>MAAB01032422.1_pt1 | contig 11693 bp, 10 predicted proteins | sample 1115991 | NCBI WGS metagenome assembly MAAB01 (sample SAMN04961124, study PRJNA320927) | seawater metagenome | isolation source: sample BD02T18 sea water enriched with oil for 18 days | place: USA:Gulf of Mexico | collected 2013-07-27
CTGCTCACTGGGAATCAGGGCTGTATAAGTTAAAAGACAATATATATATTAAAAAGCCAGCCTTCGATGCATTCGAACAATTTATGGGGGATTATTCTAACTAGAGATAACTCTTTACCAACCTACCAACATGCTGTGAAAGCGCCACGGCAACGGCGCCTGGCAGAGTTAACTATCTGCTGGCGCCTAAATTCTTTTTGCTGGAGGCTGCTGGAATGCTGCGGTAGACGTCAAATCCACAGCCATGGCCTCTACCACAACGATTAATCTCCCCTTGCATTAGCCGTATAACTGGAAATGGTTTCCGTTAACCTTTCTGCAACCGAGTTAAGCTCAGTCATATTAGATTCCATCACTTGCACCATATGGTTATTATATTCACCCCTGTATTTTTGCACATTCAACCACTTCACTTGATAGCATTGTTATTTTTTCCACACAAGTTCGTATTTCAAAAATAGAATTCTTAGCAGTATCCATTTGCGTTGACAGCACATCGGTACTATTAACTGTCGTTTCCATTTTTGTATCTAACTCATGACCAATCTTATAATTTTCTTGTAACATAACCGCTATTTGATCTGCAGACTCTTGTGTTTTTCTAGCCAAAGATCTAACTTCATCCGCTACCACGGCAAAACCTCTACCACTATCTCCTGCTCTCGCAGCTTCTATGGCGGCATTTAACGCTAACAAATTTGTTTGATCGGCTATTGTTTTAATCACATCAATCATCGACAACATCGAATCGCCTTTTTTTGATAGATTGACAACATCTACTCGCAAAGTGGTAATTTCCCCACCTAAGGCATCTGATTGATTGCTCAACAGCCCCATCGTTTTGACACCTTCTGTAACGGTTCCCCTTGTGTTACCCACCTCTACTGACGACTCGGACGTCTTATCAATAATGTTATCAGTATTAGTTTTAATATCATCGCTGGCAGAACTAATACGGTCAGACAATTCAAAACCTTCAACAATATTAACAATAACCTGTTCAATTACTTGATTGGTATCCTCAATCTTTTTACACAGGGCATTGGTTTGTTGCTGAATAACTAAAACTGTATCACAAAAATTAGACAGTAATTCATTAAAATAGGTTGCAGCTTCTCCCACCTCATCCGACAGCTTCACATCAATTCTAGCGTTGAGGTTACCGTCCCCTCGCGCTACATCAAATAACACATCTCTAATTTTATAAATCGGTTCGATAATGTATTTTCCGCTAAAATACATGCATAAACCGGCAATTATCAACGACAGAGCCAACACCAAGAAATTAGTTTGTGAAGAGACATTAATACTGTTAACTAAATTCTCTCGTGACCCCAGGATTTCCTGTCGACTTTCACCTATTAACACTTTTAACGACTCATCTAAATCCTTAAACAATGGGATAAGACGTGTTCTAAAAACAAAATTATCTCGCTTCCAATCATCCGCTTTATGAACACGAAGCATCTCATTTAGGTGCTTAATGTATAACGTCTCTTGCTCCTTTATTTCTTCAACAAATTCGATGACATCATCATCCATTTCATCGTCGGCCATTAATTCACCCGACTTTTGCTGCACTCCTAGCGTATATAACGACACCTCGGACAAATTTCTTTTATCCCGCAGCGCTAGGTAGTTTCTAGCCTGGCTAATCAACATAGCCCATGAATAACGTAACTCCTGCGTCTTACTAATAACCTCTTCGAACCCTCCGTCTTCATCTTGCAATACTATTGTTTCCTGCAACATATCGTTCAGCAGATTCATAATGGAAGTAGAGATAGGGTCTAGATGATCAATGGTGATTTTTAACGCGGGCAAATTGGCTTCTTTATCTTCAACATAGACAAATATTTCTTTGCTTATCTCATCAGATTCATTGAGCAAGCTCATAATATTACCGACAGTTTCAGTCTCAACATCAGACAGCAACATACCATCAAATAGAGATATTTTGTCTCTAGCAAACCGAATGGATTCAAGGTATTTTGATTTCTGATTCAATTCGCCCGACAACATATAACCGCTTAATGATGTGAGCCCAGAACGAATATTACTGGAAACTTCTAATGCGTTAATGATCTTTGGTTGACTTTCTTCAATGACGCTATCAATACTATTTTCAATGTAAAAAAAACTAACATTGGTTACAACCACATTAATTATAATGGCAAGAACAACCAACCCGTAACCGGACCAAACCTTTCCCTTTATACCGAAGCTCATACTAATTGACAGTAAAGAACGTCGAGAAAATAAAATCCCTATCTTTGATATTACTGTGGCATTTTGAGCACACCTCCGTAACAACAGGATCACCATGCTTCCCTTCAATTAACAATCGTCCATCACTGTCCGTCTGAAGATAAAACCAATCCCCGTTTTTCGTATCATAACCCGCCGGCATTTTCTTCATAATAGTCAATGATTCTGGTTCACTAGGAAGAGAGTTTTTGCTGGCATAGTTTTCCTTAATAATAATGGCACCAACCGGATAGTCTTTATAGTTGATTTCAACCTCTTCCTCTTCTTCGTCCTCTTCATCCATATTGATAAATTTAAGATACTCAAAATAATTCTTTTTATAAACCCCATTATCAAATCCAGCATACACCACAACAAAATTATTCCAATGTAACCCGGAAAACTCAAATCCACTAAGCCTTTTAAGGCGCGCACGATAGCCCCCAAAGTCTTTTTGGTACTTGTTGGGTATCTTAAACAGGTCTTTTGCAAAAGGATTAGACTCATCTGAAAATGAAGAAGAAGAAAACACCAACAAAACAGAGAAAAACAACCCAAATAAACATTTCATCCGAACCGCCTACTTTACTCGTGAAACAGTTAATATCGCTTTCTTTTTCCCTTTCCTAAGAACAATTATTTCTTTTGACTCACCCTCGGCTAACTTAAGTGTTGCCACATCATACTTTGGAATCATTAGTGACACTTCCGTTAACTCGTCAGGTACATTTTCTAGGACGAAGGTATAGCTTTTAACTTTTTTTTCAAATTCCAAAACCTGATAAAATGACGTTGGACTGGTAAAAATATAGGACTTCATTTTCGGATGAATCTTACAGCCATAACGAACCAGCAGTTTCTCTTCCCAAGTAACATCGATAACCTTCTTCCCTGCAGGCACCATCAATCCAACATCAAATTTCACACCACTAAGAGAGTCATTTGAATAGATATTATGATCAATGGCATCAGAATTCCTAAAACTTACCGCTCCTCCCTTCCCTCCTACCACAATTTTCTTTGTAAATTTTTTATCTAGCTGATCCACGCTGGCCCCAACTATCAAAGGTGCCTCATAACCCTCGATTGCCTCCATATAGACAACACCTGCAAAAGACGCTTTTTTCATAAAAGTCAGCTCTCCTGTGATAGTATCGGCATACGACAGCGTGGAAAACAGAGTAACAACTAAACCAATAAAACAACCCATCTTTATTTTTTTCATCAGCTTAAAGCCTCCTTTACTGTCACGGTATTTTTGGTCGTTTTATTTCTAGTGGGTCGGTTAAAGCCCCCAAAAATGCAACCAAATCTGAGACTTCTTGCTCGGTCAAATTTAGCTTTTTTATTTGTGAGGACTTGTTCGTATCCTGGTCCCCGCCACGATTGTAGAATTGCACGACACTTTCCAATGAGCCTTCAGAACCATCATGCATATAGGGCGCTGTAAATATCACATTTCGTAATCCAGGCGTTTTAAATGCGCCGCGCATATCTTTACCGCCAGCAACACCTTCCCGTCCTTTATCATCTCCTTTTAGGCCAATATTATGGAAGGAGTTATCCGTGAAATTCGCTCCATCATGACATGCCACACAATTGGCTTTACCTTCAAACAATGCCAGACCTCGTACGGCCTCAGGCCCCATTGCCATTTTATCCCCTGCCAAGTATTGATCAAAAGGTGTATTCATAGCATTTAATGTGCGCTCAAAGGATGCAATGGCTTTACCGACATTAGCCTTATTTATACCGTCACCATACACGGCCTTAAAAGTGTCTTGATAATATTTTACCGCTTGTAATCGAGGTATCAATTTTTCTAGCGGGAGATTCATTTCACCAGCTGCCTGAATCGGACCCAAGGCTTGTTCTTCAAGAGTTCCTGCTCGTCCATCCCAGAAAAACGTCACGTTCCATGCCAAATTATAGATATGCGGTGTATTCCGACCAAGACCACCACCCATAGTACCTAAACCCGTTGCAAGACCATCACCAAAGCCTAAGTCGGGATTATGGCAAGTACCGCAAGACTGCTTCATATTTAATGATAAGCGTGGATCAAAAAACAATACTTTCCCAAGCTCTACTTCTTTTGCAGAAGGCGCCTCTTCTTCCGGATAATCAATATCATCCAAACTGGGCGTCGCCAAATCTTCTGCGTAAGCCTTTACACCAAACAGCATAACCATTGCTATCAATACTAACGATAATCTAGCCATCATTCCTCTCCCAAACAATGTCGTCTAACCTATAAGATTAGTGGAATTATCTAAAAATCACAGAAAAATAGGTCTATTAGATATATTTAGTTAGAATTTTTATGATGATAAATTCTAGTGTTATGTCTTTTTTTCATAACATCTCAAGTGTCAAAAAAACACTAAAAACTGGTTTTTACCGCCAATCATGCAGACCGTATTTCGCCAAAATACTCTCGATTCTATTTGTCTTTCTAATTACCGCCATCTTTCTATCGAACAATTCAATCAAGCTATTTGAACGCTTAGTGTTAGTATTGGCAAACGCCATATACAAATTCACTGTACTCACGCAACCTGCATTTTTAAAATCTTCACTCATACCCATATTTTTTAGCTGAAACTCTGTTTCTGTTTTGGTATAAACAAAGGTATTAACCCTGTCAAAATTTAGCATATTAATCGCGCGCTCAATAAAATTTGAAAACGTTAAGTAAATAAATATTTCTGGGTGTTCTGATATATATTGATCCAGATGCAATAGTGAATTCCCCTTAACTATTATCACCCTTCTATTTTGAAACGAAGGATTTTTATCTTGGTATTTCCATGGATCATCTTTATCAACATAAAAGCACGTTGCTTGCTGGCCCAACTCAAATTCGGGATAAAGTAATGTTGGCGCTTCAGATTTAACCGGTGATAATAGCGCGTCAAACAGGCCCCGCTCAACCTCTCGAACTGCTCGCACCCAAGGCATAAAATGAAAAGTAATGGTTACCTCCGTGTCATTAAATACTTCCTGTACTATTTCTCGGATAAAGCCCGGCTTGCTAGAATCGACACAAATTGCAGGGCACCAATCAATTGTGGCGACTTTTAGGGAGATGTTTTCTGAATCCTCACCTTTTGCATCGGAAAAAGATGACAAACAAATTAAAATAGGGATTACAAATAACATTAATGATTTTCGCATATCACTAACCTAAGGCACTAGTAAGTACCAAAAGTATAATCTAAAACCCTTAAAAATCTATCATTACCACGCTATCCGCTGCATTACTCTCTATTTTCAAGACTGCTGTTTAGCTTATATATCCCGGTAGGAAATGGGTGAAACGCCACTCCATTTCTTGAATGCACGACCAAAATTAGATGGGTCGGAGTAACCCAATAGATAGCCAATTTCCTGAATCGATAGCGCAGACGTTTCCAGATATTGTACCGCAAGCCTGTATTTAAGCCCATCCAGTATCTCATTAAAACTGGTACCTCTTTCCAACAACCGACGCCGTAAAGTACGAGGAGACATCACCAATTCACCCGCTATATGTTCGAAGCTAGGAAATCCACCCTGAAACCTAAGCAGGTTTTGTTCAATACGCTTTTCAATCGACACGGTCTTACCGACGGAGGCCAACTCCTCCTCACAACGTTGCGCTGCTTGCATATGAACATTCTTATCAGCCATTACTAACGGAGTATCGAGACCAATCGCCGGGTAATGTAAGCGAGTCACCTCTGAATCAAACACAACGGGGCAGCCTAAGATTGGCTCAAACATCAACTGATAAGCCGGCGGGCTAAAGGCAAGCTCTACTTTCTTTAAACTCAACTGACGGTTAGTAATAAAACTGATGACCGCCACCAGTCCAGTCACCACTGTTTCCAAATAACTGATCCTAATTGCCCCTAGAACATAACGCTCGTTGAACGTGATGACCAACTCGTCCGACCGCTTTTCCAAAGTAAGCGCCGCCAACGGCGTTCGAGTTTCAAAATAACGAATCGCCAAATCCATTCCCTGCTCTACATTTGCACTACTGAGTATCGCCTGGCTCAAGTTACCGTGGGTCATCACCGTCAGTTGGCTGCCTAAGTACAACCCCAAAGCAGGCTCTTGACTCTCTTCTACTGAGGCCAATATTAACGCGCTAAATTGCTGATAACTGAACTGACCGTCTGGGTCATTCAATAACTCAGCACTAACACCACAACTCTCTATTACTTTCGTTCGGCTACCTCCCCTAGATTCCACAATATCTAGTAGGTGTCGCATATAACTCACAGGCAAGAACAAAGAATCTAGGTTATCTATATCAGGCATAACAAGCACAAGCTCTCAATGGGTATTCTCGCCAGAGTAACCTATTTAGCCCGTCATGGCCAAAAATGACCGATCGATGGTGCATTGCTGATCTGTATTCAAAATCAGATTCCCCAGATACTACTATCACACCAAACGCATCCAATAGAGCATTCAGGTTATTAGAGCGCACTGAGAGGTTTTCCTATGTTTATGATGTTAAAAGAAAAATTCGGTAAAAAACCACGAGCTGTCACCATTAACGGGGACAACCATATCGTGACAGAGCCAGGAGAAACCATCCTCCAAGCTGGCTTACGCCAAAATGTACGCCTACCTCACAACTGCCGTGTTGGCGGTTGTGCTGAATGCAAATGTAAATTGGTCAGCGGTAAGGTAAAAGAGCTCACTGAAAGTGCCTATATTCTGTCATCTGAAGAATTGGATGATGGTTACATTCTCGCCTGCCAAAGCGTTCCTAAAACCGATATCGAGATCCAAGTCAGCCGCCTAGAGACAAACGGCCCCAATCATGAGGTGAAAAACCTCAAGGGCGAAATCGTTGGCCACGATCGCCTTACTCACGATATTGTACGTATCGATATCGCCCTGCCAGAGCCATTAGCCTACGCCAGCGGCCAATATGCACAACTCAGTTTGCCCGGAACCATCGGCCAACCTCGCGCTTATTCCTTTGCCGCTGCCGCATCTACCGCCCAAGAAAGTACATCGGTAAGCTTCTTTATTCGTGCAGTGCCCGGCGGTGAAATGTCCAACCATATGCAGGACGATACTGTCATCGGTAGCGTTGTTAACGTTGAAGGTCCTCATGGCGACTTCTGGTTGCGGGAAGCAGAGGAACCTATGTTATGTGTGGCTGGAGGCAGTGGACTAGCACCACTTAAATCTCTATTAGAAGAAGCCGCAACGCAAAACATCCAACGCCCAGTCACATTTTTATTTGGTGCCCGTACCCAAGCTGATCTTTACTGCGTTGCCGATATCGAAAGACTCGCTAACACATGGCCAATTGACTTTCATTTTATTCCCGTACTTTCTGACGAACCAGAAAATTCTGATTGGCAAGGTCTGCGTGGTTTTGTTACCGATGCAATAGAGGGCCGTGTCGACGGCAACGAAAAAGTCTATATGTGTGGCCCGCCACCAATGATTGACGCCACCGTTGCCGCACTACAACCGTTTGGCATCCTTGCAACGCAGATCTACTTTGATAAGTTTTTAGATCAGAGCCACACCAGCGCCGTCGCATAACTGTTTCTACTGAGGAGAACAACCATGTTTCATTATATTAAATATACCTTATTTCATGTGCTCGCCATCCCCTTAATAATTGGCTTAACCATAGGTGGTAACGGCCTATATTTAGGTTTTATTTGTACCGCTGGTATCATCGTATTTGGAGACTTGTTTCTCGGCGATGATGACTCTACACCTGAATTTAATAAAAGTGGAATATTAACTTTACAGCTCTGGGTATCACTGCCTTTGATCATATTCGTCAATTTTTTACTTATGTGGTCCATCTCTGATAGCGACCCTCTAAGCTATGGTGCATTGATTGAGTCCTTAACAGGCCATGATGCGTTAGCAGCCAGAGCAAACAATACGATCCCTGGAATCATTGGTGCAGTTTTAGGATGCTCACTGCTCTCAGCAATTGTAGGCACCATTGTCGGTCATGAACTGACCCATCGTACCTGGGATCCTATATCGCTATTCATTGGTCGCTGGTTATTGGCTTTTAGTTGGGACACAGGCTTTTCCATCGAGCATGTCTACGGGCATCATGCTTATGTAGGATCTACGGAAGATCCAGCAACAGCACCTAGGGGACGCAATGTATATCAACATATTGCAATTTCCACTTACCGCGGAAACTTAAGCGCGGCAAAGATTGAAGCGCAGCGTTTACAGAAAAAGCGACAAGGCGTCTGGTCCCTACACAATCGATATATTCGCGGTCTAATGATGTCGCTCGTACTGGAAGCTGGAGCGTTTGCCTTAGCAGGATGGGAAGGTGTATTGATCTTCACCGCTTCCGCACTAATTACTAAATCAATGTTAGAAATGGTTAATTTTATGGAGCACTACGGTATTGTTCGCAACCCAAAGTCTTCCGTTCAGCCTTACCATAGCTGGAACAGCAACAAACGCTTTAGCAGCTGGGGAACCTTTAACTTGACTCGACACTCACATCATCACGCAGAAGGCGATGTACCGTTTCATAAATTAAAGCCCTATGCCGACGCTCCAATGATGATAAATGGCCTACTGACTACGATGTTCTTAACTCTTATCCCACCACTATGGAATGCATTAATGATACCTAAGGTTCTAGAATGGGACAAAAAGTACGCCAGCAAAGAAGAACTTATCCTTGCCGATGAAGCCAATCAGCGAAGTGGCATAAAGGGATTTCAAGAAGTATCTTACACGAGCACGCTAAAAGCAGCGGCGTAAATAAAAATAAAAAGCCCTGATATCTCAGGGCTTTTCTCGTTTAACCCTCAATGAACAGCCCACCCCAGCACGAATCCCGCCATAACCTCACCGTTGATTCAACATCAGTATCGCCTGCAAATTGATACATCCTTCTTTCTAAGCTAGCGTTATTAGATAAGGTCAGTTTATCGCCGTATACGTCAGCAGGCAATTCATGAATTGGTTCAACAACTTATCTATTGGAAAAAAGCTATGGCTATCCACCGGCTCGTTTTTCCTATTCCTTAGCCTTATTTTATCCGTGAGTTTATGGGTGTCCTCACAACTCGCAAATGACGTAGATACCCTGGCAAATCAATACTTTATCGCCAACGAACGTTTACTCGAAGCTGACACCCACTTATACCGCGCTGTTTCTGCGGAACGCACCTTACTTTTTGTTAAAGTCGGCTCGCCTCGCTATAACAACCTAAAAACCTATCATCAACAAAATATTGAGACGGCGGTAACAAAGCTTAAAGAAGTAGACCGCATATTATCGACCACTGATATTAGTAACAAACTACAACCCTATCAAGGGCTGTTAATGGAATGGCAAGATATTACAAAAAACATTATTTCTCTAAGAGAATCAAACACTAGAGGATCCAGAAAAGAAGCAATAAACCTTAGCCTAAATGGCGCAACACAGTCCTTCGCCGTTATGCATGACATACTTGACGCCAACACGTCGGTTCTTGCTGATACCATCAACACTGTCGTAATTGATGCCAACAAACACCGCAGTAATAGCACGTCGCTCCTCGTTGGTGTTTTTATTGTCGTTTTATTCTTAGGGTCACTATTAACACTTCTTTCGATCAATGGGATTGCAAAACCAATAACTGAACTCACTCGCCGCTTACAACAAATTGCTAGCGGTGATGGCGACTTAACGCAGCGGCTTAACACCGGTAGGCTCGATGAAATTGGTGAAGTTGCCCTGGCTTTTAATCAGTTTGCAGAAAAACAAGCCGCTCTTATTAGGCAAACAAAAAATGCAATGGATGCGTTTCTTGAAAAGATGTCGCATATTGGTGGAAACATGAATTCATTAAGAAATTCAACCCAGAACCAACAAAAAGAGAACTCACTCGTCTCAAATTCTGTGGAGCAAATGTCAGCGGCTATAAATGAAGTTGCCTGTATTGCAGTAAAAACAACGGATACAACCAATATCACCGGAAAATTAGCCAAAAAAGGCCAAGACATTGCCTCCGAGTCACTAGACTTCATTAACAATATTACTGACAGTATCGACAACACCTCCAATGTCATTCTCGATCTTGACAGTAAGTCGCAAAACATCACCTCTGTATGCGCCAATATCAGTGAAATTGCGTCACAAACCAACTTACTATCTCTAAATGCAGCCATAGAAGCTGCTCGAGCGGGTCAATCAGGCCGAGGTTTTGCCGTTGTTGCAGATGAAGTGCGAAACCTTGCGATAAAAACGCAAGAGCTGACTCAACAAATCAATACAAGTATAGAAGACCTTAATCAAGGCTCTTCCAAAGCTGTCGTATCTATGCGCCAAAGCCTTGATGATTCACAAATACTACGAGCGAAAGCCAATGAATCAGGAGACGCGTTATCTGCTATCACGAATTCTGTTGACGAGGTTATTTCACTCACATCGCAGCTCGCAACTTCATCAGAGGAACAAGCCGTAACCTCTCAAAATGTCGCGTCCAGCGCATCCAACCTAAATGAGATGGCTGACGATTCTTATCATTTAGCAGAAAACACCTTAAATGAAGTGCAATCTCTCAAACAAGTTGCAGAACAAATGAACCAGCTACTAACTCAATTCAAAGTTGACCCCTCTTCCTAAAGGCATCTTATATTAAAAGTATCTACGCGAAAATTTTCTCAGGACTAGTGGAGGTTAAAAACGATGTTTGTCATAGATATTATCGCGCCATTCAATTAAATCGCCAAACTGTTTGATTAACTGGTAGTCTTTCCAGCATTCTCGAGTGGCATCATCTAACTCAACGAACTTATTAGCGCCGGGACTGATTGCTTGAAAGATAACGGCCGTAGTAATGTCGGCGTAACTGAACTGATCTAAAATATAGCCACTACCCGATTTCTCCAGAGCAGATCGTATTTTATTCAGTCCATCGATGAGGATCTGGTCGTGGTCAGCGGATTGTAACGGGTATTTATTTTCGAAATAGTTTAACGCGTAGCGTGATAAGGGCAGAAATAGTGGCTTTACGCTAGTGGGAATAGTCGCAGGTAAATTATTTAGCTGTAAGTCTCTGCTCTGTTTCATTCTCGGGTTTGCGCGAACACGAAGGATATCAAGTATGCTCTCGCTGAGTTGGTTCCATTCATTAATTTCATCAATATGCTCGGCAGGGAAAAGGTTCTTACGCTGCGCTAATCGGCTAGTGTTTGCATGAAGGGAAATGCTAAGAGAATCCCGAAGGATCTGGCTTTTACCGGTGTTATTGGCGATTGCAACGGGGATTGTCAGCTTGTTATTGAAGTTTCGAGACAGCCACCGTACATATACGGTCGATATAAGTGGTGTCACTGCTGTCCCACAGTTTCATAACATCGACAACTGTTTGTTTTTATCTGGCTCGTCATCAATTGGTGGCGAGAACAAATCGTACAAATTTCTTCGATCAAAAAGGTTCAGCTGA
>MAAB01007773.1_pt1 | contig 11684 bp, 8 predicted proteins | sample 1115991 | NCBI WGS metagenome assembly MAAB01 (sample SAMN04961124, study PRJNA320927) | seawater metagenome | isolation source: sample BD02T18 sea water enriched with oil for 18 days | place: USA:Gulf of Mexico | collected 2013-07-27
GTTCTTCCAGCAACCTTCACTTCTTGAATCAAAAAAGATTACATCTTCTATACCTATCGATTTTAAATTCTTTTCTGCTCTACCAATTGATACTTCATTTCCACTACGTATCGATACGGCCACTTTTTTATTTTTGACTTCTTTATCTGCTCAAGTATATGCTCATCCTGATCACCAAAGCCCCAACCATATATAACCAGAGTGTCTTTCAGCGAAGGAATTGCTTCATAAAAAACACGCTCAAGATAGTCACTACTACCTATCGACTCCCGTTTATTCCCTTCTAATCCCTCACAAACAAATAAGGGTGCAAGACCTTTTGTTTCCCATTCGTTAAAAATACTATTCAATAAATCACTAGAACCTGAGAGTAACTTTTTCTCGGACGAAAACCCTTCACGATAGAATATTAAATTACCATGAGGATAAAACAACAAAGTTGAACCATTAACCCTATGAAAATTATTGCCAATCCAACCCCAATCACGTTGAAACTCTCCATTTAAAAAACAATCCTTAAACCAATGTCCTCCTAGCCTTGAATTTTCATACATTGCAGCCCAATAAAGAATAAGATCATAGTTTAAGGAAATGACTGTTTTAAATTGTTTAGCGAATAATGCGATATGCTGTAAATGAGGTTCTGCCTCTTCATAGCTAACATGAATTTCTCTAATAGTACTAATCAATGCCTCTCGCACATTTACATAAGCATCTTCAAGCTCACCGTAATGCAGGTCTAAAGCTTCATTCACTAACTTTGCTTGCCATAACCTTCTAAGAATCAACTCAAAATCATCGACATCAAACTTATCAAAAACCTCTTGGACAGGCTCAGTTAAAAAGCCATTATTTTTGGCAGCTTGATACAGCGTTTTATAAGCAAAGTCAGTAGATACTGCAATGCTTGCTCCATTACCAAGTAATAAGCTACCACCAGCAAACTGGCCTTCTATATCACCCCATTTATAAATTTTAGTCATCCCTACCCATATAAATTTCCAAAACCACTCTAAGCATGTTGCGGTTTGCAACACCCATCTTTTTTTAAAATCCAATCTAGGTGATTCGTGTTAAATATTTCTACACCTAAATCACGAATTTCGTCAATCCATCTTTCAGCGTCTAATACAGAAACTTCATAATCGCGTACCGCAGTTTCCTTTAAAACACTGTGCTCATTTTCAATTGTTGTCGGCATGATTGCAGAATCATCTGTATTCACACATACAGATAATGCTCCTGTACGTATACCAAATCGATTAAATTGCGCGCCTTCATTTAACCAAGCGGTGCATGGGGGATTCCAACGAAAAATTGGGTGTTCTTTATATCTATTTAACCGACCAATACTAATATTTGAAGTTGGACATGCTTCCATGATCAAACCAGTCTTGCTATATTCTTCTATCATAAGGTCTTGAACTGCCGTAATTAGCTCGAGTGCATCACTTGAAATAGTATCGGTTAACTCAACTACATTTGGTCCACTATCATTTATGCAGGTAAATTCAAGAGACACTAAATCAAAGTGCCTGACACCAGAGCATGATATTTTTCCAGCTTCGAGGTACCTTTTCCAGACTTGATAAGATTTTGACTTCTCTTTTTTATTAAGCTGCTCAAAGTCAGGCACCCAGAACTCCCATTCAGTACCATAAGCATGATTATTTAAATCTGCAATAATCGGACAATTTCGCCGTAACTTCCAAGCTGCAAAAAGAACTTGAGGGGTTAATTCTTCGTTATATAAGTATTCTGACCAAATGCTTATCTTTTGCTCTAACAGGGAAACCTGTACTAAAAATTTTGGTACTAACTGCATTACAATCAATGCTTTCTGATGAAGCCAAACTAAGTTATCTAAATGTTCACTAGCTGTAATATATACCCGCTGCTGCCTAATAGCCCATTCACTGGGGTCTACACCCAACGCTAAACCATGACCAATACGGTCCCCTGCTTGGTAATTACAAAACTCTACAGTTTCATCTATTGCTCGCAAACCACTCAAAATATGCGCATAGTCTTCACCAGCATGAATTGTGAGATGCAACTTAGGGAAGCGCTCATAAAATATGGAATCATTACTGAAGAGCCCTGAACGTAGAACACGAATATACGGCGAAAAGACCTCTATAGGTAAGTCATTCTCATTCCCTGCAACATCTAAACCGCGAATCAAACGGGATAAATTAACGCTATGCTCTCGATGAGTCCCATCGAATATAGTGCAAGATTGCATTTCCAAAGAGTTGAAAAATTGCTGAAGCACACGTATTTGCTTTAACATTATTTCACGTACTGCCAACTGTAAATTGTCATTTTTATTAGCATTATCTGGTAAGCTTCTAAAAAAATGTATTACAAAATGTCTATTTTCAGGAGCCCCACCATTAATTAACTTTACACATACATCCTTAAACCAATCGACATCTAAGACACATCGATATCCTTTATCTGAAACCAGAATATTAGGCCCTACTTTAAACTCTCTAAAAGTATTCTTATTACTATCCTTAAATAATGCTGTAACTTCATAATCATAACGCAGTGATTTTTGTTGAGGTTTCCTTAGTTTAAAATCGAAACAATCAACAAAATGAGACAACCCTACTCCAGAGAAAATCATTGCACTACGAAAAATATTTGTTGCGTGTACAAAAGCATTAAACCCAGCTCTAAACCCTGTTCCGAAACCACCGTATTTGGCCCCATACACTAGCGCTGTTGTTAACATTATCCAGCGGTGCTCAGCCGGTATATTTTCCATGTGTGAGGCCAGTAACAGTTTCATCGGTACTGACACATCAGTGTAATTCTCTAAAAGAAAAAGATTCTCTAATTCTGGTTGCCAAAGATCTGCATCCAGATTTTTGAAAGAGCTAACCTCACCCTTTGAAGCCATATATTTAAATTGTTGCTGAAATAGCATATTAACTAAAAGCGGAATGCTATTAACGTCAATACTGCCCGAATTTATCAATGACATTTCTGGAAGAGTAGGCCACGAAATAGAATCAGGTCGCTTATTCATATAAAACACAATATCTAACATTGATAATGAAGTGTGACCATTACCACCTAAATGTACATGGTTATCTGCAATATATTGTTTTGTTTTCTTTGATGGTAATGCTAATGGGCACTGGCTAGTGCTCAATGAGACAAGTTGCGTAGGGTTTAACAAACCTTTATACAAAGAATCTGCATAGCAACTTGCTAATATCCAAGAAGGATCTATTTTCCCGACCAATGATAACCAAGTTTCGAGTAAATTAGGTTTAACTACAAACTTACTACTTTCCCAAATCAAAAAATATCTCCCTAATTTATTTAGGGAGTATAAAGAAGAGTCCTCTAAGTCTTCTTTTTTAATCCAATGCTTTAACATTGACGAAGTGTCATCAATCCTCAAAGGGGTTTCACGAAAGTACTGATAGTCGTTAATTGCAGATAAAGAAATATCCGGCCTACTAATCCCCCGGCCATAACCCCCATCTATTTGGGACGCAAAGTGAAGCAACCATCTATCTGAGCGTAAAAGAGAAATTGGCGCTAGCCATTGGCTATCAATTCGCTGCACGCTTACAAATCTCCTTTACTCATACGGTCCAACCAACCTAATAACGTTATATTTTTTTTACTGCAATTATTTCGTTTTTTACCTGCACTACGCATTTCAGACTTAACTTCATCCAGAATTTTTTTGGCTCCCTTAACCCTATCCTTACCCTCGCCTAACATAGTAACTAATTGCCCTTGATTAAGCCTCCCTATAGCTTTTAAAGCATTTACAACATAAATCCCAGTATCGGAGCTGTCTGAGTCACTAAGTAACAAACTAAATAATGGTTTATCTTCACGCCCTACCAATGTGAATAGCGGATGCGTCTTAATAGTATCAAGTAGCTTTTGTTGCTGTGAATACTCACCCAGGGATTTATCTTTTAAGTAAGCAATAACATTACCACTATAGGCATTATCACTAGATGTAAACGTCGATTCCTTTCGAATCGTTTCAGCATTTGAGGTTCTAGCTATATTTGTTTTAATAACTTTACTTGGTTTCAAGAAACTCGAAAATGCATTTAGTACAATATATTCAAAACGCTTTGCAGCATCTGACAAATAATCATTAACAAATATACTGGCAGCATCAGCCCTCATTAAGTGCAATTGAGTAAAGACCTTATTAAACACTGAGTGCAACAAGGGTAGTAAAGACGATTGGCCTATAGAACCAAGGAGATCTGAATTGGTGCTTTCCCAGGCTATCAATAACTTAACAAACGCTTCAAAATCAGCTTTATCATTATTAAAAGAGTCATCCTCTTCAGAAGTAATAACACTTTCTATTTCATTTTCCTCTTTTGGTATATCTTCATCCGCTAAATCAATCGAAATAGACTTCGTTGGTGTAATAGCACTAGCGGTGTAAAAAGGTGGCTTAGAGCATAAATTCTCTATTAAACCCTGCCAAAACTTTTTGGAGTCCTCAACAGATCTTTGCCTGGAAAAAAGTAAGGAAGTACTAAGAAAATCAAATGCCCTACTAAAGAACACCTGGGATCGAAGGGCCTGTGTTTTCCCATAATAATCTTTATGCGTATAAATGGCTGCAATCATCAAAGCTCTATTCAAATCATCGCCAATCAAATTTTCTTTTTTAGGTTTATCTTTAATATTCGCTACTGATAGGCGAGCTAAGTAATATTCAACTGGTGGCATACTCCTGAGAATATTTCGCCCTTTAAATACACCTAGTAAATAGCTGTACTCTTTTACGCCTTTGTCATTGTCATTAATTTGGCCTAAGTCGCGTAGACAGGCTTCCTGCTCTGCTCGGAAGCTTTTTTCTTTCCAATGAGTATCGTAGTCATCCGCTTGCAGAAGCGGATTAAAAGATAAAAGCTTATTTAAAGAAAAGCTTTGTCCATTACCTTCTATTTCTTTGAATTGCTCTACGGCGACTGCATTCGTATAAGCCGCTCCGTGCTGCTTAACATATGCCCAAGTTTTAAAAAGTTCCCATGACACACCCTCACTCCTAAGTAAGGAAGGAGGCAAAGTTTGTACTAGTAAGGAAATTTCCCTAGCGTTACTAGGCTCAGGCCAATATTGGCTTTTTTCCTCTCCATTTGTTAATGCATAAAAATTCTCATTAATCAGCTTCTTATATTCTTGGTAAGTAACTTCCTCTTTATCATCAACAATGCTTAATTGGTTCAACAACCTCTCGACAGGTTGTAAGACCACTCTTAACTGACTCTGAAATACCTTAGTTAAATAAGCTTGTGTCAATTTTGAATATTGGTCTTTTTCTAATACCTTTGAGCCCTTACTCTTACCTAACCGACTAAAGTGATCATCTAAAATAGGTCTAAACAGTAACTCATCTCCACTCACTATTGGAATGATATAAGGGCAACCTAATAGTCTACGCACTACATCAAGCACTTCAAATGCCCTGTTCAGGGCCATATCAACATCATCAATAGGAATTACTATCGCATCCACATTAAGAATTTCAGTGCATTTCTCTGCGTAAGCATGGAAATATTTTTCAAGTTGAATGCCTGAACGGTAGCCAATAATTCTATCAATACCAGTGAGTTGGCTATCATTATGCTCAGCATTACCCAAAGCATTGGCTAGATTTTTTAACGCAATATAGAAACTTGAACTCTTATCAGCAATATCCGTGCGACTACTGTGCTGGCTTAACTTTTCTTCTACCGCATTATATAGGTGGGCAATGATTACATTGGCGAAATTATCGTGATTAACTAATAAGGTTGGGTCAATTTCATCACAAAAGTACAATTCAAACTTTTCACCCTGAGATCCACGCTTATGGCAATCTCTTTCCCAGATAGACTTAGCATTTCTCAAAAATACCGATTTACCTGCACCACGTGAACCTGAGACAAAAATAGCATCATGGATGGCTTGTAACTTATGGTTTTTATCCCCTTGCTTCCTTTTAGCCTTGTAAGCCCTCGCTTGCTTAGCCGTTTGAGCAAGTGCCTCCACCAGTTTTTTCGCAGCCTGTACCTGCCAAAGCTCTTTCTCAGTATAGTTATCGTCAAATTCACCACGATTAAGCTCTAAAACTATTTCACTAACCATCTTTAAATATATTCCCTATAACTTTTTATTTTTTTGCTAGACGGCTGTTCTAGGCGCTACGCCACCAGAAAGAAGTTTTGGCAATAAAGTATCTCTAGTTTCCGATAACGATTTCTGCTGCACTTCTAAAGCCGCCATTTGCTTATTCATTGGATAAATGTTCGGTGAGATCTTGAAGTGTATGCTCAGCACCATCTTGTAGCAGCCTAAGAAATGGCAGCATAATGCTTTGATAATCTGGTATAGCCACGGTAACCCTTAATACACCGAACAGCGGTGACGTGAAAATAAGTATGCGGGCATACCTAACTTAAAAATTAGAAGGGAAAATCACCTAAGCTGGTATTCTTACCTAAATTCACACTTTTATACAGGATTGTGACGTAATTCACCATATGGCTTGTAGGGATTTACTGTTCTTAACATTGGGATAATGACCCATATCACTTGTTGATTAGCGAAATAAAGCCCAGATAAAACACATGGTCTAGCTAAAACCGTATCTCATACTCATGATAAGCCAAATCAATATCCGCCTGAGTGAGCTCGATATAGCGCATGGTTACCCCTGAGCCTTTGTGGTTTAACACTTCACAGATCCGTTCGATGCGCTCCCCTGCTGAATACATAGTCCAGCCTAGTGTTTTGCGCATGCTATGAGTGCCTAGCTTCAAACCTAGAATGTCGCCCACCTCTTTATAGGCTGTCGATACCGACTGCCTTGGAATGGGTTTGTTTTTAGCACGATTACAATCCACCTGAAATAGGTAGGATTGATGAGGGTTAAGCTTGTGCCTACGTAGCGCGACAGACATTGCGGTATCATTAAGAGGGATGGACCGACGCTTATTGGTTTTACCCTCTCTTAGAATGAGGGTGCCTATTAATGCATGATCCATGGTGATTAAACATTAGTCACTAATTCTGAGCGCAGCATTTACACCAAAAACCCACATGTGGCTGTAAATACTGCCGTAGTGGTTTTCTAGAAGTGAAGCAATTTTTTAAATTTCTTCTTTAGATTTAATCGCGTCGACTACCTGCATGACACACCCCGCAATTACTTAACTGTAAGGTGTTTTATACAGGAGGGCTGAGTTCCCACAATGGGGAGATGGAGACAATTGAGTAAAGATTTGGCTAACTGACAGTTAGCTATTGTGTCAGGTAGCATTTTACGAAAGTTGCAGCCATTTCATTGCGCTCACATGTTTCAATATGTAAATCCAGCCCCTAGAGTTAGGGACTTGAAAGTACTGTTATTAGTGGGCTAGCGAGCTTTTGAAGGAATATTTGGTGGCATTTTTATAGTAAGTAAAATAATACGACTGAAAAATAGCTAATAAAGGGGGGCGACCCGTCGTCACGTTTTTGTATGACAGTTACTAGCCTCTCACCCAACTTCCAATTTTTGAAAACCAAGTCGTAAAGTTTTGTGAATTTGAGAATACCCTTATCACCGCAGAATTAAGAATAAATTAGGAAAAAATTCACTTAAATCAAAACTCAATCTCCTTGAGTCACAAAAGCCCAGCCCCTTCGAAGGGCAAGAAAGGGCTTGTAGCCTGTGGTAATAATTAAACTGTGTATTGGCTATCCCAGATAATGACAGTTTTGTTACCGCAATATGACTATGGTTTTATCTGCACCTACTATGCGGTGCCAATATTTACCTAACTATCTACCAGTCTCTACGCCTGTAAAAAATACATCCTAACGCATTTTAATTCTTGCCTTTCGGCTTACATCATCACTTTCTCTAAGGATATTTAATTTACTACCACCTAACATAATCAGGCATGATACTGTGACTGAAAAACTTCTACTTCACCAATTTATATATAAATATTGATACTTAAGCTCATTATTTATATGGTAGCCTTCCCGATGGTAGCTATGCCCTAAAGTACAATTTTTAGTTAGGATGAATTAATGAGAGTTTTAATTCCGATCATATTAGCAATGATAATTGCAGGCTGCTCTAATATGTCTGATATTAAAGCCTATTCAATACCGAAGTATGAAGTTCCACCTAAATTATTTGAACACGATGTGTTCATTGGCGTATATTATAAAAACGAATCGAAAGAATTTGACGATTACATGCCTTTTCTAGAGGCTCCAAAAACGCCATTTGAACATCAGTCTACTCATAGTGCACTCAGAGCATTAATTTCTACCCTGCCTCCTACCGTAAATTTATCCAGTAAAATTGAACCAAAAACTACAGTATTTAATATCAAAATTAACGGACTTAATAAATTAGGCGCTATGACCATTCAGCCACCAAGCCTCTGGGCCAGCATAAGAGACACATTTCTTAGGATAATCACGCTTAACTTAGCTTATGCAGATTACGTTATCACAGCCAATTTTGACGTAACCTATGAATTAAAAGTAAGTGATCAAGAACCATTTGAAAAGACATATACAGTAAATGAATCTGTTTTAATTTCAAGATCACCCTTATCTGGAATCGACACAGATATTGATCGTGCAAGGTCCTTATTCGAAGAACAAATTTTATTGAATAACGCTAAATTCTGGGATGATAAAAAGACTAATCCAACGAAACCATCAAATCTCGCACTCTATTAATTTATCGGGCATTCATGAATCTACTATACAAGCCTAATGATGCAGCTAAATTGAGCCTTTTCAGCCTCTGGCCTCAAATAAAATTATACATCTGAATTATTAGAGTTGTAAATATTAAACGAATTCTCACGTATCTCAGAAATCGACAGTACTGTTTTCTCTTTAACGCTCTCCCCAATAATTCAGATAAGGGCGGAACATCGAATATGCCGATTACAGGTAGGTATACTATTACTACTTGAAATCGATCGGATTTTTCCGAAATATAACGAATAATTACTACACTGATATGAAAAAGAGTTAATAAAGCCTGCCCAAGTATTAAAAATACCGAATAGGCAATAACCACTATTAAATCCTTTAATCTAAATTAAATAGATGTATATCCATTGCAAGAAATAACTTTATTTGGTGTTCATCAAAAGTTTCATCAGAGCTACTAGGTTTGTAGGTATAGTCCAAACCAAAACTTAAAGGATACCTTCGTGTTCTTCCAAATATTGAAATGCCGGGTACAAAGGCATCCCTATAACTTAGAGAACTACTTTTTTCTTCTTCCTGGCTTCTACTAGTATATTGGCCTAAGTCGAAAGCATGCAATTGGACCCCTCCTCTACCATAGGCCCAGTACAACCCAAATGGCATATATAAACTTGGGTCTATATATCCACTTTTATCTTCACATGAATTACATACCGTAACACCAGTAGCCATCCCCAAAGAGGTACCTAGTGTGAATGCGCTATGCCAGTACCTTGCAGTTCGACTACTAGCATCAGCCAAATAATTATCAAATATATCTTTTGCTGACTTTTTATTTTTAACATTCGTTAATTTAGCCAAGATCTTAATTGAATTAAGCGTATCGAAATCCACACCAACATTAATATTTGAATCTCCATCTTTAGGATCAAAAAACTCCCCTATAGACATTTTAAGCCTAGCAATATTATCGGCTCTTAAATATTTCTGATTTCTAAATTTCCCCTTGACAATAGAATGTCTTTTTATATTCTTAGCCATTAAATTCAATAATTTCTGCGGACTACCTTCAAGAATAAGTGAAATTGCATCCTTACACTCTTGAAGGCATTCCTTACCTTTCAATAAGTAGCCTAATAATCGATTAAAACCATGTTTACTTCGATCAATATCTGATGAATATATTACCCCAACTATAATTTTTGTTAGATATGTATCTTTTATTCGTTCATCCAAATCAGCGCTATTGGCGCTATAAGAAAGCTCACCTTTTTTAATAGCATTGAATTCTATTTTACTACCATTAAAATCTATTGAACTAATACTTATTGATTCATATAAATCCAGCTCTTCAATTAATTTATTGTAATACTTCCACTCCCCTCCATATAGACCTCCATCATATATTAATTTTTTTAGAGAGGATGGAATGGACAACCCTTTAATTATTGACTCAATCAAACGAATCGCAACATCCTGAAGCTCCTTTGAACCACGATTCAACTCAGCAAGCTGTCCATTAACCTCATTCTCATAAAACACCAATTCATGACTCATCTTTGCAAGTTCTTTAACAATTAATTTCCCATATTTAGGTTCAGGTTCAGAGTTTTCCCCATATTCAGTTACACTTAAATCTAATTTACCAATAATTTTATCTATTCTCTTTATATACTTCTCAACACCACCACTAAATCTAAAATCTTCAGAATTAGTTTCTTTATTAACCCTGCTTTTTAGCGCTTTAAAATCTCCAATAAATCTATTTTTCTCACTCGTCATACCCTCAATGGAAACTGGTAAGTAATATAATTTAGAAGCACGATTTTTATTTCTGTCCCGAACCCATTTAATATCCCCCTCTTCATTATCAGAAGTTCTTTGGGCCTTCCCAATTGCTTTTCTAGTGTCACTTTCAATTGAATATGGCAACGCTGCTGGATGTGCCTCCGCCATAATTTTTTCCTTTGCCACATCTAATTCACAACTTGCAATTCCACTCTTTCCTAAAAACTTCCTTTTTGCCCCAATTAAATCGCAGATAGACTTTGAAGATGAAGATATTATCAAAACCGAATTAACCAAAAGGTCCTTTTTGAATTCATTTATTAGCTGTTCATCAATTATCTGACGTTCAATTAAAGCGTTTACATATCTACAAGTATTTACAAATAAGGCAGTGTTACCACTCATGTATTCATTATAACTACCGTAATCTTTAACATTAAATTCTTCTTGTTTGCACAAATTCTCTCTAACATCCCTTGTAAAACTCAAGCTAATATTTCTTTTGGCTTGAGATAAAGTCATATCTGAAAGTGCACCAATAATTGATTCAGACACACTGCCTCTATCAGACTCTTCTGAACATACTATGCTTGGGATTGTTATTAGTGCAATTATCATTGAAAACTGAATAGTTCTAAAAAATATTTTCATAACACATCAACCTTAAGTTCCTACTTATTTTTATTATTTACTAGCATAGAAAACATCAACACCCGATGGCGCGACTACCTAAACCTAGTCGACCATTTAAGTGTTTATTAAAACATTTAGTACCCTACCTAATTTCACCGAAGTATAAATTGAATTTATCAGTTTCAAAGTCTACACCTGTTAATGAGCACACAACTAGACTAACCAACTCTTCACGCCTTAATAGTTCATCTAGCTCTGAATAGGACGACCTGCAATGGCTCTACCTGTACAGTTAGATATTTCGGCTGTGCGAATGCCCGCTGGCTTACCGTCAGTTAGAAATAATTTAATTGTGGCTGGTTGCATAAGGCACTCATTTCTTAATGACTAATTTTATTAATTTATACAATGCATTGTTCCGAAGAAATAGCCTCACTATATAGATCACTAATTAAATCATCATAACTTGGACAAGATAAAATACAATTTTGAATCTTTGCCATTTCATTAAAGAAAACGGCTAACTGTTCTTCAGTAGTAGTTTTGTTCGA
>MAAB01007774.1_pt1 | contig 11682 bp, 11 predicted proteins | sample 1115991 | NCBI WGS metagenome assembly MAAB01 (sample SAMN04961124, study PRJNA320927) | seawater metagenome | isolation source: sample BD02T18 sea water enriched with oil for 18 days | place: USA:Gulf of Mexico | collected 2013-07-27
CAGCAACTCGATAAAATCTATTCCACCAGCGCTTACCTAGAAGACCCTGTTTACAATGCGATTCAGGGTCATGTAGATACCGGTATCTACTCACTCGAAAGACTCGCCCCTATAAACTTTAAAGAAACTCACTACTACACTGATTTTTATAAGAAAACAGGCTGGAAAAATGAAACATCCCTGATTGTGAATCATGAATCAGGTAATGTCATTAGCATTAGTTTTACCACTTGTGACGACAACAATGAGAGAGTCAGCAAAGAGGATAAACAAAGTTTATTCCTGTCGCTCAATGCTGCTATTTATCAGCACCTTAACTCACAACAACTTAGTGTAGAACCAAGCCTCCATAATTTTGAAGCTAATGTCCCGGTTTGTAATCCTATTTATGAAGAACATGCCTTAACCAAAAGAGAAGCGGAAATCGTCACCCTTATTCTTGATGGAAACCCTTCACCCTCAATCGCTGAGAAATGCTTTGTATCTGAAGGTACGGTTAAAAACCACAGAAAAAGCATTTATCGCAAGCTCGGTGTGAAATCTCAATGCGAGCTCTTTCACTTGTTTCTAAACAATAGCCACTAAACACTAAAGACAACTCATAACAACTTGTTCCTAATAGATAATTAACTTAAAAAGTGTTTTTTAGAGTAATATAATATTAGTTAATATATTAATTAACTTGACAGAAAAGGAAGTCTATATAAATATAGTTAATATATTAACTAATAAGAGTTTTTGTTTTTATGTTTCATTATCGAGTATTAAAAAACGACGTGGCTGAAATTATTTCAAGCCAGTCACCCTTAGACCCAAATCAACATAGCCTTTTAGCAGCAACAACAGGCACGGTACTCGGAGTTGCTTTAAACGACAAAGCATTACGTGCTCACATGAAGACAGCGTTTAATGAAAAGCCTCATGTGTCTCCACCAAATACGCCAGTACTGCATATTAAAACCGACAATACCCATATTGGTTTTGGGCAAGATATCCCTGCACCGGCTTCAGGTGAGAGTATTTTTGCAGGGCCTTCTTTGGGCATTGTCATTGGCAAAGCCTGTACTCGTGTTAGCCCAGAGCAAGCAGCAGACTTTATCCAAGGTTATACCTTGGTTAACGAAGTCAGCTTAGCGGAATCCTCATTCTATCGCCCTGCCGTAAAAGCCAAATGCCGTGATGGTTTTTGCCCAATTGGCCCCGCTATAGTTGATAAAGAAAACATTCCTAATCCAAATAAGCTGGCCATTAATACCTATATTAATGGCGAATTAAGGCATCAAACTAATACCGATCAACTGCATTATGATGTAACCCAAGTTATTAGCTACATAAGTAGTTTCATTAGCTTACAACCAGGAGATCTGGTGATTGCGGGTACACCGTTACGTACTGAGAAGCTTGTCATGGCTGTCAATGATGAGGTCACGATAGAAATCGAAGGCATTGGACAATTAAGCAATAAAGTCGTTACTGAAGGAGAACTGGGATAATGAAATTAGGTCGTATTTTATTAAATAATGAAGTTACTCAGGTTAAGGTCAACAATGATTATCAAGCGATTTTGCCTGACGGTAGTGTGATTGAAGAAGCCGATGCCCATTGGTTACCCCCTTGTGATGGTAAAATTTTTGTACTGGGTCTCAACTATGCAGATCATGCCAGTGAACTTGCTTTTAGCGCCCCAACAGAACCCTTGGTATTTCTAAAGGGCCCCAATACTTTAACGGGCCATAACCAAGAAACCGTACGTCCAGATAATGTTGCTTATATGCATTATGAGTGTGAACTTGTCGCAGTCATCGGCAAAACCGCGAAGAATGTCAGTCAAGAAGATGCCATGGATTATATCGGCGGTTATACCTTAGGTAATGACTATGCCATTCGTGACTATTTAGAAAACTATTATCGTCCAAACTTGCGCGTAAAAAGTCGTGATACTTGCACTCCTATTGGCCCTTTTATTATCGATGCAAAAGAAGTCAGCGACCCTCATAACTTAGCTCTTAAGACCTATATCAATGGCGAATTAAAACAATCAGGCAGTACCAAAGATATGATTTTTAATATTCCTTACCTAGTTGAATACCTAAGCGGCATCATGACCTTATCTGCGGGCGATATGATTTTTACCGGCACTCCAGAAGGGCTTGCTGACGTTAAACCCGGTGATGAAATTATTATTGAAGTCGAAGGTGTTGGACAGTTAAGAAATACCATCATCAGTGAACAAGACTATTTAAACAAACAGGCTAAATAGGACGCTAACATGCTATCTAAAGACATTATTTTTGATTGTGCTGAGCAACTACATGAAGCAGAAATTAACCGTCAACAGGTTCGCCAGCTGTCTCTACAATACCCCGAAATTAGTATTGAAGACGCCTATGCGATTCAAAAAGTATGGGTTGATAAAAAGATTGAAGAAGGCCGTAAGGTCATTGGTCATAAAATAGGTCTCACATCTCGTGCCATGCAAATGTCATCGCAAATTAATGAGCCCGATTACGGTACTTTATTAGATGACATGTTGTTTCAAGATGGCGCAGAGATACCGACAGATAGATTTATCGTACCCAGAATCGAAGTGGAGTTGGCCTTTATTCTTGATAAGCCTTTAACGGGCCCTAATTGCACCATTTTTGATGTTTATAACGCCACCAGTTATGTGGTGCCCGCACTTGAGTTGATTGATGCTCGTAGTCAATCTATCGACCCAGATTCTGGTCGTCCCCGAAAAGTCTTCGATACCATTTCTGATAATGCAGCCAACGCTGGCATTATTTTAGGGGGGCGACCTATTAAAGTGGATGAGTTGGACCTGAGATGGGTCAGTGCCATCATGTCTAAAAATGGTGTGATTGAAGAAACCGGTGTTGCCGCAGGCGTTCTCAATCACCCCGCCAATGGGGTCGCTTGGCTTGCCAATAAGTTACATCCTCACGGCATTAGTCTTGAGCCTGGTCAAATTATTCTAGGGGGGTCATTTACACGCCCTGTCGCAGCCAAAAAAGGCGATACTTTTAGTGTTGATTATGGCCCCCTTGGCAATATTTCCTGTCATTTTGTTTAGGAGATTAGAATGAGCGCACCCATTAACCATTTTAAAATAGCATTAGAAAAAGACCCTGCCTTAATTGGTCTCTGGTTAGGCTTGGCAAATAGTTATAGCACTGAACTGATCGCTGGGGCTGGGTTTGACTGGTTATTAATCGACGCAGAGCATGCTCCTAATGATCAGCAAGAGATGCTAACACAATTACAAGCTTTAGCAGGCTTTGATGTGACCCCTATCATACGTCCCGTTTGGCCCGACGCCGTTCGTATTAAGCAAGTTCTCGACCTAGGTGCCCAGACAATTCTGGCTCCTATGATAGAAACAAGCGAACAGGCTGCAGACGTTGTCAGAGCAACTAGATACCCACCAGCAGGGATTAGAGGTGTCGGCAGTGCTTTAGCTCGCGCCTCACAGTTTAATCGTACCGCAAACTATTTGCAGACTGCCAATGAGCAAATATGTGTTTTGATTCAGATAGAAACACCCAAAGGTGTCGAAAATCTCAAGGAAATTTTGGCAGTTGAAGGGGTTGATGGCGTATTTATCGGTCCTGCCGACTTAAGTGCCTCCATGGGCCATATTGGTAACCCAACGCATCCTGAGGTACAAAGGGTAATAGAAGACTCAATCGCATTGATTAAAGCATCAGGCAAAGCGGCTGGCATTTTAATGGCAGATAAAACCTTAGCCCAAAGATATATCGATTTAGGCGCAAAGTTTGTCGCTGTTGGTAGCGACACAGGTCTTTTAATGAAAGCTAGCAGTGACCTCCTTGCCAGCTTTAAGAGTAAGAAGCAAAGTAAAGAACAGACTAAAACAGCAACACAGATATACTAATATTTTGGAACCACCCTTTATAGCCCATGCTCCATGGGCTTTTTTTGATGATGGCTTATATGACAAATGATGACTGGATTCCTAATATAGATATAGGTAACGATTACGATAAAAAGTATCTCAATGCCAATATTCATCTAGATAAATTAGCCCATATGGCAGATCATTTCGGCCGTGATATGCCCATTCATCTGCATGCCCAATATCTACAAATTCATGTTATTAATGAAGGTCAGACGCATTTTCACCTAGAGCAAAAGGTCTATCACGTATCAGGGCGATGCTGCTTTTTAACCCCAGCATCCACGCCTCACGCCATTCTAACGGACGATGATGCTCAAGGTTCTGTAATTACCCTGCACAACTCTCTGGTCTGGAACCTACTACAGGAATGTCAGGTTAAAGAAGGATACCGTGAGGGCATTCCCGCCATGTGTATCGAAGAAAGCCAGATTCCTGATACCCAAAAACCCCATTGGTCCGCTTTTTTAGCCACTTTATCTCTATTACAAAATGAGTGGGAACACACTTGCGACGATAAAAGCTTGGCCCTTGAAACCCTAGTGCGTTTATTACTCCTTCATTTAAAACGCATCTCTGCGACTAAGGCAAAAACCTCTACCTCAAACTTTGAGGAGATCAGAATTTTCCAACAATTTTGCAATTTAATTGAGCAAAATTACACCCTACATGCACCATTAACAAAATACACTGAGATGCTTAATATTAGCGAAAGTCGCCTCCATAATATTTGCCAAAGGGTGTCAAACACGCCGCCAAAGAAGCTAATAAATAATCGCTTGATTAAAGAAAGCGAGCGCCTTTTAACCCATACAAATAAGAATATGAGCCAAATTTGTTACCACCTTGGCTTTCAAGACCCTTCGTATTTTTCACGATTTTTTCGAAAAAATAAGGGCATTAACCCTAAGTTATTCCGTTACAACCTAGGGAGTGATTGAGGTCAATAAAAGACTAATTTGAAACTTTTTTGTACCAGCTTTAACGATTGACTTTAAACATGAAGATACTTAGATTATTAACATGTTAACTAGTTTTCATTTATCTATTTACTTACTTTTTTTAGGAGCCAATTTATGGGCGAACTTAGTATTGCAGCAAAAATCACACATGTCCCTACCATGTTAATGTCAGAGCAAGCAGGCAGACTTGAAGGTTGTCGCCAACCAGCCATAGATGGTCATAGAGAGATAGTACGACGTGCTCGTGCCGCAGGTGTTGACACGGTTGTTGTGCTTGATACTCATTGGCTGGTCAATGCAGGCTTTCATATCAACAGTAATGACAGTTTTGAAGGGGTTTATACCAGCCATGAATTTCCACATTTTATTCAAAACATGGCCTACCAATATGAAGGCAACAGTGCCCTAGGTGATGCCATTGCAGAAAAGGCAACAGCCAAAGGGGTGTTTACCTTATCCCATAAGGTAGAAACCTTAACCCTAGAATATGGCACCCTAGTCCCTATGCATTTTATGAATAAAGAAGCTGACCTTAAAATAGTCTCTGTTGCAGCTTGGGGCACGGTTCACAGTCTAGAAGAGTCTCGCCAGCTAGGGGAAGCCATTCGTGAAGCGATCGAAGAATCAGATAGTAAGGTTATGCTTTTAGCTTCAGGCTCCCTCTCTCATCGCATTTGGGATAACGATAAATACGAAGCTAATAATGGCACCTTTACCATTTCGAAAGAGTTTAATCGCCAAGTGGATTTAAGAGCTATTGAGCTACTTGAAAAGGGTGATATCGCGACCTTTTTAGCCATGCTGCCAGACTATGCAAACCTTTGCAGCGGTGAAGGTGGTATGCATGATACCGCCATGTTATTTGGCGCTTTAGGCTGGGACAAATATCAGGGTAAAGCAGAAGTCATCACGCCCTATTTTCCAAGTTCTGGTACAGGCCAAGTGAATTTAATTTTCCCTGTATTAGCATTGGATTAATCAGGCCTTTTACCTAAAAATATGTCTCACTTAATCCAAAACACAGAACTTAACTATCAGGCGGCCATGATTTTGGCCGCCCAGGTGATAGAGCATGCCAATACTAAAAACCTTAATATTTGCATCAGTATTCTTTGCCCAAAAGGCTTAGCCATACTCAGTCTTAATATGAACCAAGCCCCACTTCATAGCGCAAAAATTGCGTTTGATAAAGCCTATACCAGCGCCAGTTTTGGCTTAGCAAGTCATCACTGGAAAGAAAAACTTGCCAATAAGCCAAGTACTTTGCAGGCACTTTCATTACAAGAAAATTTCACTGCATTAGGTGGCGGTTTTCCATTACTTCATCAAAACCAGATGATAGGTGCAATTGGTATTTCTGGTGCCACGGAAGAAGAAGATAGACAGTGTGCTCAAGTCGCAATAAGCGCCTTACACTCACTTTTGAGCCCCTCTTCTTCCTAGACTTCTTTTCACATAATCCGCTTAAAAAGCATCCACTCACTTTCTTTCAAAGAAAAACCAGGCCTATGAAGGCGTGAATAACAAATACATCTAATTGACGGTCTCCTTAATGACACTATCTCCTCGAAAACTTATTGTATTACTGGCAAGCCTTGTGGCCTTTGGCCCTCTGTCCATTGACATGTACCTTCCCAGCTTCCCCCTGATAGCGGATAGCTTGTCAGCCATTGAATCGGACGTTCAAAAAAGTATTACCGTCTTTTTATTAGGCTTATTCATCGGCATGCTGTTATACGGCCCTCTCTCGGATAAGTACGGAAGAAAGCCCCCTTTATTAATCGGTATCAGCCTTTATTTTATCGCCAGCTTTGGTTGTGCTATGGCACAAAATATTGATCAATTATTAATATGGCGATTTATCCAAGCATTAGGGGGTGGCGCTGCTTCTGTGCTCGCTCGCGCTATCGTAAGGGATGTTTTTGAAGCTAAAGATACCGCTAAAATTCTTTCGTTAATGCACCTAGTCACCATGGTTGCGACCCTTATTGCACCTTTGTTAGGCGGTTATCTCATTTTATTTTTAGGGTGGCGAATCATCTTTATATTACTCATGCTTTTAGCACTAATTTGCTTATTCTTGGTGCAGTTTAAAATTACAGAATCAAGAAAAATACAGGACCAAGCACCTAGCTTAAAGTTGGCCTTTAAAGGCTATTTTCTTATCCTTAAGAACCCAACAGCAACCTGTTTAATACTCTGTAACGCTTTTTCATTTAGTGGTATGTTCGCTTATATTACAGGCTCGTCCTTTGTATATATCCAATACTATGGCACGTCAGCACAAACTTATGCTTGGTTATTTAGCCTCAATATTGCTGGCATCTTTTTAATGACTTTAGCAAATGCAAAAAGCTTGGGAAAAACCTCATCACTCACTCTGTTAAATTATGCCTGCCATTTAAGTGGTTTAAGTGGACTCGCTATACTAATCAGCTATTGGCTCTTTGATCAATTAAGTATTATGGTACTTTTTACCTTCTTATATATCAGTGTCACAGGTGTCATTGCAGCAAACTCTACGGCAAACCTACTCAATTTATTTTCCAAACAAGCGGGTGCTGCTGCAGGTTTAGCGGTTGCACTGCAATTTGGTTTAGGGGCGATTGCCAGTTATTTGGTGGGTTTGTTTTTTGATTCAAGTCCTGCCGCTATGGCCATCATAATGTCTGTTTGTGGCTTATCTTGCTTGCTATCCCTCAAATTCAGCAATAAATCCGCAGCTTTATAGAAAAAATAAAAACAGAAAAGTACCAGCTTTCCTTAGAAAACTGCATTCAAACTAGACACCTTTTTTTTGATAATTGAAACATATCTTCTATCAGTGAAGATCATTCAAATAACAATAAAAGGTGTCAATCATGCAAACACATAACCCTCTATTAGAAGACCTTAAAGGCATACTGCCTCTTATTGCTAACAATGCATCAAAAGCAGAAGAGTTACGCTGTGTTCCTGAAGAAAATATCAGTTTATTAAAAAGCATAGGCTTACATAAAGCGTTTTTACCTAAAGTGTATGGCGGTTTGGAAATATCCCTACCTGAATTTACCGAGTGCATTTCAGCCTTGGCTGGTGCTTGCTGTAGTACTGCATGGGCCTTTAGCCTGTTGTGTACTCACAACCATCAAATGGCGATGTTCTCTAAACAGTTACAAGAGGATGTATGGGGAGCTAACCCTGATGACACTGCCTGCAGTAGTATCGCTCCTTTTGGTAAAACTCAAGAAACTGACGGCGGTATTATCTTTAATGGTGACATGCGCTGGAGCAGTGGTTGTGATCATGCACAGTGGGCTATTGTCGGCTTTTTACGTGATAACAAAGAAGGCGCTAAAGATTATTGCTTTGCCGTCATTCCCGCTAGTGATTATCAGATCGATGATGATTGGCATGCCATGGCGATGAAAGGCAGTGGTACTAAAACCTTGCAAATAAAAGATGCATTTGTGCCAGAGCATCGCATTGAAAAAGCCAAAGATATGATGGAAGGACGCTCAAAAGGCTTTAATCTTTACCCAGAATCAGAAATCTATTTCACTCCTTATCGCCCCTATTTCGCATCCGGTTTTGCCGCCATGAGTTTAGGTGTCGCAGAGCGTATGGTTGAGCTCTTTCGTGATGTCACTAAAACAAGAGTCAGAGCTTATACAGGGGCGAAAGTAGGAGCAGCAACACCTGCGTTAATGCGTTTGGCTGAATCCCATCATCAAGTCAGTGCTGCCAAAGCCTTTATGCAAGCAACTTGGCAAGAACATAAACAGCATGCGATTGAGCATAAATACCCGAGTAAAGAGACCTTAACTAATTGGCGCACCAATCAGGCTTATGCGGTCAAAATGTGTATTCAGGCTGTGGACCGTTTATTTGAAGCCATTGGCGGTAATAACTGGTTCGACGACAAAGAAGCACAAAGACTGTTCCGTGATTGTCATATGACAGGCGCCCATGCTTATACGGATTATGATGTTTGCGCACAAATCTTAGGACGTGAAATTATGGGACTTGAGCCAGACCCATCACTGCTTTAATACAAACAATCATGAATAACAAATTTATAACATACTAATAATAGGTATTGATTATGTCTGACTCAGCCTTTGATACTAAGTCGTTTCGTAATGCCCTTGGAAGCTTTGCTACAGGGGTAACCGTGGTAACCGCTCAGACCCCATCAGGTGAACTTGCGGGTGTCACAGCCAACAGCTTTAACTCGGTCTCTTTAGACCCACCATTAATTTTATGGAGCATTGCAAAGAGCTCTAGTAGTGTAGAAACCTTTGAAAACTCAAGCCACTTTGCCGTTAACATTTTAGCGGCTGACCAGATTGATTTATCAAACAACTTTGCTCGTCCCAGTGATGATAAGTTTGCTTCTATTCCTCATACATTTGGACTGGGTGAGGCGCCTTTATTAGAAAGCTGTACCGCACAATTTGAGTGTGAACGATATCAAATGATTGATGGGGGTGATCATTGGATCATGCTAGGTAAAGTTGTGGCATTTAATACGTCAAACCGAGCCCCACTACTCTATAGCCAAGGTAGTTATGCTGGCGCTGTCCCTTTTCCTGCACCCAACAAAGTCATGAACTCAGCGGACATATTCAGCCACCAGCCACAAAAATTAGAGTCTAACCTCTTTTATTTAATGACCCAGGTGGTTCGCCGTTATCAACACAGTTATCAACCTATCCAAGAGTCGACTGGTTTAAATATCAGTGAAGCCCGTATTCTGATGATTATTGCTGAGGCTCCTAGTTTACCCTTGCAACAATTAGAAGGGGCCGTTGCCATGCCACCCCTTGATGTCACGAACGCCCTTGAAGGCTTGGTTGAAAAAGGCTTTATTCGTCAATTAGAGGACTTCATAAAGCTGACTGAAAAGGGCTTAAAACAAGCGGACCAGCTTTGGGCATTGGCACAACAACAGCAAGACAAGGTGTTTGCCAACTTTAATGAGGAAAAGTTAGATCAGTTTAAAGGCGCTCTAATGACACTATTGGAAAGCTAAATATCACCTTCTCATCATGAAAGCGCAAAGGTGAATCATGATGAGAAGGCATTCTATTTAGTCACATATTAACTTATGTCTACTCGATTCAAATAACGTTCAGCTTGCTGACAGGCCAATTTAATCAATTCAGGGGCCATTTTTTGTGCCGTTTGTGTTTCTTGCCGTGTACGAATCCAACCAAGATACGTCATAGCTCTTACCGTAATAAACAGCTCTAGTTTTGCTTCATCTTGCACACTCAACAGACGATATTGTCGATAGCCTTTTAGCAATGCAGCTTTTGCAGCAGGATAAATGGCCTCTTCTCGAATAAAATAAAGGGCGGTGGCCAACTCAAACATATGCCAGCCAAAACCCGCATCATCAAAGTCAATCAAGCGCATTCTATCCTTATCATTTAACACATTTTCCGGCACAAAGTCCGCATGAATTAAGCTGTAGTTTTGTGCTGTTTTTGCCACTTTTGAAAGGTCGTTATATAGCACTTCTCGCAGCCTTATTAATAGGCTTTTTTGCTCTGAGGTTAATAAGGAAAGTTCCCAATAACGCCCCCAAAACGGCTGTTCACCTAACAACCCCTCTAGGTCCCAAGCATGTCGTTCAAAAGCGTCTGGTAAGACCCAGTGACTTGATTGCTTGTGCAACTTAGCCGCCAGCTGACCTAAGCAAGTAAATAGCTTAGTGATCTGCTCAATATTTTGACCTAACCCGGTTTCGATTGAACCCATTTGCTCACCCTCAACCCAAGCAAATAAATCCACTTGCCTGGCCTCAGGTACCCTGTCGATTTTAACGACTAGAAATAGTTCCCCCATTAATGTTGGTATCACTTGAGGAACACATATATCGGATTTTTCCAAGGCCGCTAACCATAAGAGCTCACTCCTTAATGCCCTATCAGAGTGATAACCTGGTCTGTGAATACGCAAAGCATAACGTCTATTATCTTTCGTAATGACCTCATAAACGGCATTTTCACGGTATTTAATTAAGCGTAAATTTGCCTCCTCTAAACCCCAAAAACTTAAAGCATGCAAGGCTAAGGATTGCAGCCTTTTTTCCTGCTCATATTCATCTAGTTGATAGAAATCCGGCATCAGTGCCCCTCCCGATTTAGCTGCTCAAAAGATGCTGCCAAGGTGTCTAATAAAAGGTCTGCATGGGCTTCATTAAAAGGCATGGGAGGACGCAGTTTTAAAATAGAATCCGTAACACCTATGGTGCTAATTAGCACACCTTTCTCACGCATAATATTGATCAAGCGCTTAGCTTGGTAAATCGCTGGCTGCTTGGTTTTTTGGCCAAGCACTAACTCCAACGCAAAAAACATCCCTAAGCTCCTCACGTCGCCAATCAGACCAAATTTCTCCTGCAATCGTTTTAAGCCATTAAACACATAACGCCCTGTGGATACGGCATTTTCTTGAAGGTTTTCATGGCTCAATACATCTAATACGGCCATGCCGACGGCACTGGAAACAGGGGTACTTGAGAAGGTATTAAAATACATGGCCTGCGCACTAAAGCTCTCCACCAAATCAGGTCTTGCCACAACGCCAGCCAATGGGTGACCATTACCCATGGGCTTACCTAGAGTGACAATATCGGGTATCACATCATAAGCTTGATGAGCCCACATATGTTTGCCCGTACGCGCAAAACCGGCCTGCACTTCATCAGCAATGAATAGACCACCGGCCCTTCTCACCTTAGCCACCGCTTTTTCTAAAAAGCCCATAGGCACGTTTAATAGCCCTTCATTAGCAAAATCAGGACAGACCAAGATG
>MAAB01007776.1_pt1 | contig 11665 bp, 10 predicted proteins | sample 1115991 | NCBI WGS metagenome assembly MAAB01 (sample SAMN04961124, study PRJNA320927) | seawater metagenome | isolation source: sample BD02T18 sea water enriched with oil for 18 days | place: USA:Gulf of Mexico | collected 2013-07-27
AAACAGGCCCTGATTTACACAGAAGCATCGGTATCATTTTATTTACTTTAATGGCATTGCGTTTAGTTTGGAAATTTATACAAATCCAACCTAAACCTTTGGATCATTACACTAAATTTGAGCGTATTGTCGGTCACTGGGTACATAGGATTTTATATATCTTGGCATTTGGAATCATGTTTAGTGGCTATCTTATTTCCACTGCTGATGGTCGAGGTATCGATGTCTTTGAATTATTTCAGGTACCCAGTTTAGGTGAGTTATTTGCTGACCAAGAAGATATATCAGGCTTAATACATAAGTATGCGGCTTACACTCTTGCTGGGGCCGTCACTTTGCACGTTCTTGGCGCTTTCAAACATCATATTATTGATAAAGACATCACCCTTAAACGTATGTTGGGTTATCGCAAACAAAAATAATCATAGAGGATTACAATGAAAAAATTACTACTTGCTTCTGCTTTAGCTGGCGTTATGCTTGCTCCAATTGCAAATGCTGCTGACTATGTCATTGATTCTAAAGGCGCTCATGCGTCAATCAATTTTAAAATCAAACACCTAGGCTATAGCTGGTTAACGGGACGCTTTGATGATTTCAAAGGTAACTTCTCTTATGATGAGACTAATGTAAATGACTCAAAAGTAAGTGTTGAAATCGATACTACCAGCTTTAATTCTAACCATGCTGAACGTGATAAGCATATCCGTAGTGATGACTTTCTTGATGCAAGTAAGTTTGGTGTAGCGACTTTTACTAGCTCTTCTTTTAAAGACCTAGGTAACAACCAGATTGAAGTTAAGGGCTCCCTTACACTTCACGGTGTCACCAAAGAAATTACCATCGACGCTGAAAAAGTCGGTGAAGGTAAAGATCCATGGGGCGGTTACCGCGCTGGTTTTACTGGTACAACCCGTATCGGTCTAAAAGAGTTTGGAATGAAAGAGATTCTAGGCCCTCAATCTACTCATGTTGAACTTGAATTGAATATTGAAGGTGTTCGTCAATAGTCAAATCATTGATTTAAGAAAGCGAACTTAGGTTCGCTTTTTTATTGCCTAACAACCATGACCTTATGCTTGCCCTCCTAAAAATGAATCCTCTCATCAATACATTGCTAATGAGTCCAATCAGCCCCCTACTTTGCTATTCAATAGCTTAAAACTAATAGGGGAATTAGTACCCTAGAGCGAAACAAATCTAACTAATTTGATAAATATTTAGTTATTAGCCCCTTTTTTCGAAAGCAAATAAAAAGACATAAATTACCTTTTAAATTGCACCTAAGCTCACTTCTACTTAGTATTAATATTATTGAGCTTTTAAGCTATATCCCTAGCTTCTTACAAAAAACAACACCTAGAACTGCCCTTTCTTGAAAAGAAGTAAGTTCACAGTGACTGTTTTTTGACACTCTTTCTAAAAGGTTGATAAAAGGCACTTAGTCACACCAGCCTTTGCTAAATTGCACGAGAATGGAAATATCATGCTAGACAATAATACTTGGTTATTAGATCAAGATACTCAGCTTATTTCGTTGAACAAGTGGCAGAAAACCGTCGACATCATTGCCCGTATTTTTAAAACGCCAGCCGGTTTTATCGTACAAAAAACGGATGCTGGATATCAAATTGTCATTGCAAGCGATCATGAAGCGAATCCGTATCAACCAGGTGATACCATCCCAATCAATGCCAATATATTTTGTCGCGAAGTCATTCGTAGTAAACGTCCTCTTTATGTCGCCGATGCAAAATCAGACTCAACTTGGGATGATAACCCAGAGCTTGAAGATGGCTTTAACTCCTATTTAGGTGTTCCAATACTTTGGCCAGACGGAAGCCCTTTCGGCACAGTCTGTGTTTTAGACTTTTCTACTTCAAACTACCATCAAGATTACATTGAGTTGATAGAGCAACTAAAAGATGTCATTGAGGATGATCTTGGTTTCATTGATAACTTTACGAAAATGCGCCAGATTGCAATGCAAGATGAATTGACAGGAATATATAATCGTCGTGCTTTTATGATTTTAGCTGAGCAAAAATTAAAAATATCAAAACGCATGGATGCTCAATGCTATGTTCTTTTTATCGACATAAATGATTTTAAAGACATTAATGATAATTTTGGGCATCACATTGGTGATAATGTATTAATGGCCATGGCTGATAGTTTTAAAGAATGTCTTGTTGAAGAAGATATTATTGGTCGTCTAGGTGGTGATGAATTTGTTGCGGCTCTATGCCTAGATGCACGGATAAAAATAGAGCACAAATTACTTCATATTAGAACGGCCTTCGAGCAGAACTTAGCCGCTAAAGCATTACCATCTATTAGTTTAAGTATTGGCTATACCCTTGTCGCAAAAGATAATTATGACATCGCAAGCTTATTATCACTTGCGGATGAGCACATGTATGACGAAAAAAACCAAGCAAAGAAGACCTATATCAAGGCCCAATCATAAAGCACATTATTGATAGGGCTTACTTGTTGTTTTGGATAAATTGTATCGCCTTCGACAAGAACTTTTCAGCTTGCTTTGATCCAGCCAAATATTCCTCTTGGCCCTCGTCATTGCTCAAATCAGACCAGTTTTCAATGATATCTTCGGGGGTTTGTTGTTCGGGTGATAAAAATATTCCCTGACTTTCAACCACCTTAGCATTGGCATATCCGCCAGCGCCCGCACATAGAATAAATCGGTTCGGTGCTTCTTTATGACATAAGGTTAAAGCGCCCGCGGTAACCGCATCTAAGGTCAACATATCGAGTACAGGTTGTGGCAACAAATCTTGCGTCATACGAGTGGCCGCAGTCGGAGCTAGAGCATTCACTTTTATATTATGCTTCTTTCCTTCAATCACCAGAGTATTCATCAAACCTAATACAGCCATTTTGGCCGCACCATAATTTGCCTGCCCAAAATTACCATACAGACCACTTGATGATGTGGTCATTAGAATTCGACCATAGTTTTGTGACTGCATATGGGGCCAAACCGCTTTGCAACAGTTCACAGAACCCATCAGATGCACATCCATAACTAATTTAAAATCATCCAATGTCATTTTTGCAAAAGACTTATCCCTTAAAATCCCCGCATTATTAATGAGAATGTCAACTTTCCCCCAACGAGCTATCGTTAAATTGACCATATCCTCTACTTCGTCAAAATTGGCCACATTTGCACCATGAGCAAAAGCATCGCCGCCCATGGCTAGAATCTCATTGACGACATCGACTGCCGCTTGACTTGACGCGCCACTACCGTCCCTTGCACCGCCTAAATCATTTACCACCACTTTTGCACCTCGCTTTGCTAAGGCAAGTGCGTGCGACCGACCGAGTCCATTACCCGCACCTGTCACTATGGCAACCTCTGATGTAAATGAAAATGTCATGGTATCTTCCTTTATATTTAATAAACTTTAGGCAAAAAAAATAGACTCTTTACATATCAAAGAGTCTATCTTAAAGCTGAGGAATGAGTAACAATTTACACGTTATATGGGTTATCAGATTGTTTTAATTACTAAAATCTATAAATCCATTATTTTTTACTGCCATGAAATCGATTGCACACCCTTTCGTTTGGTAATCAAACACACTTGTTCGCCCTCTTGCTCTGGCAGATTTTGTTTCAATAAACTGTCCATAACAACTGGCGCTGCAGTAAAAGATACTACCTTCAAGTTTGTTTATCCTTTGAACTTTTCCATTGGCTTTTAACAACTGCTCATCCGATAGAATTCCTGTCATCACATAACATGTTTTGCCCTCTATCTTAGGTTGTGCATATTTGCTTACCGCTAACTTAACCGGCATACCTTGAATCTCTTTGCCTTTGGAATTTTTTCTATGAGTCCAATTATCACGAGCGAAGCGCTGTTCTTTACCTTTCAGGCAATCAAGAATTGCATAATCCCCCTGATGCTCAATATTGTAAAAGTATTGCCCCGTGCCATCCGTCGCACCCCGGCATTCGTCTAATTTTGCTTCAATATTGTTCGCTTGATCAAACCAACCTAATGCCAATATAGGAAAACCGTCAGCGGCATATCCCACAGGCTGTTTTCTTTCATCAATAGCAGCTTCACCTAACTCTTCAATCAAACATTTTGGCGCAATATGATAGTGGTAGTCATCACCTCGACCTGCATGCCCACCACACTCATCCAACTCTCCGGCTTGTGCTGCACTCACAGGCTTTCCAGAAGATTGCTTGGGACCTTGAGTACTAGGGTCAAAAATAGGTACGCCATTCACTGCAATACCCACAGCACCCGGCTCTGTTTGAGTAACTCTTGACGCTTGTTTGGGGTTTAAAGGTAATCGTATTTCCATATTATGTTCAGATGGAAATTGTTGATTATTCCCTGTTATCCCTAACATAAGAGTATGGCTTTCATCTGGTAGGCTATTAGATTTAAACGAAAAACTGGAACCTGAGCATTTTAAGTCGGTCACTTCATCTGTGTAACAAGCTTGGTCACATTTACAATCAGCAATGGTTTCTTCAATCGTATGAGCCACACTAGATGGTGTTAAGCCAAACAATGTCAGAGAGTAAACTAAAAATAAAACCTTAGATTTATTATTCATTTTATTAACCTATAATCGCTTTTTATTAATCACTTGAGTATGAAGAAACGCCCTAGGCATTCCATTTTATTTAGATGAATCCTTTTCTTCTCCATGATTGAGCCTGTCACTATAGGATTAGATAAATATCATGAATTAGAACACCAAAGTGATTCGCTCAAATAACCAATAACTGGCCATTAAAGCAATCAGTAAAGTACAAACTTGGTAATACCTTTCTATGTGTTTTGGGAAAAGTTTATTCACTAGGTAAATAAGCGCTAAGCCTAAGCAGGCAATCCCTAATTGGGTGAATTCAATGGCAAGCGTCAGTTTTACCAAGGTGTTTGCCCATGACATTAGGTCTCCAAGGGTTGCCGTTAATGCTTGCGCGAAACCCATACCATGAATGATACCTAAGCCCCCTGTTACAATTGACAAGGACTTAACATTTTTACCAATCAGGTCATAAGCAAGAATCATTAAAATACTAGCAGCAATCGCCACTTCAATAACCCATGCGGGGATACTATGGCTAAAACCCTGTGCGATTAATGCCAAGGTAATACTGTGACAAAGGGTAAATGAGGTTAAAGGCAAAAGTAATGATTTAAGTTTTCTAACAACTAATACCAGCGCCAGTATAAGCAGAATATGATCCGCCCCTTTTAGTACGTGCCAAACACCTGTTTGCCAGATACTTTGCACTTCAACCTGATTGGATACGTTTGTGATGGCTCCGTACTGTTTATATTGGCGAGGTTTAATTCGAATGGTGCTATTTTCTAGGTCTATATCTGTTGTTTGTAATAGCTTATTTGTTTGATCCAAGATCTGTAAATGAATAGGTTCTATCGTTTCAAGTAAGTTATATCTTAGGTCTATCGTGTCTGGCGTAGCAGCCCACGCATAATCTAGCGTTAACTTAATATACGCAAGCTTTTCTAATTTAGTTGAACTAGCCATTATTTCGGTCAAATTTAATCTTAAGCCTATTAATTGAGCTTTATCTAAATTCGGCGTTTGGCCATCTTGATCTAATAGTAAAATTTTACCTTGTGCAAAATTAATAAGTTGGGCTTGGTGCTTTTTAACTTGCGCTAAACTCACTAAACCATCGGCATTCAAGTCCAACAAACTTACCCCTTCAAACGTGATAAATTCTTGAACAGGGACATTCGCTATCAGTTGCACCTTATTGTCTTGATAACGAACAGATACACCCACTTTATCTAACGTATGGGGCCAAACCTGATCACTAAATAACACAGTCATAAGCAATAAGACTGCACATACAAAAAAAGACTTTATCATTCAACAGGCTCTATAAAGTGTCGTATACCTTTCTAAATTAAAAGAAAGTTTAAGCGCTACATACCTTACCTCAGTGATGATTTCATTGTTACTTGCTTCAGTCAGATTGGTGCTAAGAATACTAAAAGAAGCTGTAAATTTACTAAGAGAAAAGATGAACTGAATGATAGCGAATTAGGTTATTTTGTTTTTAATATTTTAGTAGTCGATATTTTCATCTCAAATTATATTGGTCTAGCACCCTTTTCGTGCATTATTTACTTATTTTCTGAGTCCAGAATCAATAAATAGATTACTGTTATTACAGGTAAAAACCTTTCATATCCAAGTAAGTATCTTGCTATCTTTGTTGCTAAATTCTGTTAAGCTCAAAGCATATCAAAATGCTGATATGGGGCTTTCAATTTAACGTCATACCTCTGAGGTCATGTTTGATTGAAGGTATCTCATGATTAAAAACCATTAAATGAACTCTCTTTCATATAAAGAGTCCTAACAGCATTCATTTTCACCTCTTTGGATAGTTAACCTATGTCTTTAAAGTCGATTAGAGTAAAAAGCTCAATCCCTGTTTTTATCCTCGCTATGACCTTCATTCTTGCCCTATTCATGTTCGACCATTTAATTGTACTTGAAGAAACCGCACTAGAAGAACAGTCAGGGCGCTATCAAGGTGCTATTTCAAGTGTACTAAAGGCGGACAGTAACCTTTACCAAGCTAAGGTTGCTGAGCTTAACTTGTTGAATCAAATTGGTGACGTCCCCACTCAACATAGAATTCATGGCGATAAGGTACAAGAAGCGAGTGACCGAATTAAAGAATATCTAGACTTCATGTCCGTTAACCCTGAACTACAAAAAGAATTTACAGACCTTAACCTTGAGCTTACCGCTTGGCACCAAGCTACTAATAAATTAATCAAATCGGGCACCTATGATCCAAACTATAAATCCTTGGAGGCTGATGCCTCTAAGTTATTCGACCATATTCGTAAACGCCTTAAAATTGCTGGTGAAAAGGCTATTTCCACCGCACAAAAATCAAGAGAGAAAGTATTAACTGAAGTGCTTGAGTTCGGTAATTTCACCTTCGCTATTCTTGCCATTGCCAGTTTAATCGTCATTTTTATTAGTTACAGAATGCCCAAACGATTAACTCAAAATATTAACAATGTGACCCTGCGTATTAGAGAAATTGCAGACGGAGACGGGGACTTAACCGCTCGTATTGAAGCCGATAGTAATGATGAAATTGGTGATCTCGCCCATGAGTTCAACCATTTTGTCGACAAATTACAAAAATTAATTGGCACAGTCCAGACTCAATCAGTCGCACTAGGCAGCGTAACAGGCCACTTAATTGAAAGTGCTAAGCAAACTGAATCTATTACCCAAGCACTGGGCCATGCCTCTGATTCAACGGTAAATGCCGGAAATGAAATGAGTGTGTCAAATCAAGAAATGGCGACCATGGCAGAAGCAACATCGGCAGAAGCGCGCCATTCAGATGACATAAGCAATCAAGGGATTAGCGCGGTTAAAGCATCACATACAGCAATCCAAGATCTGGTCACTGATATCGATGGCGCTCTTAATCAATCTCAGTTACTGGAACAAAGCTCAGAAAACATTGCCAGTGTGCTTGAGGTAATTCGGACCATTGCAGAGCAAACGAACCTACTTGCCCTAAATGCAGCAATTGAAGCGGCACGTGCGGGTGAACAAGGTCGGGGTTTTGCCGTGGTTGCCGATGAAGTACGGACACTCGCAACACGCACCCAAGATAGCACCAATGACATACAAGATATGATAGAGCAGCTTAAGTCCAATGTCGGTCACGCGTCTTCTGCCATTATCCGTAGCAAAGAACGTGCTGATGAAACTGTCAGTCATATTGATCAAGTCAACACCATCTTTAATGAGTTACAGGTATCGTTTGCGAAAGTTCAAGACCTGTCATCACAAACTGCCAAGGCTACCCAAGAACAGTCCGATGTGTCCAACATGATTAGCCAGAGCATGGCATCTCTAAATGAGCAAACGAATGCAGCTAAAAATGTCGTTGATGCCAGCCGTAAACAAGCCGATGAAGTTGAGAACCTGTACCAAGCACTTGACCAAGTAGTCGGACGTTTTAAGGTATAAAGCCTTTATTTAAAGCCTCAGATAAAAAAAACAGTCTATATGGGCTGTTTTTTTATCTGGAATTTGCCCAAAAGCCACAAAAACGCCCTATTTTAAGAGTCCCTACCCTAGCATTTATTATCACTAAATTTTTCTGCTCCCTGCCACAAAGCAAGCATCAATACGATTAGGTTCACACTCATAATGATTAACCAAGCTTGGGTTGTTAGGACTGCATTAAAATAAACAGCACTCAGTAACGTCATTATAATCCATGCAAAGTCTGAGCGAATAACATGTTTAATAAGCTTTTGAGCCCATGTTTGATTGAATGCCAAAAAAGTCAGCTGCAACGCAAATACAAAAAGTCCTGCTCCCATCAAGAGCCACAGTCCTTCATTTAACGGAATATGCGTTGATAACCAGCTCACATTAAGCAAAATAATGCTTGATGACACGAAAGAGAATATTGCATTTGCTAACAGGGATTTAACGATTGTCATAATAGGTCTCATTTTTTACTTTAAAAAGATATAGCAAGACTATCACTTTAAAAACATATAGCAAATATTTACTTTAAAAAAATATAGTAAATGTTATTCTTGCCAATTAACTCTTTGGAATAAATATCAATGAAACGAAGTTACAAGCAAAACTGCGCACTAGCACTATCATCAGATTTACTCTGTGAACGATGGACGCTTTTGATATTTCGTGAATTACTGATTAGACCTTGTCGTTTCAAAGAATTAAATCAAGCGTTGGAAGGTATGGGAACCAATCTATTAACGAATCGACTAAAAGAATTAGAAGCCGCGGGCTTGATAGAAAAACAAACACCTACTGAAAAGCGCTCAGGGTATCAATTGACCCTATCAGGCTTGAGTGTAGAACCTATTGTTTTAAGCTTAATTCGTTGGGGGAATGGCCATTTATCCGGTGATGAGGACTTTAAACACCAAGATCATTGGGACTTATTAGCCATGAAAGCGCTTTATAATACTGACAATAACAAGGTATTTACTGAGCAAGTACTAAAGGTACAGTTTAAATCAGAACAACTCACTGCCTGGTGTATAGCAAGTGAAAACGGGCTTGAAATAGGCCTAGGTGAGATAACATCAGCAGACCTTTTATTGCCTTTCACAATAAAAGGTCTTCAGTCATTCATCAAAAACAAAACCCACATAGAGGTTAATAACCCAGACGCCTTACAAGAATTTATAGGCTGTTTTAGCTCCCATTAATAACATTTGTTTAATCATAAAGTGGCGAGTCACTATCATCAGGTGATGCATGATCACCTTTAGTGGGTGAGGTAACAGAGCTTGTTGGATAACGAAAGATAACAGCAAACTTTTTCTTAAGACCTTTTGCTTTTGACGCTGTTTTAAACATATGTGACCATTGGTGAAAACTGATTTTGAGAGGATTATAAGTATCAATTTGACCCACTATGCCGAAACGACACGGCTTGTCATCCTGCTCTTCAACATAGGTTCCAAACATTCTGTCCCAAATAACAAGAACACCAGCAAAGTTTTTATCAAGATAACCTGAGTTAACAGCATGATGCACCCTGTGAGTTGAAGGTGTATTAAACAACTTTTCAATCATACCGAGTTTACCTATGATTTTGGTATGCACAAAAAATTGAAAGGCTAAATTTAAGGCAACAATAGTAAATACAATTTTAGGGTCAAAGCCGACTAATATCATCGGCATCCAAAAGAGCCACATGCCCGCAATGGGATACATAATACTTTGCCTAAACGCAGTGGAGAAATTCATTTCAGTCGAGCTATGGTGTACCACATGTGCAGCCCATAACCAATGAACATGGTGAGACGCCCGATGAAACCAGTAATATAGGAAGTCCTGTAGTAGAAAAGCACAAAATAGGCTGAGTACCCCCAACTCGATATCAAATAAACGAAACTCATATAACCAATAGAAGAAAGGCATTAAGAAAAACAGTGCAATCGCATCTGCCCCCTGATGCATTAGAGCTAATACAGTATTAGCCAGGCTGTCTTTAATAACATAATGTTGGCGATATTTTAAAAATTCATACGCGATACAGATTAAAAAAATGGGGCTTATTGCAATTAATATTATTTCTACGTCCATGATTAAGGCCTGTTGTTATATAGCACTATTAGTAATAACCATTAAAAATAACACAACTAGCCAACATTACCAAAACCTATAACCCACTAGGTAACCCGTAGCCTGCCTACGCTCTTTCGTTTTTAAACTGTGTAAGTGATATGAAGGTTTATTTTTGGCTAAATATAATGCCGCCACCCAGTAAAATAAACGCCCCACCTGTGGCTCTATTTAACCACTTTTTAAGGTTTTTAAGGCTTGGCTTAGATGAACGCTCAGTTATTTTATGTTTAACACTGACCGCAAAATAAGAATAGATAAGGTGCACACTTAAGACACATAACGCCATGGAGAGAAACATGATGGCAAACTGAGAAATAACGGGATCATTATGATTCAGAAACTGAGGTAAAAAAGCAGACAGGAATAACACGGTTTTGGGATTGCTCATTGAGACTAAACAGGCACCTTTAAATAAAGTATAAAATGTCACGCTACAATCAGCTTCTTTCAGGCTTTCATCTACTTCTGAGCTTTTACTCTTTTTCTTTAACAAGCTGCTAAGACCAAGAAAAATCAAATACCCACCACCCAGTATTTTTATCATCAAAAATAGGAAGGGAAATTTCGCTATCATAGCCCCAGCACCAAGGCCAACTAGGCAAACAATCGCGAGTTGACAACATAAGTTGGCAAAAATAGAGGTAAGCCCAGCACGATAGCCGTGTTTAAGGACATTTTGTATTACCAGAATCACATTAGGGCCTGGTGATAATGTAATAACGAGATAGCTGGTGGCGAAGATTATCCAAGTATTAATATCCATTTTTTTAAAACCTTTCATATTCCAATAAATAATCAAAAGCATATGATGCTCTTTTCTTGTTTTAATTGATGTTTTAACGTAAAACGAAGAAAATTAAAATCAGGATTTAAGCATAATGAAAATAAACTTCCATAAATCTTTCTGGGAAGCGCCATGTAATACCGAACAAGATTTAAACAAGCTGTTAATAAAAATCAAAGCTGAAGGTTATCAAGGTTCCGAGCTGTTTCTTCCTTTTTACGACATAGACAAAGATGTCACTCTAGAAGCACATCAGACACGTAATTTGTCCATTATTACGGGAATTGGAACAGATGGTCGTACTGCTGATGAGCATATTGCCTCTATGGACACACAAATCGAAAAAGCCCTAAGTTTTAATCCCATATTGATTAATAGCCATACTGGAAGAGATATATTTAGTTTTAAAGATAATGTGAAGATTTTTGAACATGCCTTATCTCTAGAACAAAAACATGGCATTCGTATCACCCATGAAACCCATAGATTTCGTCCTACCTTTAGTACGTTAGGCACAGAGCAACTCATCAAATACCTGCCAGATCTATCACTAAACTTGGATATAAGCCATTGGATGGTGGTACATGAATCTGACTTATCTGATCAAGCTGAGCGTCTTGAAACCTTGTTTGAACATGTACATCATATCCACGCACGAGTTGGTTATGAAGAAGGTCCTCAAGT
>MAAB01007777.1_pt1 | contig 11654 bp, 11 predicted proteins | sample 1115991 | NCBI WGS metagenome assembly MAAB01 (sample SAMN04961124, study PRJNA320927) | seawater metagenome | isolation source: sample BD02T18 sea water enriched with oil for 18 days | place: USA:Gulf of Mexico | collected 2013-07-27
TCAGCTGAACCTTTTTGATCGAAGAAATTTGTACGATTTGTTCTCGCCACCAATTGATGACGAGCCAGATAAAAACAAACAGTTGTCGATGTTATGAAACTGTGGGACAGCAGTGATATGTTACCTACACTATCAACTTCTACATCCCAAACGGCTTCGCCTGCTTGATCGATTTTTAACTGTAGGTTTCCGTCAGTATCAAATACGCGGGTCGCGTCACCGGCAACATAAATAAGGTTGTTGGTGAGCTCTACATCCCAGGTTTTATCTTGATCGCTAAATGTTTGAACCCAAACCTGTTCACCATAACGATCAACCTTTAGTAGAAATTCAGTGTAGGTACTTGGTGCGCCTTCACGTTGATAGATATTGCCGACAACGTAAGTATTGCCGTCACCGTCTACGGCAACATCGGTAACGTTTTCGTCTGTGTCGTAGCTGCCATCGTTAATGTCAAATTGACTTTTCCATAGAAGGTTTCCCGCTGTATCATGTTTTACAACAAATGCGTTCTCGGAGCGGTTGCTGCCAATACGAATGGTTTCGCCAGTAGTAATCAAGTCACCAAATGCATCTTGGTTGATGGTGTTGATCCATTCGATTCGTTCTTCTGCATCATCACCAGAGAAATGAGTTTCCCAATCAGGGCTGGCACTGTTGCCTGCTCCGCAACCGGTCATTGCGAATGACGACAGTGATACAACCGCGATAGATAACAAATTTCTATTGGATATTCCCATAATAACGAACCCTTCCATATATATAATGCGAGACAAATCGTATGAGCTTGAACTGGTGGGAATTCTAGGGATGTTATCTTTTGCAAGCAATGTAACTTAGGCAAAGTACTGTTAGGTCAGGTAACAAAATGGGTGGTTTGTGAGGGAATGTAAATGACTATGGCGTCTTTGTTGTTAGGTAACAATGTTGTTGCTTTGGCACGGCAATATTCCCTTGGTCGTTTATAACGCTTTCTGGGCGGATGGCGTTATACTGCGGCTCTTATCAGTATAATTCGAGACGAGTGATCTGCACTGATTAAGTTCACGTTAAGTAATATGAGCAATTTCCGGGAGTTTGGAACCATGTTAGATGAGATGTTAGATGAGATGTTAGATGAGATGTTAGGTAAAAAATGAAACGTTCAATCTGTACAGCGTGTAAACGCCCTCTTAAGGTGTGTTATTGCCATACGATCCAACATGTCGAGAATCGATGGCCTATTCATATCCTCCAACACCCAGCAGAAAGTAAGCATGCAATAGGTACGGCTCGTATCGCGTCTCTCAGTCTCAATCAATGTCAGTTGCAGGTTGGGGAAAGCTTTGATGATGAAGCGCTGGTTTCGGTTATTTCTGACGGGGCACAGCCTCTATTGGTTTACCCTGGGGAACAGAGTCAAGATCTGGCGGAGTTGAATCCATTCCTGCCTAGGCCTCTGGTATTTATCGATGCGAGTTGGCGTAAAAGCCGGAGAATGTTGTTAGAGTCTCCGGCGTTGATGCAATTGCCAAAGGTGAGCTTTCAGCCGCAGACGGTTTCTCGATACCGTATACGAAAGGAGCCGGATGAGTATGCGCTATCGACGTTAGAAGCGATTGTATATGCTTTGTCGGTATTGGAAGGTAATGCTGATACGTATCTACCATTATTAGGCAGTATGGATTGGATGATCGAGAAACAGATTGAGCTGATGGGAAGGGATGTGTTTGAGAACAATTATAAGCATTATCAAAAGTAGGCTCAAAATTTCATTACTTCTAAAGGGTGTTGCCCTAAGAATCACCTTTAAACCTAATGAATATAGTGCTTCGCCCCATACTTTCTCCTCCTAGAATACCTTGCCTCTTTGATTATCATAAGTTCGTTCAATTAATTGCATCTATTATTAAGCAAGATTGAAGTAAATGATAAGGAAGAGGGTAATCATGAAACCTGCATTGTTAAGAATTTGCGTTTTTTGCACGAGTCACTTGTTGTTGATAGTCGTATTTTTTGCGCCCAACGCTAGTTCGGCGAACTTAAAGCCACTTACCAATATCGCCGCATTTCAAACCATTATGGTAGAAGGTGGCGACGTAGCAATGGCTTTGGGTGCCGATATTTCTAGCTTATCCCTTGCCGCCATTTTCGATGATGAGATGGAACCCATTCCCTACCAGATAGATGAATACAATCAAGGGGGAGCAGTCTATTTTAAGAATTGGTCAGTACCTATAGATGGCACTATTAATGTTCTTGATCGCGCCGATAAACTGCTTTTTTTGCAAAAGGATTCTGGTGAGAGGCGATTACCCCATCATCGGTTTGACGGGAAATTATTAGCAGAAATTTCCTTGATGGGTACGGACGGCATTACGCGCTATGTTTATCTTTTACAAGGGTCTCGATTACGTTCTGAGGAGCAATATGTTCGTCATAGCGGAGAGGATGGGCTAGTAGAATCTGATTTTTATTCACTAACCTATAATCCTGATAATCACGTGGAATGGAAGGACTTTACTATTGAGAACTATGAAGCTCTAGAGAACCCTTTGGATGCGTTAAAGTTGCGTCTTGAATCAGGAATCCTCACACCATTTAATACCGTTAAACTCAGTAATGACCAGCTTGTTGCCACACCGTCTGGCGTTAATGTTGGGCCAATTAGAACAACATCGCAATTGGACTTGATTGTTTGGATGTATAAATTGCCGATGATGAAAGTTAGTTTGCAAATTCACCATTACCCCAAGTCACTGGTTTATGATGTGAGGATAGTCATGCCCAAGGTGCGCCGCAGCATGCTTGTTGCACCGACATTGTCAATGACGCTAGATGGCAATGCACTGATAGGAACATCGATCCGAACGGCAATGGGCCCTAAGCAAGCTGCGACGGTTGACGGAAAACTAAGTGACCTAGAAAAGGATATTGTAGAAGCTGGAGCATCCGCTAAGAACAATTGGAATTGGGCGTCAACATCCAAAAAGCTTGATGTGTTATCTTTTTTCGATTTTATTGGAGACACCAATGAACCGATATCATTGGTGTATATAGATGATAAAGATAAAGTAGACAAGCCCGAGCGTTTTGTCGGGCAACTTCCTAATATGGGATATAAAATCGAGCACCTTCCTGACTCAGGGCTTTTGGGGTTTGCCATTAGCTTGTATATCAGTAACGGATTCAGAGGAGAGCCTGAATGGTTTTCTCGATCAATACGTACCATGCCAGAGATTCAGATCAGTAAAGTAGCTAATCATTAAATGCCCAGCCTGCCGTTGGGTTAGCGGGATATCGCTTTTTTATATGCCGTGTATGCATTTACTTTTCCCCAACCGAATTGAGGATGCTTTTTACCGTTCCTTTGGTAAAAGTGGCTCGACTCTATAAATATATCGATAATTTCTTGTCGACTAAGGCGGGGGTTCACCGACCATATTAAACTGATAATGCCCGCTGTATGTGCAGTAGAAGGTGACGAAGCATCTTGCCCCTCTACAACAAAGTCATTCTCTGGACCACCATGAGCGGCTGTACCTAGCACATACTCACCGTTCGTTAGTTCGGTATCTTTTATGCCTGATGCGCTAATTGTTGAAGGTAAATTTGCTGGGAAACCAATGCCAACGAACTTTTTAAATAGTGGTATTGACGATCCACCAGCGACAACAAATATTTTGTCGTGAGCGTTGAAATATTCAATTGCTCTTTCAATTTTGTGGATATGGATAATAGTGCCTTGAGAAGCGCTAATGACCCTTATTTCTGGGTCAACCGCTAGCTCGAGTATTGCGTTTGTTACACTGTTAAACTGGCTAGGTTTATACCAATAAATAAAAGATGAAGCACGAACTGACCGAATGGTGACACGTGGGGCAACTTTATATACACGAGCGGCCATTGTAGACCCATGGTGCATCAACGGTTTAATTAATTGTGTTATGTACAGCATATCTGATTGTTGTGGATGAATTCCGTCAGGCTCCGCACCGTCTTCATTTGGTGTATAAAATCCTTGTGTTTGATAGTATCCAGAGGCCGATAGATAATCCATATATTGAGGTACTACGCCATTCTCGAGTACAGCAACACCTATTTCAGGAGACCCAAAAAACTCAAACTCATCATATATTTTCTGAATCTGATGATCTTTCATTACGGAGACTGTATTGGTTGTTGCAACCACGCTCTGGTCAAGGAATTCAGTGTAACCCAGGTCATTGGATTGGGCGTCATAAAACGCGGGATTAAATTCGTCATAGGGAAGTATTTCGTCGTCACCTCCTAGTGATAGAACAAATCCGAATAGTTCTTCTGGCAATAACGGTAGTGCGTATTCGGGGTCAACAAATTTAACTTGCGGTAATGATCTGAGGCTGGTTAACACGGCGCAATTCAACATCTCTACACTTAATGTCGATATTCTTGGCTCCCTGGAAATGATTTTTAGATCATTGGTATATGTGGTTTCAAGAATCTTTTCAAGTTCACGAAGCGCGTTATCGTTTTTGTCATCTTCTCTTGGAGTAAATGTTGTACCTATAGTGAGCTCGTTATGTTTCTTTAGTGCTTCACAAATATAAGTGTCTGATTGTTGGTTCCAGTCGAGTAGGGGTGTTTTTGTAATGGAGGGTGTTTCTGGATTGATTGGTGTGGTAACACTTTTACTCGACTCGTTAGAGCTGCCCGAACTGTCTGAACTTCCGCAGCCAGTGACACCGAGCAAAATAAACAACGGGGTCAAAAAAAAATAGGATCGAAATATATTCACTTGGATCACCTTTATTATTGTTTTTTTATAATTTAATTTTTGATCTACGAAAATAATAAAGCGGTAAAACAAACAATTCATGTCAACAAACAGACATTTATAGACACAGAAGGATCGTTGTAAATTGATATGTTGATTGGGCTAACTAAAGGTGGGAAGTTCAGGTGACAAGTTCAGGTGGACTCCGGCTGTGCGAGGATTTAGATCGAGATCATCGAAATGGTCTAGAATATCTACGCCGTTTGAATTCAATTGGAGTGATTGTATTTTGAGCGATACGCGCTTACCTGTTCGGTCAAATTCATGCCTAGAAAGGCATTGGTAATGGGCCTAAGCTAGCTCTTGATAATTTGTGCTAATATCAGCGTTTGACAACAAAGCAATCCAATCCAATTATTTTGAATAAGGATATGATGATGAGCGAACAGGCACCGCTGATAAAAAATCTAATGGAAAAAACTGGTAAACCTGTACCAACCTTTTTTACGGAATTATCCGACGAGAATCTAAGCGCGTTGCATCAGTACACCAACGATGTTGAGGATCACGCAACCGATGGGTTGGATGAGCTGTATTCTGGTATGAGCATGACCATGAAATACATACCAACCTTTATGCTGGTTAAAATGACGACAAAGTTTATTAAGCCCGCTATATCTGCTGGAATCTCTGCAAAGTTACCTCTTAAAGATGCACTGAAAATTAACCCTAAGTTTCCAGTGGAGTACGCATGCGATGTGGCGAGCCATTTAGAGAGTGAATATGCCGCCTCGATGTTAAAAGAATTAAAAGCTGCCAGAACTGAAGAACTGATGACTTATATGATTGAGAACTACACGGTGAAAACGTTAGATATTGGGCAGTATTTGGATAAAAAACAGCTTAAAGTGCTAAAGAAGTCCATAACAAAAATTGATGCAATGGACAGCATGTTACTGGAGCAATATAGACAGGTTATCGATAATATTCGGGCTGCGTAAGTTACACCCACTAGCGAATTTGATCCCATTGATAGATGGTGTTGAATGGCCCTGAAGCTTCCAGCAGGGACTGCGACTATGTTATTATTCCACCTGCGGGGTTGCGTTATCGTGTGTTCCTACGCCATATGAGCTAAGGGGGGCACACCGTAACTGCCGATCAATGTGTACTCCCTAATTAATGTCGTCAAGCGCGTTTCTTATTGAAGGTAGATACCCTCTTGAAACGTAAGTAATAAATGTTGACAAGCTAAGTCAGCAGGATACAGAAAAACCACACCATTGCTTAGAGTGTTAAGACACATAAACAGAAGCGTACCCTTAATAAACAATCCCAATAGGAGTAAATATGAAATTATTAATACGTAACTTGGATCGATCAACGACAGAAAAAGAACTTAAAGATTTGTTTCAAGAATTCGGAACCGTTCAATCTTGTAGTTTGGTAATGGATCGCGATACCCGTGCGTCGAAAGGGTTTGGGTTTGTTGAGATGCCAAAGACAGGTGAAGCAAAAGCGGCGATCAAAAACCTAAACAACCAAACGGTTGGCGAGAATAAAATACGCGTTAAGAAAGCCGAAGATAAAGGTGCATAACGTTACAATAATTTTAGAGAAAACATGAGAGGGGGTTTGTATGAAAGAGATTACGCGAATAAATCATGTGGGGTTGAGAGTTAGAGATTTAGGGATTTCTCGTAAATTTTATGGAGATCTTGGGTTTGAGTTTCTTGCGGGGCCTGTAGGACCTGAACCTGCTGCAATTGTAGAGCATCCTTCTGGTGTCAATATAAACTTTATTCTTAATGCATCCGAAGATGCACCTCAGGATAATATCCTGATGAAAAAAGACATGAAATATCCAGGTTATACACATGTAGCCTTGGAGATTACGGATGCTGAATCGGCGTCTAAGCAGATCGAAGCGTTAGGAATAACTATCACTGAAAGGGTTGAGTATAACGGTGCCAAGTTCTTTTTCATTAGAGATCCGGATAATAACGTTATTGAATTCCATCAGCCGGCTAGAAGATAACAACGCTAGCTAAAGGTGTGAATATTTTAATAAGGAATATCCGTTATGAAAAATCTCCATAAGAATAACCTATTTTGTTGGTCTGTATTTGATGAAGACCGAAATATCGATTTTCACAGTTATCTTTGGGTGAGGGAAGAGGGGAACGTCATATTTGATCCTTTGCCCCTAACTGAGCATGATAGAAAACACGTCATGTCTTTAGGAGCAGTAAGTCATATTGTTATTTCGAATTCAGATCATGTTCGTGATGCGAAACAGCTAGCGGATGATACCGGAGCGATATTGTGCGGGCCTGCTGGTGAGAGTGAAGGCTTTCCTATTTCTTGTACACAATGGTTAGCTGAAGGGTCAGATGTTATCGACGGTTTGGCAGTGTACAGCTTAGCGGGTTCGAAAACAGAAGGTGAGTTGGCGTTTGTGATAGAGGGCGAGACGCTCATTACCGGTGATCTTATTCGAGCTCATGTGGGTGGCTCTTTGTGCCTCCTGCCTGATGGAAAGCTGAAGGACAAAGAGAAGGCTATCGCATCACTTAAGAAAATAGCCAATGTTAGCGGTATTCGTGCGGTATTGCCGGGTGACGGTTGGCCAGTATTTCGAAATGGTGCAGAGGTACTGGCGGAGTTATTATCGGAGCTGTTGTAGGGTAATTGTAGGAACGTTTTCTTCGCTTTCTTAATTGTTCTCTTAACAATAGCATTCATAGTAATAGGGGCAGGAATTGCCCCTATTACTATGAATGCTATTCGATTATTCCCGATTTTTTAGATAGCTTTGTAGTCCTTCCAATGTTTCTTCGACCAAAGCGATGAGGTTTTCAACAAGACCTTCCGCCGATAAATCCTTTCCCGCAATATATCGACTTTCCATATCCAGGGCCATGGACTCTAGCAATCCAGCGCCAATATTTAGAGCCGTAGACTTTAAGCTATGGACGGCTCGAACCATCGTGTCCCTATCTTGAGAGGAAAATCCTTCCTTTAGTTCCTCTACATGGCGGAGTATGGAATTTTGACTCGATTCAATCAGCAATAGTGCGCGCTTTTTGCCGTATTTTTCGTGGTATTTGTTGCACATTCTAGGATCAATAATATCAGTCATATCAATTGTTTGTCGTTAGGTGTTACATGTAAACATCTTGGTCTATTCTTAATTGTAGCTAAGAAAAACGGATAGGAACAATATGTTGGAAAAAATATGGCTTCTAGTATGGCACCTGTAGACGAAAATATGAGCGGTCGAAAATTGATTTATTGGCTGATCGCTGTCTTACTGCTCAACTCAATTATGGTGATATTCCTCTATGTCGAGCTATATCAGGCTAACACCGTCAAGATAGAGGGTCGACGGTATAATATGTCTTTGGAGGATATTAAGAGCAAAACTAAATATTACGATGAAGTTCTCTCAATGTCCGCACGGTTGTACTCCTTTACGGGCGATGAGGCTTGGAAAGCACGTTATCTTGAAAATGCGAGTAAGCTAGATGACATTATATCGCGATCTCAACATTACGCCTCTAACTCATATAACAACATCCTTGCTAGCGTCACTGGTGAGGCGAATGACAAGCGAGCGGAGATAGAAGCATTTGCCTTGGAGAAGCAAGCTATCGGTTTACCGTGGCAAGATAACCCTCTGTTTGGTGAGGAATATCAAGCGCTGGAAAGGGTATACAGGGATGGAATCGAGAACTTCGAAAAAAGTACTCAGAATAACGTAAGGCTTAGTGAGCTTAAATCACGAATAGCTTACATAGACGAAGTGCTTACCATGTCAGCAAGGATGGCGGCGTTTACGGGTTCTCCGCATTGGGAAAAACGCTATCTTGAGTTTGTTCCATTACTTGATGCATCTATTGGTGAGGCACTTGAATTATCTAATAAGAATGAATTGGAACCTCTATTGGACCAAGTTAGTGATGCCAATGTTGCTCTTATCGCACTTGAAGATGCGTCATTCGTGCTTGTTGCTAAGGGGGACCTGAAGGGAGCACAAACCATTATGTTTGGTAGTGATTACCTGAAACAGAAAGCTATATATTCTACAGGAATGAAAAAGATTGGGGAGTCTATTGATAATGAAGTGACTAATGAACTTCAAGCAGTGGATCAGAAGACGCGCTTCAGTGCGATACTGGTTTTGGTGTTGTTTTTGTTGTTGATAATCTTAGCTTTTATCGCGATTAGGGGGATTAGAGCGTGGGAGTTAATGTTGGAGCGACAAAATATAGAATTAACATCGAAAAAAAATGAGCTGGAGATACTTGCCTATAGTATGTCGCATGATTTAAAAGCACCATTAAAAACGATTCTTGGTTTTTCCCGTAGAATATCGAAACAGATGGAAAAGGGAAATGTGGAAAATCTATCTGTTCTCAATAATCACATTCATAAAAATGCCGAGAAATTAGATGTATTGGTTGATGACATAATGGAGATTATTAAGTCTGAAAATATGGAGCATGTTAGCGAAAAAGTGGATTTTCATGAAATTGAAACCCATATACGGGAAGGTGTTTATACGCTAGGGCATGAAAGTGTTGAATTTATAACGTCATTTAATCACAGCAATGGTTTTTATGGTTATAAAAGATCTCTGAAACAAGTACTTGAGAATTTAGTAGGGAATGCATTTAAATATTCTAATCCCGAAGTGGAAAATCCCCTGGTAAAGCTAGAGACCGCCAATGAGGTAGATGGAAGTTTAAAAATCGTTATTTCAGATAATGGTATCGGAATTCCAGAAAGTATGCACAAAAAAGTGTTTAGCATGTTTTTTAGAGCAGATTCAGATAAATCCTTTGGTAGCGGCTTGGGTTTGTATCTAGTAAAAAAACAAATCGAAAACATGAAAGGAACAATAAGTTTTTCTTCAAGTAATGAGGGAACCCAATTTACGATAATTCTTCCTTAGCTTGGATATGACAGGAGACAATAATGGCAGCAAAATGTAATTCAATATTAGTTGTGGATGACAATGAAAGCGATAGAATGCTTGCTCAGTTTGCTATAGAGGATGCAGACATAACTGAAAAAATATTCTTCTCTCATAATGGTGAAGACGCAATTGATTTCATGAAAAAGTATGATATTTATAAGCAAAAAGAAGGTGACTCATACCCTCCTAACGTTGTGCTTTTAGATATTAACATGCCAAAAATGAATGGCTTCGAATTTTTAGAAGAATATGAAAACCTTGTTTCCGACGGGCGCTACCAGTCGATAATTGTATTAATGCTAACGTCTTCACATTCTGAGGATGATAAAAGGCTGGCAGCTAAATATAGCTCGGTAAAAGGGTTTATTACAAAACCTATTACCGAGGAAACCGTAATGAAAATAATTGAGGATTTACCCATTCCTGAATAGACTCATGTCTTGATGCGGGCAGGGTGTGATTATTCAGCTAAGGCATAAAGTGCTTTAGCTGGCGTCCTATTACCTTGAGAAGGGGGCGTTATTGTCTGTTTTGCTTTTCTTTGGTGCCTGTTGCAGAGCTAATGGTTTTATCAGCTTACACAACGACACAAAAAATACGCCTAGTTGAGACTTTGTGACTTTATTCGAGAGTGAAAAGAAGGCGTTGTTGCAGTAGACTTCGGCCCTTTAGAATAAACACACTAAAGGGAATGACATGAAGTCGATTAGCCGTATAACTATTTTTTTTATAGCGCTGTTTTTTTTGAGTTTTTTATCAGGATGTGGCGCTGGGGTAAAAGATCCTTCACCATCCATCAGTAAAACTATTTTTCTTGAAACTGGTGAGTCAGTGGGTTTTTCAGTGAAAGGTGATGAGCCTTTTTCAGGTCCAGGTGATAACGCATTAATTTACCAATGGACAGTCTATAAATATGGCGATACTCCTTCAGGAGTGATGACTATTGGTACAGATGTGTTGGATGTTGATTATCTTGCTGTAGAAGGGGATGAGCAATACGGATACATTGGTGTCACGCTAAAGGTAACGAAGAAAGTAGAAAAAACGCCGGGCGTTGTTAGCGTGACCAACTCTACGTTCCGTTGGGAAGTTAAAGTGGGTACAGCTTCGCAATCAGCGCCAGAATGGAATGGGGATTTTTATTACAACAATAGCAATGATGTTGAATCTCTTATTGGCTTTAATGCGATTTCAGGAGATTTATCAATAAAACGTATTGGTGCAAGTGTATTGCCAAATCTTGAAAGCATTCAAGACGTTGGTGGGGATGTTTCTATTTCTTATAATGATGGTATGAAGAGCCTTACAGGACTTTCGTTATCATCAGTTCAGGGCTCGTTGTACATTAATGGAAACTATTCATTAAAAACGTTGGAAGGATTGGAACATATAGAAGTAGTAGGCGGCGATTTGCAGATTAAGGGTAACGTTCAGTTAGAGAATATTGATGGTCTAAATAATATTGCATCCGTTGGTGAGGCATTAACGATTGAAGGAAATAGCAAGCTAGCAGATATGGAAGGTCTTGAGGGATTGGGCGCTATTGGCGGTACTTTCACCCTTCGTGATAATGATGCGTTAACTCAGCTTAGTGGCTTGCATAACTTAGGGTTTGTCGGTGATGATTTTAATGTGTCTAATAACGCCATTTTGTGTCAGTTAGATGTAGACGCATTAGAGCAGCAGATCATTGCTGCTAGTGGTATCTCTGGAGAGGTGTTTTACCAGCTAAATAACGGTTGCCTATAAGTTGTTTATTAGGATGCAAAGCCGCGATATACTGACCCCTTTTACGCTCAATGAGCTAACAACAGGTAATCTGTTTTAAGGTGGTTGGTATATGCGCTCCAATATAGTCTCTCTATTTCTAATAACTTCACTGTTATTGTTACAAGGCTGTGAAACCCTTTATTTTAATACTATGGAGAAGGTAGGGGT
>MAAB01004923.1_pt1 | contig 11645 bp, 8 predicted proteins | sample 1115991 | NCBI WGS metagenome assembly MAAB01 (sample SAMN04961124, study PRJNA320927) | seawater metagenome | isolation source: sample BD02T18 sea water enriched with oil for 18 days | place: USA:Gulf of Mexico | collected 2013-07-27
CTTCAAAATCGATTCTTTACGTTCTTGCGAATATCGAGCCATTTAGATCTCTCTTTACCGCCCCTCATATTAAGTTAGTAGATAATTTTAAGGGGTGACAACAATCCTGACACAGGGGGCTTCCAACTTCCAACTTCCAACTTCCAACTTCCAACTTCCAACTTCCAACTTCCAACTTCCAACTTCCAACTTATACCTGCTCTTTCATATTATCCGCACTTTTAACCATTTTATGCTCTTCCTCAGTTAACCCTTGCTTCCAGTAGCTACTGGCGTAAACATTGCGCCGTTTGACCTGCAAGTCTAGGTGAAAATACTGACGCAGGGCGCGCATCGATGTGAATTCGCAGGCGAGCCAGACCGAGGGATCGCCCTCTAACACGGGTAGGGCTTTAACGGCATCTACTAACAAGTTGCTGCCATGTTGGTGGTTGTTGATAACCCAGTGGAGCTCGAAATTTTCCGGCACTGCCAATGGCTGAATATCGGCTTCTTCCAGTACTTCGATGACTGCATAGCCACGTGCGTTGTCAGGTAGCAGTGCCAAGTTGACACTAATGGCAGGTAGAGCAGTCATGTCGCCGGCGATAAAAAACCAATCGGCAGTCACATCGACAAGTTTCTTTTTACCCGGCCCCGCTACGTATATCTGCTCGCCCAGTTTGGTGTTGATTGCCCAGTCAGAGGCTGGGCCGCCTTCGTGTACGACAAAATCAACGTCTATTTCACTCGGGGCCTGGCGCTGCTGGCGCACTGTATAAGTGCGCAGCATCGGCCGCGCTTTAGCATCGTCGCTGCGCAGTTGCTGCTCTATATCACCCTGTAAGACATTTTCTCGGGCAAAGTGCAGTTTGATGTAGCCGCTCTCTTGATCGAGGGGGAAGTCCTGTAGCGCATCTCCTCCCAAGGTAATGCGTAGCATGTTGCGGCTAATCTTCTGCTTGTTAATTACAATCAGCTTTCGCGGTAGTGGTCTGCTCATATTGCTTCCTTTTGTGTATTCGAAGGGGTCAATTATCGAAACTAACTTTCTGTATCAGTTTTAGTGCTTTGCCATGTTGTTGGGCGATAGCTGCCAGGTTCATTTGATCGGGCTTAAATTTGGGCATATATTGCTTTAATAAGTCTGAGTGTTCGGTTTTGGCCCGCACTGGAAATTCGTGGTTTTGCTGTGCGTAAAGAAATTGGGCTCTGTCGCTGCTCAAATATTCCATAAGCGCAATGGCATTATCTTTATTAGGGGCGTTTTTGGTTAATGCAATACCACTGATGTTCATATGACTGCCCCGGCCCAGTTGGTTGGGAAAGATCAGGTTGACCGATTTGGCCCAAGTGATCTGTTCAGGTTTGCGTTTGTTGGTGATCATTTTGCCAAAGTAGTAGCTATTCACTAAAGCGATATCGCAGACACCTTCACTGATTGCTTTTACCTGGGCTCGGTCATTACCTTGTGGCTTGCGTGCTAAGTTGGCTTTTACCCCCAGTAGCCACTGCTCGGCAAATTGTTCTCCCCGGGCGAGTATTATCGAACTGATCAGTGACAACATGTAATTGTGTTTGGCCGAGCGCGAACAGATCCGCCCCTGCCATTCTTTATCCATGAGTGCTTCGTAATGGGTAAGTTGATTGGGGTCAACACGATTTTTAGCGGCATAGATAACTCTCGCCCTTGAGGTCAAGCCAAACCAAAGTCCCTGCGGGTCGCGATAGCGAGCGGGTATATTGCGCTGTAAAATCTGACTGTCTACACTTTGGGTCAATCCCAGGCTAGCCATTTGATACAGAGGTGCAACGTCGGAGGTCAAGACCAGATCTGCTGCAGATCTATCGCCTTCTAGCTCTAAGCGTTTAACTAAGTTGCTACTCGTGTAGACAATGTTGGTCACTATCCCTGTTTGCTCGCTGAAATCCTCTAAAATAGCTTTAATAAGAAAGGGTTGGCGAGCAGAGTAGATGTTTATTTCGGCGGCGTTGAGCGCATTTATGGGTAAGATCAGCAATCCAATCAGGCCAGCTGTAGCAGCGATTGAAAAGCCACTGCGAGCAAACACAGATTTAGCTAGCTGTGATCGCAAACGACTAAAAATAAACTGAGTAAATAACATCATTTAAAAACCTGCATTTGTTAAGTTGCAATTATGTGTTGGGAGCAGACAAACAAGCCCAGGTTTCCTGTGTCTGTTAACCGACAAGATACTGGACTGCAGCTGTTCCACAGCAGCGTTAATAAGTGGCGTACTTAATCTTAAGTGGTGTGCTTAATGCTAAGCGGCTGGCGCTGAGTGCTGTATTCTTTAACCTGAGTAATTGATGGTTAATGTATTTCCTATAGTGATTATTTGTTGGTTATTTTTACGTTGTGGATAATTGTATCAGTGTCGATTAACGCAACAGCCTGTTCAGCAGCCAGGGGTTTGTTATACAAGTACCCCTGCGCATATTGGCAGCCAAGCAGATTGAAAAAATCCTGTTGGTAGCTTTCTTCTATTCCCTCTACTGTCACTTTTAATCCGAGTAAATCAGCCATGCGCACAGTCGCCTTTAAGACAATGGCATTATTGGAGTGTAACTGCAGGCCGCTGACAAATGATCTGTCGAGTTTGATGCCCAGCAGAGGGTAGTTAACTAGCCGCTCCAGTGAGCTGTGACCTGTACCAAAATCATCAATATAAATACCTACGCCTAATTTATCGATCCGGTGCAGTTGTTGCATCAATGTGTTCTCGTCAGTGTAGAGCTGAGTTTCTGTGACTTCGATGTTGATATTGACGGGCCGCAGTTTGTATTTAAACAATTGCTGTTCAATTAAGGTGGCTACATCGCTGCCGATTAACTGTTTGGGCGAGACATTGACATTAATAAACAGCTGCAGGTTGCCAGTGGCAGTAATAAAGCTACTCAGTTGTCTAACAGCTTCGCGCATCACCCAAGCTCCCACCGGGGCGATTAGATTTAACTCTTCTAGAATAGGGATGAATTCAACCGGGGAGACCGCGCCGAACTCTGGACTGTGCCAGCGAATCAAGGCCTCAAAGCCTGCCACTTGCTGGGTTTTTAATTCCATAACTGGCTGATAGACAACAGAGAACTCAGCATTGGCCACAGCTTCCTTGAGCAGTATTTCCAGCTTTAGACGCCTCTCAATATGCAGAGATAAACTAATATCATAGATAGCGCTGTTGTTGCGGCCACTCTGTTTTACCTGGTACATAGCCAAATCAGCTTGTAACAGTGCCTCGGTAGCCCCCTGACAATTTGCGGTTAATAAGCTAGTGCCGATGCTGGCGGTGATGGTTAATTTGCTGTCATCGCCAAAGTCGAAACTTGGCTGCATTATCTTTAATACCTGCTGTGACAGTTGCAACAGATGGGCTTTGCTGGAAACTTGAGAGTGGAATACAGCAAATTCATCGCCGCCAAAGCGCGCTACCTGGCCTGTGGTAAAACAACTTTCTAAGCGCTTAGCGAATTGAATAAGCAGTTCATCGCCGACAGCGTGACCAAAACTGTCATTGATAGATTTAAAGCGATCAATGTCGATAAAGAACATAGCTAAACTGCCAGAGTTGTGATTTTTAATTTGTTGATCCAGTACCCTGACAAAAGAGGCTCGATTGCGCAGCCCGGTCAGTGAGTCATATTCTGCCTGGTAGAGTAACTTTTGCTCAGCTTGTTTACGTTCAGAGATAATACTGATAAAGCCTTGATAGTAACTAGGGGCCCCTGAATCATCTTTAATCAAATAAGCGTTTTCAATTAACCAAACCGGTTGATTATCTTTACCGATTCCCTGCCATTCATAATTCGTGACTTGTCCCTGTTCTAACAACCTTTGGATAAATTGCTGGTAGCTGTCGGCGTTTACATGCAACTGCGATTTTATATCCGTTACACGCTGACATATCTGCTCTTTAGATGCATAGCTAAAGGCACAGGAAAATGCCGGGTTGGCCTTGAGTAAGTCTCCTTCAATACTCGCTTTGTAGATACCGTCCACCGATAACATGAAAAGCTTGCTGTAATCCTCAGTAATATCTTCCAGGCGCTCCTGTTTAAGCTGCACTAAGTTCTCGATCTTTAATGCGTATCTACGCGAACTATACAAGTAATACAAACTGAGTAATGCAGCAATTAAGAATGCCAGTGTGGCCAACTGAGTGGCACTGAAAAAGCGTAAACTATCAGTGCTGTGAAAATCATAAAAATTAAACTGCAACTGTTCACCGGCAAAATTGTAGGCAATTCGCCAGCTGTGCTTAGCATTGTGTTCTTTGTCGCAGCTGCTGTGTAAATGCTGGTAACTGGATTGGTATACGCTCAGATCAGGAGCGCTACCTTGCGCTTTAGTCACTCGTAAACACAAGTTTAACTCGGATAAACTATTGCCTAAAAGAACGTTGATGGCCTCCTCAAGGTTGAAAGAAGCGCCTACGTACCCCTGTAAACTTGAATAGGAATAGCTGTCATCACTATAGGCTGCCAATAAAAACCTTGAGATAGGTGGCTGTTGATCATAGCTTTGCGTACTAATGGCCAATTGTACTGAGGGGGATCTCTGGGCTTTTAACAGCAACGGCGCAAAACGACTGTCCTGTGCCAAGTTATTACCTAAGTTAAAACCGTGCATTTGGTTGGACGAGCTGTACTTAATCGGAAAAATATCGGCGATACGTCGATCTTGGGTGAGTGGATTGTAATTGGTCTTAAAGCTAAATTGGCCGCTGGATCTGACATTCGTCTCCCAGTCAGCTAGCTGTGAAACCTTGACTTTAGGGACCCATTCAAAAGCGCTGATACCGTAATCTGAAATACTTTGTGCAGATATATAGTCATCAAAATCGCCGCTGCTAATGTCGGGTTTGATTTCTGTCAGACTGCGCAGTGCCTGCAAGATAATAGTGATCTCGACAAATGCCGATTCTATTTTTTGAAACTGGGTTTGTGCTCTATTTTGTAAAGACCTGAGTTGCTCGCGCTGTTCTAGAGAATCGACAATGTAGAAGAAGCCAAACATAGCAGGAAGTAATAACGCAGAGACCAGCAGCGTAACTATGAGAGGGGGTAGCTTCTTTTTAAACATATAACAACTCAACTAGTAATGATTATCTAAATAAGAATTGTTATTATTTGAATTATCTAATGTATCATAAATGAATATTTTATTATTGCAATCAATTGGCGTCAGTTATTGTCATTAAAACAGCTAGACTTGGGTGGGATGGGGATAGTTCAGAGTCGTAAGTTGAAAGCTAAGCGCCAAAAGTACCTATTAGTTTGGTTGTGGGGGTGTTAATTAACTACTAGCCTGATTAAAACAGCAAAGTAAGAGGATGTAAGGACAGGCAATGGAAATCTATGCATTTTTTGCCTCCTTCCGGTTTAGTCCTTTGTCCTTTGACACTAAGCGAACGTTTTAGATCAGAAATAACGCTCAAATGAATGTCGACTATAAATTGAATAAATAGACCAATTTGTGCAAATTACAACTTAGCTTGGCCATCTTCATTTTATCCACTTAAATCAACCTGGCTGAGTAAAAAACGACCGTCTGCTGTATAACACGGTCGTTTGAGTTTCGATGGATTTGTCCACCTGCGAGCCCAAATTTGACATAAAACTTGCTTAATTTGAGTCGCTTAAATTTTCTGCAATCATGAGAGCATTTCCATCAGGGTCGTAGAAAGTAGCAATACTCACCATACCTTCCATTGTCATGGTTTCCCCGTCAAACTTTACAGATTGGGCTTCGAGCGAGGCTCTGGCTGACTTAATATCTTTAACACCAAAGACAGGCACACAATTTCCAGGCGAGACCTCTTCTGTATCACCAAGGCCAATAGTAACGCCGGGAATATTGGTATCCAATTCTGTCCAGCCAGCCTCGTCAATCGAAACTGTTTCCTTAAAGCCTAAATGAGTTTTGTACCAATTTGATGATTTATTTCGGTCCTTAACAGATAGAGCTAGCGTAAGTTCTTGCTTGATATTAATAGTAGACATGGTATTCTCCAATTCATGAAAACAAAATATATAGTAACTATACATAATGGTCAATAGCGAATTTTTTTTACTCTGTTCAAAGGCATGGTCGATACAGATTCTGGCTTATATGCATGCCCAAAACGATCCACGCATATCTCCTATAGCACATCATTTTTCGGCTGGCAGAACATCGATTGTAGGGGCGTTAAGCCATCTTATCGAGATGGGATATTTACGTAAAAATTCTGGGCATGGGCACCCACTTCGTCCAGCTTATGTTTTAACGCCAAAGGGAAAAGCAATAGCAGAATGGGCAGCAGAACTTGATGGTTTTCTTGAACCCAACGACTGGAAAATTGCGCGTCGATCTTGGGCTCTACCTATTATTAGAGCAGTAGCCCCAGCACGCCGGTTTGGCGAGCTTAGATCAATACTAAATCCTGTCACTGATCGCGCACTTTCTGAAACGCTTAAAACACTTGGCGAAAACCAGTGGGTGAATAGGCATATTGATGGAGACAGTTCGCCACCAAGTGTTACATATCTGCCGCTTGGAACAGGCCAGCTAATAGTGTCAATACTCAACGAGAGTCTAAACGTATAAGTTTCAATTGAATCCGCTAACCCAAGATTATCAAACATTTTTAAATGATTAGAAGTGTAAAAAGCAATATTGATTTGTAGAAATATGGCACTGTTCTTCGTAACAACAGATGTAGAGCTATTTATGCGAACTGGAAAATTCTATCACTTTTAGAGTGTTATTTTTGGAAGCCAAAAAGAAAGGCTTTTGGACGATTGCAATCTGGCCCGGTCCTTATTCAAATTAAAGAAACAATCACTAGAAAGGAGGTTTTATTGCGCCTTTGTTCCACTTTTCAGCAACAATAGAAGCCTTTAAGCTGATAATATCCGTGCCGTTAGCCAGTTCCTGAATTGTCGCCATTGCTATAGCTTCGTTAATAAATAATCCATGCGTCACTGTACTTTTTGTATATTCGACAACCAAACTAGCTGAACGCCAGACATATTGGAGCCCAATAGGTTGATTGAGCACTTTACAGCATCATTCCAATGTTCGTTGAATGATCACAATTGGCGCTTACTTGCCATGCTAAAATATCAGGACTACCCAAGGAACAAGCAACCGAGCACTACTTTTAACTCTGCGCAAACAATCTTTACGCGTCCTAATAAAGTCTTCAAAGAAAAAATTGAATGCTAAAGAGGGAGGCTTTGTTATTCCGTGGGACTTATCAAATTCAACATTGAAAAATGGTCTTGTTCATTTATTCCAACCAGTTGAACTCTTCTTTTAGCGCTTTATAACGGCCATTTTCCCTGAGTATTTTTAACCCCTTATTAAAAGCATCAATTATTTCCTGAGCCCTTGGTAATTGTTTAGATACAATTACATGAAGCGGAATTTCTGTCACAACAAATTCAGACTGTTGAACTTCTTGGGGCGATATTCCAGCCTCTAAAAGTGCATTCATAGCATCGTTAGGGGTCGCAGCGACGAAGTCAACACGCTTTAGCAGCAACATTTTGAAACAATGCTGCATGCTACTGGGAGTCTCGCGGCGTATTAGCTTTCGATCCATGAGTTCCTTTATTTTCCCGAAGTTTCCATATCCGCGCGGCTTACAATAAACCGTCCCCTGCAAATCGTCCTCGTGGGTTAAAGAGTTTACCTGCCCCAAGCGTGACCAGGCATAGTTTACCGCCGGAAAAAAGGGATCTGAATAATAGAAAAATTCTGCACGTTCTGCGGTCCAACCATAGGGGAATGTGGCATGATATTGTCCTCTCTGTGTGAGCGTATAGCCTCTTTTCCAGGGTGTCCATTCGATTTCTTTAACAAAATAACCAGATTTTTCGAAGGCACTGAGCACTAGGCTAGTCGCCATGCCTCCCTGGGGCAGCTCAATACCTGAAAAAGGCGGATAATCGTCACCCGTTGTTAGTGAGAGTGTAAATGTATCGGCTTTTGCGGGATAAATAGACACTGAGAGAACAATCAGCATTGATAGCAAAAAGCATCGGGCCTGAGAAAGAAGATTTGAAAAACTTGGATTAAGCGGCTTAATACAGGTAGCTCTTTCGAGTCTCATCCTGTTTTCTCCTCATAATCTTGTATCGGGAATAATAATTTTATTACGTTAAATTATATCAGGTTTGATATTTTGTCCATGAGATATAGTCGCACCTTTAATCGGAATTTTCACAAAGACACATATTCAAAATATTCAAAATATTCATAGTTAGCGACCTCATATTTAAAAGCTGGAGCCATGAAGCAAAAGAAGATATTGAATTGGTAGGTAGGTTGTTAAAAGGGTTGTCAGATCGCTCATGGCCGATACCGACCGTCCCCAATCAATGGCTAAGTGCAGGAACTGATACATAGCAGCCATGTTAACGGACCTGATTAAGGTACTTTGAGAGCCAAATATGCGCCTAGAAAACGGGGTACTTACTAATTACCAGTTGAGAACATTTTTGTATCTCAATCCGGTAATTGGTGGAGCCCTCACACCTTGTATCCAGAAATAACATTTTGTAATTCATCAGATAAAGTGAATAGGTGCTCACTGGACTGAGCAATTTTTTGCGCGCCTTCAGTTGAGCTATTTGAAACTTCCAGTAGAGTACCTAAAGATTTATTTATTTCTTCAGAAACATTTGTCTGTTCCTCTGACGATTCGGCAATCAGAGTATTCATGCTGCTGATCTCCTGTATGGAGCTGGCAATTATTTGTAGCGCATCACCGGTATCAACGGCTTTAGTACCTGCCCCTTCGGCTTTTTCTTTGCCTGAATCCATGGCGTCGACGGCACTTCTGGTCCCTTGCTGTAATTCTTCAATCGCCTGTTGTATCTCTTCTGTGGAAGCCTGGGTACGCTGTGCTAAGGTGCGTACTTCATCAGCCACTACCGCAAATCCACGACCTTGATCGCCAGCCCTGGCGGCTTCAATGGCGGCATTTAACGCTAATAAGTTAGTTTGGCCTGCAATTCCTTTGATCACATCTACAATAGAACCAATACTCTCGCTGTCTGATTCCAAATTTTTTATCCGCTGGGATATGTTCCCAACGTCCACGACTAGAGCGTTAGTAGCTTCGATAGCTTGACGAACAACCAAATTCCCTTGTTCTGTCTGGGTGCTAGTTTCCCGAGCTCCGAGATCGGCTACTTTGGCATTATTAAAAATTTCCTGAGCTGTCGTCGCCATTTGGTTCATGGCGGTAGCCACTTGTTCTATTTCTTCGCGTTGAGTATTAATGCTGGCGTTTGCGTTATCACTTACACTGGTCAGATCACCGGCCGAGACTGATAACTTATTGGCACAGGCAGAAATTTGGGTAATTAAATCGCGCATCTGTAGCATCATCTTGTTAAACATATCGGCAATTGCTGTCAGTTCGTTATTGCCTGGAATATCAAGATCTTTACTTAGATCACATTCTTCAACTACCACTTCAATAGCGTTGCGAAACTTATTTAGAGGACCTATAAGTGACTTGTAGATCATGACGCCCTGGATTATCAAGGCGAAGGTAATTAAGAGCGCTAGGCTAATAAGTAAGGTAAAACTGCCTTCATAATTGCTGACAATCAGGTCTCTTTCAGCTTTAGCCACGCGTAATTGCAGATTCACCAACTCGGTAATTTTTTCACTGATAGGATCAATATCAGCATACAGCGGACCATCTATACTATCGAGTTCACCTCTGGCATTTCCTGAGTATTTACTCAGTTCCCGGTGTACATTGGCAAGTGCAGCATCGGCTTTTTGAAATAGTAACTCAGCCTGGGAGGCCAGCCTTTCCTCCTCATCGGTTAGCTCTGTGGACTTATACTTTTTCCACATGCTTTGAATTTCACCCTCCGATTTTTTTATACCTTGTGCAGCTTCTTCTACTGTAATTAATCCGGCATTGGCTTTGTTAATAGCGTCTATAACAAACACCGCATAATCATCAGCGATAACTTTCAAATCTTCTAGTGGGACGACACGATCATTGTAAATACGGTCAACGCCCTCCTTGGTTGTTTTTAGTTCAGTTAGCTCCATAAAAAGCATAAATATTAATGCGAAAATAGGAATTATTGACAGGGCAATTAATTTTGCTTTAATTGAAATATTGTTCAACAATTTTACCACCTCACTAAATTGAAAATGTATTTTTTGTCGGGGCTATTGAGTTATTTCTGATTAAATTGTGTTGGGTTAATTGGCTGCACTGTGTCTTAACTTAGCGCTTATCAAAAAAAAATCATTGTTCTAGGTGAAAATAGGGTTCTGAATATTAGGCGATTTGTTTAGATTCGTGATCTAGAAAGAGTAGTGACGTTAAATAACTGTTGGGACTTCAATACATATTAAACGCTATAGACTAATGAATAGCAATGAGGTGAGTTACAACGACCGTTTTTTGGCTGACAGCCGTCGCATGCCAGTTACCCCCTTACGCTAGCTAAGCGACCTGGAAGCAAGCGAATCTGACACATTGCAGACATCTTAACGGTCATAATAAGAGGCGTTCTGAGAACCAAAAAGGCGTTCAGTAAATTAGAGGCCTACACTATCAATGCACTTAACTTGTAAGTCTGCTCATAACTGTTTGTTAAATATTGTCTTCATTTTAATTACTTAACAACTTGTTTAATGACAATAGAGTTTTCCTCTAAGGAAAAAGCCTGATGTAACAAAAGACACTTTGGGACAGGGTCTTTCTATGGCTAAAGAACACTCAAATTATTGTTTGCCTGTTAAATATAATTACATCCAGACTATTTGTATTTTTCACAGACAAGTTAATGGCTGATGCCGTTTATTGATACCCCTGAGGCGCATATGTGTTAACCAGATACTCCATAATGAACTTGCCTTCTTCAATTCGAACAGTCTGAAAGTCCCTAGCTTCATATAATTTCACCTTATGGCTGTCACAGCGAAGATACAAACCCGATAGATTCAATTCAATCACCTTGGACTTTGCAAACTCTATTAACTCAGTTGATATGCCTTTCCCCCTATGTATTGAAGGAACATAAATTCCATCTAACCAGTAATAATAGCCTGGATATTCTGGTAATTCTCGGTACTTTAACTCACCGGCTCCGGATAGCTGATTGTTAATATGCATCACAAATGTAACCGGTAATTCTGTACGGTTTGCGCCTAAAAGCACCTTTTCTGTCACGCTTTCTAGCGTAGCTTGCGGGTCTTTGTGTGCCCATTCTTGGAAATACCATTCGGCTATATCTTTAGCCTCATTTGGACAATCAGCTAAGAGCGAAATTTTCATAATACTATTACCCAATTAGACAAATTTATAAACTTCATTAATCGTTACCCACCGCCACAGTAAAATCATATTCACAATTAACAAACCCTCTTGAAAAACGATTCAAATTTTCTGCAAGTGGCAAGGCTAGCTTAATGACCTCTTATGGCCGATAGTCGTTATACCTAACCGAAGAATCAGGGCTTGAAAATTAACCTGGATAATGGCAAAGCCTGAAGCGTAGTCGATCAAGGCAAAGCCTTAGGAACATATGATCAAGTCCGGTACGCCTCTGGCGTTCAGAGCATTCCGAGATCTAGGCATCGCACCCAAAGGGCATGCTAACTACAGACATGCTGGTTGCCT
>MAAB01007779.1_pt1 | contig 11644 bp, 10 predicted proteins | sample 1115991 | NCBI WGS metagenome assembly MAAB01 (sample SAMN04961124, study PRJNA320927) | seawater metagenome | isolation source: sample BD02T18 sea water enriched with oil for 18 days | place: USA:Gulf of Mexico | collected 2013-07-27
ATCAACCGCTAATTCCCCCAAGCCCTTCACCACCAATAAAGCATCATCGGAATCAAAGCCGCCCCGTTGAAAATCGGCCGAGTTCAGCTTGACAGAAATCGCGGTTTTTTTAGGCACGGCTTTCTTAATGGCTTTTACTATTTCGTATAATAAGCGCGCTCGATTTTCCAAAGATCCACCCCAGCGATCGGTGCGTTGATTAATGAGTGGTGATAAAAATTGTGACAATAAATAACCATGGGCGGCGTGAATTTGAATGCCATTAAAACCCGCTTTCACCGCTCTGGAGGCTGTGGTGACAAAGCGTTGAATGAGCTCCTTAATATCAATCTCGGTCATGGGGTTGGGTTGACTAAATAAATTACTATGTTTGCCCATGTCCAGCGCTACATTCGATGGCGACAGCACCTTTCCTCCCAATGCCGCATAAACCTGACGACCAGGATGATTGATTTGCATCCACATGTGAGTACCTCGATGTTGCCCGGCTTTAGCCCATTTTTTAAAGGGCTCTAGCGGTGTATCGGCTTCGAGGACGATGCCGCCCGGCCCGGTCATGGCGCGGTGATCCACCATCACATTCCCTGTAATGAGCAAGCCAGTTCCGCCATTGGACCAGGTGTTATACAAGCGACAGATGTTGTCACCCGGCAAGTGACCGTCAAGCGCCATGCCTTCGTCCATAGCCGCTTTGGCCAAACGATTCGGTAGCGTTACGCCATTAGGTAAGGTGAGCGTACTAAAAACAGTCTTAGTCATACTGGGTTTCTCTTTAAGTGAGTGCGTGTGAAGTCAGAAAGATTACATCTGAATACAGGTGTGGTCAAACTTTAGTTTGAGCACTAATTAGCCTTTATAATTTGTGTTGATTGGTGAAAATGAAGGTGGAGTCAAGTTGGCCCCCCAACGGTAGCGTGAAGCTCAATTTGTTAGGGGTGGGGCGAGGTTTGGAAGTGTAATAGTGGTGTACACACTGTCAGAATAATTGCGGTCTATGATTAATAGATGGGTGGAGTTTTAAAGGGGAAGTATCGTTCAGGAAAAGCGTAAAACAGGAGTTATAAAGGTACTGATTTGATCGTAATTTGATCGAGATATTCAGCGCTAAGGGATTGTTTTAACTAGGTTTTTTAACAGGACGTGGTCGGTAAACATAACCGGAATGGCCGGTTGAGAAACAACTTAATTTCTAGGTTGTGTTCGTGCACCCATAAAATGGCCACTTTTAGAGTAACCATTGTTGCCAGTACCCAGAGTGGAGCAATCTTTAAACTCCATTAAAATATTTCCCAAGGCCAGCTGGGGATAAAGCTGTTAGGCTTTTCTTTGTCGATGGCTTTAACTAGAGGCCTGCAACCGCTCTCTAAATCAACTAGAATGGGCAGCTATCTACTTTCTCATTAAGCTTTGAACGAGTGAATCCAGGATGAATACAGCTAACCCTAATTAGCAGTCCCACGCAGATTTACTCGCAGCCTTCACTTAGAGTTGTAATAGCAGCCTTAGTGGCTGCGTAGATGGTTATGGCGCAGGTAAATTCTCGTAGTGCACTGCTAGAGGAAATGAGATACAAATTTAGTGTGCTACTACAAGTCAATTATAATTCAATTTTTTTGGGTACAAACGATCACAATTATTTGATGTTAATTGAGCTTGAGTCTCGCGGTAAACAGTCCATTGGAGAACCCTGTATAAAGAAGAATCCATAAATTAATACCGGTATTGAATTATGGAAAGCCACAGCGATATTGCACTTTTTTGAATTATAAGCTTTTAGTGGCCAGCAAGAGATCTTCAGAAATTTTCCTTTTGGTTTCATAAATTAAGAAGGGAGCAGCCTTCAAGCTATAGTTCATTACACTATTTTCAATAAAGTTCCATTTTATTTTTGCAGACTTAAAACGAAAACGCTCTTCTGGCGGAGAATGTTTTACAAAATAGGTCAGTGCTTTATTTAGCTGATTATTAATCAGGTTAATATTAATACTCCCTTCATCACTTGGAGAAATACTTGAAGCGCCTTGGGGGGAATTGGCAACATCAAAAAAGCGAGCACATAGTATATCAAGCTGAAATGCAGCCCATCTCTTTGGATGGGAAGATTTCATATTTTTACTATTTAGTACTTGATAAAGCTCCACTAAGTAAGCATTAAAGTCCTGTCTTAAATAGTTATTCACTACCCAACCTAAATCTTCTCTGCTTGTTACTCTCAGTTGAGGATATATCTTTTCCCATATTGGATTTAACTTACGAAATTCCCCACCATTAAGATTGTTATAGTTATGCATCGATGCCGTAGCTTGTAACTTTAGGTTAGTTACTTCTCTAATATACTTGGGATCGCCATCAGAAGACGTAACCATTTGTAAAGCTGATATAGTTTTTGCCACGGCATGGCTGTGGCTAAGCAGCGCTATGTCACTTTCTTTTGAAATTGCTAACAGACTTATAGAGCATGTCATTAGGAAAATTATTATCAGTAAAGCCAAATTCATGTTTTGCACTTTCAGGTTAGCAGTGAATTACTATTACATAAGACTAAAGATCTTTAACATGATATAAAGTAGTGATCGACTTTATATCATGTTAAAGATTCCAGATTTTGATAATTAATTCTATTATCTATATTAACATCTTAAAAATATAAACTTTTATAATTATTATTTATGAAATTAACTTTTCTTTAAAAAAATCCAGTTCTACTTGCAATGCTTCATCAAACCATTTTCCTTTATAGGGGTCAAAATGACCGCAGTCCAAATGTATTAGTTTCACATTCCTGATTTTTTTCGCGGCTTTATAAATAGTGCGTGGTGAAAACAAATTATCCTGAGTGGCATTAACTAACAAACAGGGGCTTTGAATCTGATTGAGCTTCAATACAGGGCGATAAAAAGGCAGTAACAAAGAAATTCTAGCGGGACAATAATTTTGCCATTTTTCATCTTCATCGCTCGGAATTAAATTGCGAAAACCCTCTTCGCTGTCAATTTTTTTCATACAAGCATTTGAACCCGGTTTACCAACTACGGCTATGTAGTATGGAGATTGCGCTGTAACGCTTCTAAAAACATCCCAAAGCCCAGCCAGGCTTGATTTAATCATATCGATAGGAGAAGCCTGCATAGCTGTAGGTATACCGTCTAAAAATGGAACCTGTGCTGACACCGCTCTAACTTCAGGGTGTTCGGCAGCCACACTTAGTACGTGCCCGCCACTGAATGAGCTCCCCCATAAGGCAATTCTTGTAGGGTCTATTTCCGCTCTTTTTTTTACATATTCAAGTGCGGCTTTCCAGTCTTGCACATGCATAAAAGGATTAACTAAAAACCGAGTATCCCCTTCACTTTGACCAAAACCTCGGTAATTAAACATTAAGACAGCCATGCCAGCTTTAACAAAGGCGTCAGCAAAAGGGTGTAAGCCAAAATCCATACGGGCGGCAAATCCGTGGGCCATAATCACCACAGGTAAATTATCAGTGGCATTATTAGGTTTATAAAAATGAGCCTCGCATCGCTTGCCATGACTAATAAAACTATCAGGTTGGATACTGTAATTTAGGGTTTCAGCTTGCATGATTATCTCCTAACTGGCTTTCTTGTCTGCGCTAAGAAAAAATGCAACCAAGGCACTAACTAATGACAAAATTAATAGTCCTAACGGTGGTTGACCCGTAGTTTGATCCATTATTTGCAATACTGAATACAAAGTAGGAAGACCTTCTATAAAGGCAATTAATAGTAGTGTCCAGCGAGCCCAGCTGCCGCCTTCCTTAATGGCAAATCGAGTGATGGCAAGTGTTGCTAACCCAATACAAACAAAACCAGAACCGGCGCCACGCAAAAATATCATCATGATTAAGGACTGTTTAGCATCAAGTGTATCCCACCCTCCCGCTAAGGCTTCAAGGTGGTAAGGCATGGGTGTATTTACGTTCATGTAAATTAAACCCATGATGATTGACCCGAACCCTGTCATATAAAATAAAATTTTAGCGATAGTTAAACGATTCATAGTATTACTTCCCGTTGGCCAGTGACTGATTTTCATTGCTTGTTAGGCGATACCTAATGAAAGTCACTAGCGCGAACACAAACGATCCAATAAAACCTACCCATTTAATCCAGCAAGCGATAGCGGCAATATAAAAAGTAGAGGACTCTAGGCGGGCTAAATCTTCTAATAACCAAATGTGTGATAGGTTTTCAAACACATCACAAGCGCCCGCAATAAAAGGGACTAATAAAAGAATGTGATATTTCGCATCCATTCCATCACGTTTCATAGAGAATGCTAATAATGAACTTAAGAAAATGCTGTACCAAATTGGGTGGACATGATCAAACGTATAGTGAGCGTAATAATCTTCCATTAAACCACTAGCCTGCCATTGGTTAATGATCTCTAAAAATCGAGCAGGTGAAAAGGTGGTTTGCAATTCAAATACTGTCGGTCCGCCTAGTGGGTCTAATATTAGAGCAATGCTAATTTGCGATATTAAAAAGACGACTGCAGATATCATTAAAAACTTTGCACTGCTCGCTACATTAAAGTAACGATCTAGTAGGTTGCTCATGTACTTCTCCTCAGTATCCATTTTCAAATGGCATTTTAGGGGCGTATTTAATACGCCTAAATTATTGTTATTGCATTGTGCTACTGGGTAGCTGGTTTCCGTTTTTAGTGGTGAGGCTGAATGGCAGTCACACACTTACTTACCTTAATTTACGGGATCCTCCTTAAATAAGTTTATAATTAGCGCACACTTGTTTATATTTGACGCACAATTACTTCTATTGAATAAATTTTAGGGAGCCTGCTTATGCGATCTTTTCATACCCGTAGTGCGATATTGGCCTGTTTCCCTAAGGTCATTCAGGGCCTCGGCCATGATCCCTTTAGACTGTTAAAGCATTCCGGTATAGCGCCCGAGCAGCTTCACGATACTAATGCCACCATTAGCCACGCCAGCTTTGTTTCTTTACTGCAGAATGCATCTCAGATGACAGGATGTAATCATTTGGGCTTATTACTAGGAGAGGGAGCGAGCTTACAAAATATCGGATTACTGGGATTACTGGCCCGGTCTTCTTCTACGTTAGGGGAAGCCCTTGAAGGGGTGATTAAGCACCTCAAGATTCACTCAACCGGTCTATCCAGAGAATTGCACAGTGATGGTGGTATTTCTTATGTTGCTTGCATATTAGAAAGCCCAGAAATGGCTAAGTCGATTCAGGCAATTCAAATGAGTGTTGCACTCACCTGGAAACTCAGCCAACTTTTATCCCCCAAGAAAGGACTCATTACGGCGATTTATTTCACTTTTTCAGAGCCTGCTAATAAAATTTTTTATCGTCAGTTCTTTAACACTAAGGTTTTATTTAATATGGAGTTTAATGGCTTAGTGTTTCACAGTGCTGATTTATCACTCCCCATGACAGAGCAAGACTCTTTTTTACATACTGAAATTTTAAAACAGGTGACTCGCATTGAAAGCGAGTTCACAGAAGATCTTTTGACGGATGTGAAACGCTATATTCAAAAAAACCTAGATGTGGGTGTATGCTCTGTAGATGCTGTGGTGCAATTTTTTCCGTTTGAAAAACGCGCCTTTCAACAGAAACTAAAAAAGATAGGAACTTCTTATCAAGAATTGCTGGACGAAATTCGTTTTCAAAAGGCGGAATTTCATCTTGCATCAACTAATATTGCAGTATCTCAGTTAGCTAGCTTATTGTGTTTTAAAAGTACCAGTGTGTTCTCCACTGCCTTTAAAAAACGTTACGGTAAATCACCGTCAGCATGGCGGGCGGAACAAATTTAATATGTGATAGTCGCCACTAAAAAGATGGGAGTTAGCCAAAAGCCTCCCCCCATAAAAGGTTAATGATATTAACGTTTACCACTTCGTCGAATAGCACCTGTAGTAAAATCTTTATGAGAGGCTTTGAACCCAAATTCAAAGCTGGCACGTTCCTCATTAGATACTTGCGCCATGTAACGACCACTGAACAAATCATAACTTGTGTTTGCTATGTACCAAGGTGCATCAACATTGACAAACTGTAAACTATGCCCTTCTGATACGCGCCACAAGTTGCCTCGAGTATCGTAATGATCAGCCACAGCAATTTGCCAAGAATCTTCATCTAAGTAAAGGTCACGTTTTCCGTAAATATGACGAGCATCATCTTTAAGGCTTGCCTGGACATGCCAAACTCGATGAAGCTCATAGCGAGTAAAGTCAGAATTTAAATGTTGTTTGCCAATGATGTCATCATACTTGGCGGTTTTATCAGCCAGTTTGTACGAATTGTATGGTATATAAACTTCTTTTTTACCGACCAATTTCCAGTCGTAGCGATCTGGTGAGCCGTTAAACATGTCCACTTGATCCGCGGTACGCATACCTTGTGCGTTAGGGGAATCGTAGGCTATCTGTGGTGCGCGACGCACACGACGTTGACCGGCATTATACATCCAGGCCTTTCGGGGCTCAGTCACTTGATCAATAGTTTCATGCACTAATAATACGTTACCCGTTAATCGAGCAGGCGCTTTTGTTAATGAGGTGTAATAGAACAAAATATTTGAATCTATTTTTTTATTATAGCCGTCTTCCAGATATTGAGGTGGAACAAGGTGCGAACGCATTTTCTCGATAACATACGAGCCCCCATTTTGCACAGGAATCAACGCGTAGTTTAATTCTGAAGAGCCACCACGAAAGCGCGTCACGTGATTCCAAATTGCTTCTACTCCACTTTTAGGAATTGCAAATGGGACTGTTTCATCAAAGTTAGCCAGACCATTACCAGCTTGCACTAATTCGGTAGTAGTAGCATTTTTCATCGCCTTTGCTTCAATACTTTTTGGGTAACTGGCAGTACGATGGGTTTTGTACACAGGCATAGTGTAAGTGTTGGGGTATTTTTCAAACAGTGCCAGCTGACCTTTGGTTAGGTTTGCTTTGTATTTGTCTAGATTTTGTCTACTAATAATAAATAAGGGGCTTTCTTGTTCAAAAATATTTTTAAAAGGGTTCTGATTAGAATCCGTTGCTAACCCACCAGTATAAGCAGGAATAGTTCCTGAAGAGTTAGCCGCCTTTTCTGCACCAACAGCGGTTAATGAGGAACCTAACTTTCCGGCCTCGCTTAAACTCACACTGGCTTGTGTGGATATAGTAGTTAAAGCTAGAATCATCGATATAAAGAATATATTTTTCATGAAATTTACCTGTGATGTCAGTTCAAGCTGACAAATTTAAATTCTAATAAATTGATTAAAATTGTACGCCAGCGTTGATAGATACGAAGTCACGATCCCCCAATAAGTTGTCGTCACCTCCGTCATACATATTATAAGAAAGGCCTGCTGTGTAAGTATTTAAATATTCAGCATTTAAGGATAAGCCCAGTGTGTATTGGCCCTCTTTAAAGTTACTTGAAACACCTTCAACGTCATGACCAAAAGATAGTACTGGGGAAAGGCCTACGCCAGAAAATACGTTATTGTATTGCCCTGACATCATAGTGCGATAGCCCCAAGATTTTTGCGTTACGGGTGCTTCAAGGTTTCCAAATTTGGTAAAACCTTCATCGTCAAAACCGTGAATAAAGGTATAACCAGCTTCTACAATCAGCGCTACGCTATTGGCCCCTAATACTTGATCAAACAATTTGATAGCGGTGACTTGTGCTTGCGATATGTCAAAGGGCCTAGTGCCTGTTATGTAGGTACCGTCTTTCTGATCTAGCACATCCACACCCAGCGATCCGTACATGCTCTTTACTTGGCTCCTAGCAGCGTCGGCAGCAACGGCTTCTACTGTGGTGCCAAGAGCATTGGCGGCAGCAGCAGTGTCTGGACTTGCTAGTGCTTGTTTGTACACATAGGCGTAAGTGGCGTCACTTAATAGAGATGCGCTAATAAGCTGTGTTGAATTAATTTGCATGGGTACATCAAGGCGATGGGAGACCTCACCTGATAATGCTATCCCCGACACATTAGTGGCAAAGCTTAACCCTGCAATTTGCTGGTCTTCTATGTACTCCACAGCAAAGCTCATGGGGCTAATATTATTGGTAATAGCACTAGGTAAACCCAGCTCGTATAAGGTATTAGTATTTAAACCCGCCATTGTAAAGGTGGCAGCACCAAAGTTGACAGCTGCTAATGCTGCGCCATATGTTGCTGGGTCAGCTGTGGCAGCCGCCACTAACCCACTGTAACCACCAGGAACCGTGGCGGGTGTAAGTGTATTGGCCAGAGGTAAAAAAGCACCACTGGCTTCTAGTCCATCAAACATGGCTAGTTCATTAAAGTTGGCTTTAATGGCACCCACAGAGGGTGTGCGGGAATGAATATTCATAGCATACATACCAAACTCGGTATCTAAACTTTCAGAGAAATAACGTAAGGCCAAACCAAATTGCCCTTCGCTACTTGGTTTCACATCGGAGTCTCTACTCAATTCACCCGCGATGGTTGTGATGGTAGTGCAGCCTTGTGCAGCGTAATCATTGGTTGAGAAATAGGTCCCACAGTCATCTATCACCGACTCTTGATATTCCAGCTGATAAAACATTTCCATAGACAAATTATCACTAAGGCCTATGCCAGCGAAGGCCATATTAACGGGTATCAATCCTTCTTTTACCTCTGCACCAGGGCGACGAAAAGCGGATACGTCCACGGGATTTACTTGATTAATACCGTGACGAATAAATGTTGATTCACCCCAGCTCACCACCTGTTTACCTAAGCGTATATCCAGAGGCATATCCAGCAACTCAAATTCGCCGTATACAAATGCATCAAGAACTGAAGCGCCACTGTATTGGGCTAACTCGTGGTTGGTGCTATCATCTAAATTTTTATTTTGCTCTAGGGCTGTATCATGCCAGTATTTTCCACGCACAAAAAAACCAACATCTTCGTAGTTAACTTGTAAGTCATGACTGCCTTTAATAATTTGCGAAAAGGCTTCACCATTTTTATAGTTTAAATCACCATCGTTACCATTTTCTTTGTTTATTTCCGTTGAGCCCGGTTCGATACCACGGGTTTGATAGCTACCCTGATCTTCCATACGCCAACTAGATCCGATGGAAATTTGGCTGTCAAATTGGGTCTCTACACCATTGGAATAAAACTCCAATCCTTGTGCCTGTGTGGAAATGATCAGGGGGAGTATGACTAACGCCCCTTTATGGCCAGCAGATTTTACAAAATTATCAGTCTTCATAAGTTGCTCTCTTGTTATTATATTTATTAAAAGGCACAGCATGTTGGGCTGTATTGGTTTTAATTGAGTATTTAGATCTCTTTGGTGGCGACACTTAAATGTTGAAATTTAGACTTATACCAAAGGGGCCGAGTGATAAATTACAAAAACCTAAGCGACTGGCTTACGGACCTATAAAGTGGTTAGTAGCCATATTGTTCTCGTGTCAGTGTTAGTGTTAGTAATAATTAATACTAAGGTATCGGGTTTTTCGCTTCTGAATTCATATTTAGCGCAGGATATTTCACATTTAGCGCATTTGGAGAGACGTTATATTTCGAGTGGAGAAATTTTAAGATCGGGCAGGTTAAGGTAAGTCTAGGGAGAGTGGACAGGTTGAGGTTCTTGCCAGAGCATATTTATAACCTGCTGCAGGTAACGATTAGGACGTAATTGTTAGCATTGATCTCCAGTATTGGCGGAGACATCGCCACTTATTTATTTAATGTGTCCAGCCAAACCCTGAAACCACATTATTTCGGAAAATGCTGCATATGATTTCCTAATAGTCTCAACCCCAATTCTAGCTAACAGAATCGCGATGTACTGCGCCTTTTGTAGTTATCAGTATGAATGAATAACACTGCTAAATGATAATTGTGATTAGTTAGATGCTTTAATGGTCTTGATTAATTAATAACGTTTGTAGGCAATAGCAAGTATTAGATGATTATGCGGAAGGTAGAAAATTAAAAAAATATTAATTTTAGAAGCCTAAAGGGCTACAGACAAGCGTACTTATTAAAGGAGTGATTAATCTATAATTCCTGTATATTTCTCTACAATTTCTTTGTACTTTCCTTGACTAACTAACCGCTGTGCTGCCGCTTTTATTGATTTTTTTGCATTAGGATGTGCGGATCTTTTTGAATATTGAACTGAAATAGATTGTCTATTTATCACTAATGGAGTCGCCAGTATATTAACGTCATAACCCTGCTGTTTTAACGTATGATGAATACTGTTCTGATAGCCAGCTATGGCTTGCAATCGTCCTGAAAAAAGCATTTTTAAGGCTTGATCATAACTATTAACTTCATATTTTTTAATAGTTTCATTTTTATCAAAAATAGGGCCATAGTCGGCCTGGCGAAATACAGCGACGGTCTTACCTTTTAAATCAAATAAAGAATGAATTCTCTTACCTTTCAAGCCTACTACTATGCTTTTAATTTTAGATAACTCTATGACAGGGTCACATATTTTATTGGTAGTTTGTGTTGAAATAAGAATAGACATATCACTCTTACCACTGGCAAGGCTTTCAATCACCCTAGGGTATGGCAATATTGTATTATTAACTTTGTAGCCAGCTTCCTTAACAATTAGATTGGCTATATCGTAATAAATCCCTTGAGGGGTAGATTCTTTTATAAAGCCAGCTCGGGCTATTTGCACAGTAGATACTGTAATACTTTCATGTCCGAGGCAAATAACACTAAAAAAACTAATAAAAAATACATTTATTATTCTCACTGAAAGCCCCTCCTAAATTTATTTAATTTTAATGGTCACTATCTCTATGGCCGCCTAACCTCAAGATTAAATCTATTCAATTGTCTAATTGATACAATAGGTCTATTGGAATATTTTGCTAAAGTAGATGCACAATTTTATATACAGGTAACAATATAAGTGTAGAGGAGATTAGCCATTTACTGCTTAGACTATTTGAACATAACCCCATAGCGTCATTGTATGCATGGGGTATTTCATGAATATTGCCGTTACGCGCATTACTAGCCCTATTGAGGAGGCTAACCAAGAAAACCAGGAGGGAGCTCAATCCCTGTGTTATTGGAAGTGCTGGGAGCCTAGAAAACTAGGGGCGATTCAAATTGGGTTGAACAATATTTCTTCTCGGTCAATCTTTGGGGCTAAAAAGCTATTCTATAAGTTAATAGGGGGCGACAATAGGTTTACTGGAGTTGGAAAACCTCGGTTTGAGCGAGCCTGAGATTAAGCTAGTACATTAAGCTGTGAGGTGAGTGGCGTTGTATATTTGAATGTTACAGACAAACAAACGGTCATCCTGTAGGGAAAGATGAACTACAGAAATGTATTCGATTCCTGAACTCACTAAAAAATGCTATGGATTCTCATTTAGAGCAGATTTAAATGCTCACTTATCTGGCAGAAAAAATAGCGTTTGGTGGCCACGATAAATAATATTGTTGCCATAGCGGACAGGCTATGGGTACATGAGCACTAGACACTAAAAATAGAAGAAATGGTCTCCCCACCAGGACTCGAACCTGGAGCAGCCGCTTAGGAGGCGGCAGTTTTATCCGGTTAAACTATGGAGAGATCGCCGCATAATACCTAAAAAATCTAATAAAGTCATGAACT
>MAAB01030513.1_pt1 | contig 11640 bp, 11 predicted proteins | sample 1115991 | NCBI WGS metagenome assembly MAAB01 (sample SAMN04961124, study PRJNA320927) | seawater metagenome | isolation source: sample BD02T18 sea water enriched with oil for 18 days | place: USA:Gulf of Mexico | collected 2013-07-27
GATCTCAATATTAATAAGTCTGCAATATCGTCAGACTTTGTCGAACAATTAACCGAAGTTTTGTCTCCTTATAAAGATGGAACTTGCTTAGTGCGTATTTTTTATCAACGCGAAGAAGCCAGAGGCATGCTAGAATTGGGCGTGCAGTGGCGGGTAACGCCAGCAGATATGTTGTTATATCAGTTAAATGTACTGCTGGGCGAAGATAATATCGCCCTACAATTTGAATAAATAGTACTGATACAAATAATTAGGTAAAAATAAGTATATGTCATTAAATTTTTTAGATTTTGAGCAACCGATTGCGGAACTCGATGCGCAAATAGAAGAATTAACCTTAGTCAATACTGGCCAAGATCTTGATTTAGATCTTGATGAACAAATTCAACAATTACGTGAAAAAAACAATAAGCTGACGCAAAGCATTTTTGCTGATTTAGATTCATGGCAAATTGCCCGCGTTGCTCGTCATCCACAACGGCCTTTTACCGCTGATTATATCTCTCGTATTTTTACCGAGTTTGATGAATTAGCGGGTGATCGTGCTTATGCTGATGATAGCGCCATAGTTGGTGGTACAGCACGTCTCGACGGTAAACCCGTTATGGTAATAGGCCATCAAAAAGGTCGTTCAACTGCTGAAAAAGTTAAGCGTAACTTTGGCATGCCACGTCCAGAAGGTTATCGAAAAGCACTCCGTTTAATGGAAATGGCAGAACGCTTTAATATGCCTATCATTACCTTTATTGACACTCCAGGAGCATATCCAGGTGTTGGTGCAGAAGAACGAGGACAAAGTGAAGCTATTGCACGTAACTTAAAAGTAATGGCGCGTTTAACTGTTCCTATTGTTTGTACCGTTATTGGTGAAGGCGGTTCAGGTGGCGCTTTAGCCATTGGTGTTGGTGATAGAGTTAATATGCTGCAATATGCGACTTATTCTGTAATTTCACCTGAAGGTTGTGCATCTATATTGTGGAAAACAGCTGAGAAAGCTCCTACAGCAGCTGCTGCGATGGGTATTACCGCACAACGTATCAAAGAGCTCGACTTAATTAATAGTATTGTTGAGGAGCCATTAGGTGGAGCACATCGAGATATGGATGTGATGGCCGCACAACTTAAACATGCAATTAAAAATGACCTATCAGAACTTGAAGGCTTGAGTAAAGATGAGCTTATCGAGAAGCGTTATGATAGATTAATGTCATACGGTTACTGCTAAATAATTCAGCCGACATTACCTCACTGTCGGCTTTTTTTTATGAATCATATAACTTCAGCCCTTCATCATACTCTCCAGAAAATTTTTGATATACATGGAAACATTGAGTTAATTATTGCCTATAGTGGGGGCATCGACTCTCAAGTGCTTTTACATGCGTTAGTACAGTTGAGGCATAAGAGACTTATTAGCAATGAGATAACCGTTTGCCATGTTAACCACGGCTTGAGTAAAAATGCTGATAGTTGGCAGACACTTGCGGAACAAGAATGCATTAAGCTGTCAGTTAACCTCGTAGTTAAGCGTGTCAATGTGCAAGAGAAAGCTCAGCAATCATTGGAAGCGTTAGCAAGAGACGCCAGATATAGCGCGCTTAAATCCTTGAGAGAAAAAAAGTCTATTGTATTAACTGGGCATCATAGCGATGATCAAAGTGAGACGTTTTTATTAGCGCTTAAACGTGGTGCTGGTTTAAAAGGTTTGTCTGCAATGTCTGAGCAAATACAGCTTGGACAACATGTATTAGTTCGTCCGTTACTGAGCATTTCACGTCAAGAAATTGAAGAGTATGCTAACATTCACCAGCTTCAATGGGTAGAAGATGAGTCGAACTTTGACACGTGTTTTGATCGGAACTTTATCAGACAAGAAATAATGCCACTTTTGCGTCAGCGATGGCCTAGTATAAATAGCACTATTAATCGAAGTGCCAGCCATTGTTTATCAGGTCAAGCATTATTAGATGAACTCGGAGCGCAAGATCTAGTACTTTGCAAAGCGAGTGACATGTGCTTACACGTTGATGTGTTAATATCGCTGTCACCAGCACGCTTTAACAATCTTATTCGCTTTTTTATGGCGCAGTATCATTATTTGATGCCAAGTACAGAGCAGTTATTACAATTAAGACAACAGCTGCAGGCAGGAGAAGATAAAAGCCCTCAAGTTAAAGTTGCAGAGCATGTCTTCAGGCGTTTCAAAAATACCTTGTTTTTAACCTCAGAATTTAGCGATATTAGTGATTGGCACCAACAAGTGATATTGTTTAATGGTACTGGGTTAATTGATAAGAAAGTTATGATTTTACCAGATAACCTAGGTAAATTAATCTTTAATACCAATACAGTGACAAGTTCTGATACGAGTACAAAACTACCTCATATTTCCTTACCTGAATACGGACAGCAAGTTAGCGTACGTTTTCGCCATGAAAATCCAAAGTGCTTACCTCATTTCAGGCAACATTCCCGCACGGTTAAAAAAGTGCTGCAAGAGTTAAATATAGCGCCATGGCAGCGCAAGCGTATTGCTTTTTTGTATTACGATGATGAATTGGTCTCAGCGATCGGTTACTTTATTTGCCAAGCATTTGTTGAAAGCAATCCTGAACTTGGGATGCAAATACACCAAACTAAGTAAATAGGTTGGCGTTTAAATACATGAAAAAGGCGCATAGTTCCAATGGAACTATGCGCCTTTTTTAATAGGGCCATTTCAGCTGCTGTCCATAGTAGCTCTTAGTTAACTTAATTTTTACTTATTAGTTATATGGTGTGATGCAGCTGCTGAAAATACAACATCAGTAGAGCTGTTTAAAGCCGTTTCTGCTGAGTCTTGAATGACGCCAATAATAAAACCAATTGCAACCACTTGCATAGCAATATCATTATTAATGCCAAACAAACCACATGCTAATGGAATAAGTAAAAGTGAACCACCAGCTACCCCAGACGCGCCACATGCTGAAATGGAGGCGACAATTGAAAGCAAAATAGCAGTAGCAAAACTCACTTCGATATTTAAACTATAGGCTGCAGCAAGAGTTAAAACGGTAATGGTAATTGCTGCCCCCGCCATATTAATGGTAGCACCTAGTGGTATAGAGACTGAGTAAGTATCTTCATGTAAGGCTAATTTTTTACATAAAGCCATGTTCACTGGAATATTTGCAGCAGAGCTACGGGTGAAAAACGCAGTAATGCCTGATTCTCTAATGCAGGTAAATACTAGTGGGTAAGGATTTTTCTTAGTAATCATATAAACTATGAAAGGGTTAACAATCAAAGCAATAATTAGCATAGCACTAAGTAACACGGCAACTAAATGACTGTATTCAGCTAACGCGCTAAAACCAGTCGTAGCAATTGTATTAGCCACAAGGCCGAATATACCTAAAGGTGCTAGCCTTATTACAATGCGGACAACACTAGAAATAGCCTCACTTAAATCATGGACCATTACTTTGCTCGACTCAGTGGCATGCTTTAACGAAAAACCTAGGCCTAACCCCCATGCAAGTACTGCAATAAAGTTACCGTTAGCTACAGCCGTTACAGGACTTTCAACGACTTTAAACGCTAGGGTGGTCAGCACTTCGGTTAGCTTTTGCGGTGGATTTGCAGTGGCTCCCGCAAGATCTAGAGTCAGCTCTGTTGGAAATGCAAAGCTTAAAAACACGGCAACTAGAGCTGCACTTAAGGTACCTAAAAAATATAAGCCAATAATAGGCTTTAATTCAGCACTGCTATCTATTTTTTGGTTAGCGATGGCGGAAGTTACTAAGACCAACACTAGAATTGGTGCAACGGCTTTTAAGGCATTAACAAATAAGCTACCGAACATACCAAATGCTTTGGCTGTTGCAGGTGAAATTACTGCAAGTACGCTTGCTAAAATAATTGCGACAATTATTTGGCTCACCAAACTGGACGACTTTATTTTCTGAATAAAGGATGTGTTAAGTGTATTTTCGCTTGTCATTGGTTAACCTGCTAAAGAAGTTTTTAATATGAGCGAGTTTTATCATTGAAGAATAGCCATTGTCTAGGGCTATTCGCTAAACGAGTATAATTAAGCGTTAAAGCGTGTTTTTTCATAGAAATCTAGGTTGATGAGAGTATAATTGCGCCATTTAAACATCGGTTACTTTGGAACAAATTATGCCTACAGAGCAAGCATTAAAAAACCGTAGCAACAATAGCTGCGAACTATGCACATGTACAGAAACCTTAGCCGTTTATCCAGTACCACCAACGAGTGATCTAAGCGCACAGCAGTCTATATACTTATGTCAAAATTGTTTATCGCAAATTGAGGGGCAAAGTGAGTTAGATATTAATCATTGGCGTTGTCTAACTGATAGTATGTGGAATCAGGAGCCAGCGGTGCAAGTTATGTCTTACCGTATGTTGCACAAGCTTTCTACTGAAAGCTGGGCTCAAGATGCTTTGGATATGATTTACATCGAAGATGAAGTAAAAACATGGGCAGAGCAGGGCATTGCGGCAGAGCGAAGTAATGGACCCACCCGTGATAGCAATGGCGCAGAGCTGCAAGATGGTGATAACGTTACCTTAATTAAAGATTTAAAAGTTAAAGGAGCAAACTTTACTGCCAAACAAGGAACTATGGTAAGAGGTATTTCGTTAACTGATAATCCTGAACATATTGAAGGCAAAGTTAATGGCACCCGTATCGTATTAGTGTCAGCTTATTTGAAAAAAGCCTAATTGCAATAACGAAATATTTCCTCAGATAGTGATTTCGTTAGGTAAAATAGCCGCATAAAAAAACGCTGTGATATTTATATCACAGCGTTTTTGTTATTAGCTCAGCATGTAGAATTTTCAATTATGTTAATTGTAAATTTAACTCAATTGATAGTGTTTCTATTGATGTTTTTATTGATGTTTCTTTCTAAAGGTTTCACAAGCAACCTTGTCTTCACATTCACCGTACAGATATAAGCTGTGGTTTGTCAGCTTAATTTTATGCTCTACTGCAATATCACTTTGTCTTTGTTCAATGACATCATCTTCAAATTCAACAACTTTACCGCACTTTAAGCATACCAAATGATCGTGGTGCGCCTTATGAGCTAATTCAAATACTGACTTTCCTCCCTCAAAGTGGTGACGGGTAACAATGCCAGCATCATCAAATTGGTTTAATACACGGTATACGGTAGCTAAACCAATTTCTTCATTTTGCTCTAATAATATTTTATAAACATCTTCAGCACTGATATGCTGATTAATTGGCTGTTGAAGAATAGTCAGGATCTTTATTCTAGGTAGGGTGATTTTTAATCCAGCTCTTTTTAGTTCTTCGTTTTGTTCAGCCATATTAAGTCTCTAAAGTGATAAGTAATTTAATAACAAAATTATAGGGGGTTATCGATAAAGAGAAAAGCTTTAGTTTAATTCTTTGCAGAAATTATTCATTTTGTTTGTAAAAGCTAAAAAAAAAGCCCAATAAATGGACTTTTTTAGTAATAACCCTATTTAAAATAAGGTTACTAAGCAAATTCAGCAAGACACATTTCATCATTTAACTGAGCAAGCCATTTATCTACACGCGCTTCAGTTAACTCACTTTGTCTATCTTCATCAATACATAAGCCAATAAAAGTGTTTTCATCGACAAGGGCTTTTGATGCTTCAAATTCATAACCATCAGTTGACCAGTTACCAACAACAATAGCACCTTTACTCTCAACGATATCGCGTAATGGTTCCATAGCATCACAAAAGTACTCAGCGTAATCTTCTTGATCGCCTAAGCCAAAGATTGCCACTAATTTGTCAGTAAAATCTATTGCCTCTAAATCAGGTAAAAAATCATCCCAATCACATTGGTTTTCGCCATAATACCAGGTAGGGATGCCTAAAATAAGTAAATCGAATTCTGCGATTTCTTCTTTTGTGCTTTTAGCGATGTCTTTGACATCAACCATTTGCTTACCTAATTTTTTTTGGATCATTTTACCAATTGCTTCAGTGTTACCTGTATCACTGCCAAAAAATAAACCTACGATTGCCATGAAATATTACCTTATTATGCTTTCATATTACTTAATGTGTGCTGCTAATGATTCTATTAGTAGCGACTCTATTAATTCGCTACGACTCACTTTTTGAGTTTCAGCCAATTGTTCCAATTGTTCGAATAAACTGTAGTGGACTTTAAATTCTACTCTTTTTAAGCCCTTGTTTTTATCTCGTTTTACCTGATTTCGTTTATTGATTTTTATCTGTACACTGCGTGAGTTAGGGTTCGTTTTAGGACGTCCCGGACGTTTTTCATCACTAAATAGGTCAATCGTGGTTAAATCACTAATTTCTTTTGCCATGAGTTAACCCACACCCTGACTTTCCCAGATAAACTGGATAATACCCTTTGCGATAAAGCCCGCACAGCCTAAAAATAAAACAAAATAAACGACCACTTTACCCATTTTTGGCACATCATTTTTATTCATTACATCATAAATAGAAAGGCCAATAAAACCAAAGATAAAAAGGAAAAATAAATTAAGGCCAATTGCCTCAATAAGCTCTAAATGTTCTGCTAGCATAGTGGTTGCTTGTTTCTTATTACACTAAGGCCAAAAAACATTAAGGCCAAAAAAATTGGCCGCATTATAGCACACCATTTGCGCCATTCCATTAGCATTTGTGGCTATTAACAAAATAATAATAGCGTTAGTTAATACAATGCATTTTGATCTTTATCAATGATCCTAGAAGTGAAGGAGAAAATTTCCCTTTTATAATTAACGATCTGCTGCCTAATCTAAATAAAGTCACGGACTATTTTATTAAAGGCGGTGGTCTTTTCAGCATGAAGCCAATGTCCCGCGCCTTGAATTATTTTTGCTTTGCTATTAGGTAAAAGCAAGGCAATAGCATCTCGATGTTTAGCTTGAATATAATCTGAATCTCCCCCTTTAATAAATAGAGTGGGACCAGTATATGCACCTTTCTCTGCAGGCATTTCATTGGCTTTCATTATCTGAGGGTAACACAAGGCGATATTGCTAAGGCTGCATTTAAAGGAAAAATTCCCCTGAGAATTTAACGCTAAGTTGCGTAATAGAAATTGCCTAACCCCAACGTTATCAACATAGGGGGCGAGTTGAGTATCGGCATCTCTTCGTTTCAATACGTTAGATAAATCAATTGCCTGTAATCCGGCTATTATTTGTAAATGGTGGGGTGGATAACTCACCGGCGCGATATCGGCGATAATTAATTTGGAAATACGTTCTGGGTGTAACAATGCTACTTGAATAGCTATTTTGCCCCCCATCGAATGACCCAATAATACACAGCTATCAATATGTAAATGCTCTAATAAATTAACGATATCTTGTGCTAAGTCTGAATACTCCATAGTGCTAGCATGAAATGAATCACCATGATTTCTAACATCTACGCTCGTAACGCAGTAATCTTGAGATAGTGGTTTTGCGACCATATTGAGGTTTTCTAAACTACCAAATAAACCATGTATCAGTACTATGTGCTTGCCTGTACCTATCTGTTTATAGTTTAGTATTGAAGATTGTTTTGTCATTATATTGTGCGTTTTTATTTGTTTATTAACGGTGATATTGTCATATTTTTAACGACTATTTGCAAATAAATGAGTTCAACCTACTGTCATTTCCCTATATAATCTTTCGCGAATTATTTAAGTTAAGGGTAACAATGAAAAACATCGAAATAGATGAAGAGCTTTATCAATATATTGCCACAAATACTCAGTTTATTGGTGAGAGTGCTTCCGCCATTTTACGCCGTTTGCTCAATTTAGGTGTAGAAACAAAGCTTGAATCCGTTACCGTTAATGAACCTGCAGAGGTTGTCGAAGTGGCAGCACTTCCTGATCCTGAGCCTGAAACAAGTGCAGTGCACATTGAAACAACAGAGCTTGAAGAACCTAATGACAAAACAATGGTTGATGTGATTCCTGAAAACCATGAGACGGTATTTAATTTTATCAATAAAGAAGAATTGGCGATGCAACGCGGTGCCGTAGGACGATTTTTATTGATCCTTGCTGCATTATATCGTGCTCATCCAGATCAGTTTGCTGTGGTAACAGAAATAAGTGGTCGAGATCGTTTATACTTTGCTAATAGTGAAAGCAAATTAGCTGAAAGTGGCAGTAGTACTAAGCCTCGCCAGATTCCAGAAAGCCCATTCTGGGTGATAACTAACTCTAATACTACCCGTAAAAAAATGATGTTAACTAAAGCTTCTATTTCATTAGGTTATAGTGATCTAGATGTAGAAAAAATTCGAGAATTACTTTAGCTTTAAATAACTAGGCTAATACTTATAAATATTAGGAAGATAACATGAGTGTCCATCCTTGTGCGGGCAAACCTGCTCGTCCTGAAGATAGAATTAATATTGGTCAGTTAGTTAGTGACTATTTCTTGCAAACCCCAGATGTGGACGTTGAAGCAGAGCAAGTTAGCTTTGGTACGTCAGGTCACCGAGGCTGTGCTAATAAGCGCAGCTTCAATGAACAACATATTATTGCTATTTGCCAGGCAATTGCAGAGTATCGCCAGCAAAATGCTATAAATGGCCCACTCTTTTTAGGGAAGGATACTCACGCCTTGTCTGAACCTGCTTTTGCTAGTGCGATATCTGTACTTATTGCAAATGGCGTCAATGTTGTTATCCAAAGTGACTCTTTATCAGGCAAAGGTTTTACGCCAACGCCTGTCATTTCTCGTTTAATAATTAGCTATAATCAAACAGCGTCTGAAAACCTCGCTGATGGTATTGTGATTACACCGTCACATAATCCACCTAGTGATGGTGGCATTAAATATAACCCACCTCACGGTGGTCCAGCAGAAGGTGAAATTACCAAAACAATTGAACAGCGTGCCAATGAAATCATTAGAGAAAAATTTACCGCTGTCAAACAACTCCCTTACCCCCAAGCGTTACAATCTTCATTGCTGACGAAAGAGGATTTTATTGGACATTATGTTGAACAGCTAAATCAAGTGATTGATATGAATGCAATTGCTAAAGCTGGTGTAAAGATTGGTGTTGACCCGCTTGGTGGCTCTGGTATTGCCTATTGGCCAGTCATGGCTGAGAAATATCAGTTGGATATTACTGTTGTGAATGAAGTGGTTGATGCTAGTTTCGCTTTTATGCCATTAGATAAAGATGGTAAAATTCGTATGGACTGCTCGTCAAAATATGCAATGGCCGGATTAATCGCCATGAAAGATGATTTTGATATCAGTGTAGGTAATGATCCTGATTTTGATCGACATGGTATTGTAACTCCCACGGGTGGTTTGATGAATCCTAATCATTATCTCGCCGTCGCGATTCATTATTTAATGACGCATAGAAATTGGCCAAAGCACTGTAAAATAGGTAAAACACTCGTTTCAAGTTCATTAATTGATCGTGTCGCGACTCAACTTTCTCTTCCGTTATCTGAAGTACCCGTTGGTTTTAAATGGTTTGTCGACGGTTTAGCTGATGCAAGTTATGCTTTTGGTGGTGAAGAAAGTGCAGGTGCCTCTTTTCTTTCGCGTGATGGCAGTACATGGACCACTGATAAAGATGGTTTTATCCTAACTTTACTTGCGGCTGAAATTCTCGCAGTGACTGGCAAAGACCCTTACCAGTATTACCTTGAATTAACAAAAGAGTTAGGTCAGCCATGTTACGGTCGAGTCGAAGCTGTGGCTTCATTTGAACAAAAGCGAGTGCTAACTGCGTTATCACGTGATGATGTCACAGCGAAAAAGCTTGCTGGAGATAACATTCTTCAGGTGCTTTCTCATGCGCCCGGTAATAATGCTGCTATTGGTGGCATAAAAGTGACAACAGAAAATGGTTGGTTTGCTGCTCGTCCTTCTGGTACTGAAGATATTTATAAAATCTATGCTGAAAGTTTTATTGATGATAAACACCTGCAAATGATTATTTGTGAAGCACAAGCAATCGTCAGTGCTTCATTTAAAGCTTCAGGTTTATAAGTTATTGTTATTATGGGTTATTGTAGTTAATGACAATAGCCCTTTCACTTATTTTTAATCTCCCTCCCATATTTATTCTGATGCCACTGTAAAGAATGTTGCTCACTTCTTGCGAGTTATAAGGCAACTCATTATCTCCGTTTATTGAATGTAAGTTAACGTGAAGGTAAAGTTTAAATCAGGTTACTACGGCTTATCTTGTCAATTTAACCAGGCTTACTAATCAAAGTGCACTATCAAGCATGCATATTGATTAGTAATAGGTATAAATTGGCTATACTAAAAAAATAATCAAGCCTAGCTAATACCAATTTTATTTATTAACAACTCACTATTACATGAGCGTAGTTAAAAATTAATTAAATATAGCTTCCCTATATTTAATCAACTTTCGCAGACTTTAACCGCATATTTGTGGATTATAGTAAAAAGAAGAGAACATTATGAGCACAGAACTTTATAATGATGGACCCGTAGTGCATCAAGCTACTTTTATTGATGGATCTAGTGTTGAAATTCCAGAATTGAGAATTTTAGACCAAGATGGTATCACTTATCCAAATGCTGATTTACCTGATATTGATCAAGCATTGGCGACTAAAATTTATCATAGTCTTGCCTTTCATCGAGTGTTAGATGAACGTATGGTTGCTTCACAGCGCCAAGGCCGTTTGAGTTTTTATATGACGGCATTAGGTGAAGAAGCGACTAGTGTTGGTGGTGCTGCGGGATTGAAGCCTCAAGATATGATCATGATGCAATATCGCGAACAAGGTGCTTTAATATATCGTGGTTTTGATCTTAAAGATCTAATGAATCAGCTGTTTAGTAATGCCGGTGATTTAGGAAAAGGTCGTCAAATGCCGATACATTATGGCTCTAAAGCTTTGAATTGTATGACGGTATCTTCACCGCTCGCAACACAAATCCCACAAGCGACAGGTTATGCTTATGGACAAAAATTGCAAGGTACTGATGCGGTAACTATTTGTTATTTTGGCGAAGGTGCTGCATCGGAAGGCGATTTTCATGCGGGTCTAAATATGGCTGCCGTACAAGAGGCCCCGGTAATCTTCTTTTGTCGAAATAATGGTTATGCTATTTCAACACCCTCAGATGAACAGTTTAAAGGTAATGGTATTGCTTCGCGTGGTGTTGGTTATAACATTAAAACAATTCGCATTGATGGTAATGATATTCTTGCGGTGCTTAAAGCTACGCAAATTGCTCGTGCTTATGCGGTAAAAGAAAGTAAACCTGTGTTAATTGAAGCGATGTCTTATCGTCTTGGCGCACATTCCACTTCTGATGACCCATCTGGGTATCGTACTAAGGAAGAAGAAGCTAAATGGCAAAGTCATGATCCTATTTTACGCATGAAAAACTGGTTAATAAAACAAAATTGGTGGGATGAGGCACAAGAAACCGCCTTGTTTGAAAAATACAGAGAAGATGTGCTAGCTGCAGTAAAAGTTGCTGAAAAAGTTGATAAACCGCATATAGATACCATGATAACTGATGTTTACGATGTGCCTTCTGCACAGCTACAAGCGCAGTTAGATGAAGTCAAAGCTCACGTTAATAAATACCCAGAAGCTTACCCATTTAC
>MAAB01034872.1_pt1 | contig 11612 bp, 13 predicted proteins | sample 1115991 | NCBI WGS metagenome assembly MAAB01 (sample SAMN04961124, study PRJNA320927) | seawater metagenome | isolation source: sample BD02T18 sea water enriched with oil for 18 days | place: USA:Gulf of Mexico | collected 2013-07-27
AAAAAGAAGATAATCCTTTTGCCGTGCTGCAACAGTTAAAATCGAAATAGCGTTAAGTTAGGAGCCTACAAAAATGGCTGTTCAAAAAAGTAAAGTAACACGTTCACGTCGTGGACAACGTCGTTCACATGATTCTCTAGATGCTGCAACGCTATCTGTAGATCAAACGACTGGTGAAAAGCACCTTCGTCACCACGTTACTGCTGACGGTTTCTACCGCGGTAAGAAAGTCGTGGAGACTGGTAGCGAAGCATAAGTCATGACGTTTACTCTTGCAGTAGACGCTATGGGCGGGGACCTAGGTCCCCGCGTTACTTTTAAAGCCGCGCAGCAAATTCTTGCCGAGCGTAGCGATCTTACTATTCAGTTTTATATTTCCTCTGCAGAATCCACTTGGCTAGATACTGAAATATCCTCAGACTCTTTTGCTAAGATTAAATCCCGATTACATATTCATTATTGTGAGCAGTTCGTCGAAATGACGGATAAGCCTTCGCATGCCTTGCGGCGCAAGCAAAAATCGACAATGGCACTGGCTTTAAAAAGCGTTGCTAATAATGAAGCTCAGGCATGTATTAGTTGTGGTAATACTGGAGCCTTACTTGCACTTTCTCGCTATACCCTTTCAACATTTATAGATGTAGATCGACCTGCAATGGCAAGAGACATACCTACCGCGGGTAAACCATTATTAATGCTCGATCTTGGGGCGAATATCGATGTTGGCGCTGATGGCCTTTATCAGTTTGCAATACTGTCTGCCGCTTGGCGTAAGGCTCAAGGGCTTGAGAATCCTAGTGTTGGATTATTGAACATAGGTAAAGAAGCTAGCAAAGGTACCGAAGAAATTCGTTTAGCGGGACAAATGATCTCAGAGCTAGAGGGGATTAATTACATCGGCTTTGTAGAAGCTGATGAGTTGTATCAAGGCGAGTTGGACATTGTTGTGTGCGACGGCTTTCATGGCAATATCGCGTTAAAAACAAGTGAAGGTCTGCTGACTCATGTTTCACAGCAGTTTGATATTATGTTGAAATCCACCCTTGCTGGACGAGCGCTGTCTTTTTTTACCAATCCTATTGTCGAACGCTTTAAGCGCCAGCTAGATCCGGTAATGCACAGCGGAGCATTGCTTTTGGGTATTGATGGCTTGGTGGTGAAGAGTCACGGCAACTCAAATCAAGAAGCTTTTTATCAGTCAATACGTTATGCATTGGCAGAGGTTGAGTCAGGCAGTACTTTACGCTTAGCTGATGAATTGGATCGGCTTTCGACGTAGACCTTTGCTTAAGGCTCGTAAATAACACAGAGATTTATTTTAAACAAAAAATCATCGATTACTCATCAAGTAGAAAAATTCACTGCTCTCATGCCCTAGCTTCTCTTTACTGTAATTTTTTTTCCCCCATAATGTGCCTCAGTTCTAATACGCCCTGTAAGACACAGTGATTCTTTTATTTATTAGGGTTGTCTTTAAATTTTAAATCGTATTTTGATACCGTTAGGTTTTATTGAGGGGTTGTAATGAAGCAGGTTGTTTTATATTTTCCAGGTCAGGGTGCTCAGCAGCTAGGTATGCTGGCCGATCTTGCCGAGCAGTACCCAATCGTTAAAGAAACCTTTGAGCAAGCTTCCCAGGCAATTGATCAGGACCTTTGGTCTCTCGTTCAAAACGGCCCTGCTGAAGAACTCAACCTTACTTACAATACCCAGCCAATTCTAGTGACGGCTAGTGCGGCTATCTGGCGCATTATTCAGCAGCAGGTAAGTTCAGATATTAATGTTGTTGCTGCGGCTGGCCACTCTGTTGGTGAGTATTCTGCATTGTATGCAGCAGGCATCCTTTCTTTAGAAGATGCTGTCCGTCTTGTTAAAAAACGCGGTGAGTTAATGGATACCGCAGTCCCTGCGGGGGAAGGTGGCATGGCCGCTATTCTTGGTTTGGACAAAAATCAAATTCAGGCGGTATGTGCCGAAGCAAGTTCAGCAGGCATCGTAGAACCAGCAAATTTTAATGCGCCAGGGCAAATCGTAATTGCCGGTACGGCTGCAGGAATTAAACAAGCTTGTATCGTCGCGAAAGAAGCGGGCGCTAAAAGAGCACTGCCTTTACAGGTCAGTGGACCTTTCCATTCCTCCTTGATGCGCCAAGCCGCGGAGCCTTTTTTAGGTGCTCTGGAAAATGTTACTTGGTCAGCAGCAATGTTTGACGTCTACCACAATGCCAATAATGCTATAAGCTCTATAGAAGAAATGAAGCAGCGCTTAGTGGAGCAGCTTTATAGTCCCGTTAATTGGATTGGCGCTGTTGAAGCATCCTGCAAGGGAGCTGAGTTGGCGATTGAAGTAGGTCCTGGGAAAGTGATTACAGGATTGAATAAGCGTATTGATAAAGGCTTAGCAACATTTGCCACGGGTGATTGTGCGAATTTTGAGAAGATGTTAAATGCAATAAAAGGCGAAAGTTAATGTCAGATTCTGCAGCTGAAAAAAAGTTAGCGTTGGTCACTGGTGCAAGTAGGGGCATCGGTAAAGGCATTGCTGAAAACTTAATCGCCCGTGGTTATAAAGTTGTGGGCACTGCTACATCAGAGTCTGGTTGTGAGAGCTTGAGAAAGGATCTGCAGGTTTTTGGTGAGGGGCATGATGCTTTTGTACTGAATATTTCTGATACTGAGCAAGTTGCTTCTGCAATAGCTGAATTTTTAAGCAAGCATGGCACTCCCTATGTGATTGTTAATAACGCAGGTATCACTCGTGATAATCTTTTCATGCGGATGAAAGAAGATGAGTGGCTGGATGTTATAAATACTAACCTCTCAGGGGTGTATCGAGTTTGCAAAAGCTTAATTAAGCCGTTGATAAAAGCGCGCGCAGGCCGCATTATTAACATCAGCTCAATCATAGGCACAACAGGCAATGCTGGGCAGGTTAATTATTCAGCAGCGAAGGCGGGTTTAGAAGGTTTAACGCGCTCTCTGGCTCAAGAAATAGCCAGTCGTAACATTACTGTTAATGCAGTTGCACCCGGATTTATTGCTACGGACATGACAGATGGCTTGCCAGAAAATCAAAAAGAAGCCATCCTAGCGTCCATACCAATGAAGCGCATGGGCACGACAGACGAAATTGCAGGCAGCGTTGCTTTTTTAGCAAGCGACGATGCCGCATATATTACAGGCCAAACCATTCATGTGAATGGTGGCATGAACATGGGTTAATGAACTTTAGGAAGTAAAACATGAGCAACATCGAAGAACGTGTAAAGAAAATTGTTATTGAGCAGCTAGGCGTTAAAGAAGAAGAAGTTAAGTCATCTTCATATTTCGTAAATGATTTAGGTGCAGATTCTCTTGATACTGTTGAATTAGTAATGGCACTTGAAGAAGAATTTGAAACTGAAATTCCTGATGAAGATGCCGAAAAATTGACCAGTGTTCAGGAAGCTATCGACTACATTATTGCGCATCTTTAATCGCGCAGTTATTTAGTATGTTGATACTAGAGTTATCGTTTTATATTGGTTATGAAACGATAATTCAAAAAAAGCCGCCTCTGTTTAGATCGCGGCTTTTTTATTGTCTGGATAGGCAATAAATTCATCAGTCTATTGTAGTTATCATTGTTTCGTTTGTGCTTAAATCGCAAATACATATTTAGCATTAAACATTATTGAGAAGGGATCGGGGATCTATGAATTCGCGTCGAATCGTTGTCACAGGTTTAGGTATGATCAGCCCACTGGGGAATACAGTGGAAGATAGCTGGCAGTCACTGATCGCTGGTAAAAGTGGTATTGGCCAAATCGAGTCGTTTGATACAGAAAAGTTTGCGACTCAAATCTCTGGTCAGGTAAAAGACTTTGATATTACTCAGTATGATTTAACGACGAAAGACGCTCGCAAGATCGATGTGTTTATTCAGTATGCTTTAGCGGCAAGCCATCAGGCAATGAAAGACGCTAAGTTAGATAACAACATAGAAACAAATAGCGTTGACGCCAATAGAATTGGTGTAGCGGTTGGCTCGGGCATCGGTGGTATCAGTACTATTGAAAAAACATGCCTAGATATAGAAAATAAAGGCCCACGTCGTGTTTCCCCCTTCTTTATACCTGCTACAGTTGTGAATATGGCTGCTGGTAATATTGCGATCAAGTATGGATTGAAAGGTCCTAACTTTGCCATTGCAACGGCCTGTACAACCGGCACGCATAATATTGGTTATGGCGCGCGAACGATTGCTTATGGTGATGCTGACATTATGGTTGTAGGCGGAGCTGAAATGGCAACGTGCCCCGCAGGTGTCGGTGGTTTTGCTGCCGCGCGTGCCATGTCAACACGCAATAATGAACCAGAAAAAGCCAGTCGCCCATGGGATAAAGACCGTGATGGCTTTGTATTAGGCGATGGTGCAGGGATTTTAGTTTTAGAAGAATATGAACACGCCAAAAAACGTGGCGCGACAATTTACGCTGAACTTGCGGGTTTTGGTATGAGTGATGATGCTCATCATATTACCAGTCCTCCAGAGGATGGTAGTGGCGCGCAAGCCGCGATGCAGAACGCATTAAATGATGCCGGTATGCAAGCAGAACAAGTGCAATACATTAACGCCCACGGCACTTCAACTCATGCGGGTGATATTGCTGAATCATCAGCCGTGCATGGATTGTTTGGTGAGTATGCGAGTAAGGTCGCTGTGTCGTCAACAAAATCAATGACGGGCCACTTACTGGGTGCGGCGGGTGCTGTCGAAGCAATTTTCACCATTAAGGCAATCACTGAAAGTATTGCGCCCCCTACGATTAATTTAGATGAGCCTGGCGAAGGTTGCGATTTAGATTATGTGCCTAACGTTGCCCGTAAAATGAATATTGATGCGGCGATTTCAAACTCTTTTGGTTTTGGTGGTACTAATGGTTCTTTGCTTTTTAAGAAGGTAAATTAATTTCCAATGGAATTATTTTTTGCCAATGGTGCTCTTATTAATAATCAGTCTGACTCTAAAAAAAATGAGCCTGCAGGTTATTGTATTCATTTTAATGATAGAGCGCTGCAATATGGTGATGGTGTATTTGAAACAATAAGAATCTGTAAGGGTGGTATCCCAATGTGGGAATATCACCTGCAGCGATTGAAAAATGCTCAGGATATACTGGGATTACCTCTTGATGATTTTCTCTCGCAATGGGATGGTTTTTTAGCTAGGAATTTAGTAAGTCTCGATAATGCCTGTGCAAAATTAGTTATTAGTCGGGGGGAGGGGCCTAGGGGTTATAAAACCCCTAAGCCAGCTCATATAAATTGGTGGTTGAAAATCACGGACCTGCCAATTCAACCCGAGCGTGAAGGCTTCCGATTGACACTGTGTCGGCATGCGCTTTCTCGACAGCCTGCTCTTGCCGGAATTAAACATTTAAATAGACTGGATCAGGTGATGGCTCGTTCTGAATGGGACGAGCAAGACAACTTCGATGAAGGTATTATGTTTAATATCGACGGTGATGTCATTGAAGGTACTATGTCGAATATATTTTGGCTGAAAGGCGATCGTCTTTTTACTCCAGACTTGAGCCGAGAAGGCATTGATGGTTGCGTGCGGCGCTGGGTAATTAAGCAGCAAGGAAATAAATCTGCTGTCACCACTAGGAAGAATGTGAAATTGGATCAGCTATTAACGGCCGATGGTGTGTTTTTAACCAATAGTTTGATGGGAATACAAAAGGTTGCTGAGATAGACGGTCAGAAAATTGCTCAGAATTCCATGATTGATACTTTGGAAAAGTCTTTTAACCAGCAATTTGAACTGTGAGTTTTTGATTCACTCTGTAGCCACTAATTCTTAATACGCGTAAAACGACAATAAAAGATAATGTAGAAAAGGCAGTCTTTAATCATGTTTAGAAAATTAATTATTTTATCTGTTTTAACTTTCATTGTTCTGATATCTGCTGTTGTGTTTCTGGTACAGAGCCCGATTATGCTAGCGGAAGATGAAAGCAGCATTGTCGTCGAGATTGAAAAAGGCCAAACACTATCTCAGCTAGCGTATCACTGGCAAGGTCAAGGCTGGCTGCCTTCGGCAAGAATATTATTGATTCAAGCACGCATTTTAGACAGCGCAAAGAGCATCAAGCCGGGTGAGTTTGAGATACCTGCGAATAGTAAAGGATATGAAATATTATCTTTATTAACTAAAGGCTCGAGTAAGCGCTACAAGGTAAGTTTTATTGAAGGTACTCGCTTAACGGATGCACTTGTTCGCTTAGCAAATGCGCCGAAGTTGATTCAAGATATTCGGCCACTGAGTACTCAAAATGTGAAAGCTATTTTGGGATTGAAAATGCTAGCAGAAGGTTGGGTTTATCCTGATACCTATGTTTATCAATCGGGTGATACGGTATCTTCAATTATAAAACAGGCTCATGGCAGAATGCAGAGTGTATTGGACGATGAGTGGAAGGCCTATATAAATAAATTATCAGCAAAAGAAATTGAGAAACTGCCTTATCGATCGGCTTATGAAGCACTAGTTATGGCATCAATCGTAGAAAAAGAAACTGGGCAGGCCAGTGAACGTGCTGAAATCGCAGGGGTTTTTATTCGACGTCTACAGATGAATATGCGACTAGAAACAGACCCTACAGTCATTTACGGCTTAGGCGAAGACTATAAGGGAAATTTGCGAAAGAAGCATTTGCGCGACCGTTCAAATCCTTATAATACGTACCGTAATAAAGGCTTGCCGCCATCACCGATTGCCTTGGCAGGACGTGAAGCAATTAATGCTGCATTAAATCCTGCAGATGGTCAGAATTTATACTTTGTTGCGAAGGGGGATGGCAGTCATTATTTTTCCGCATCGTTAGCAGAGCATAATCGCGCAGTTCGTAAATACCAAATATTCAGACGCAGTAAAGAATATCGATCTGCCCCCGCTGCGAACTAACGAAATACTAAGAATCATTATGCAGAATAAGTTGCACTATCAATTTAAGTTGAAGTAATCATGAGTAGCCCAAATACAGTGCAAGCCCAATTTATTACCTTTGAAGGCGGCGAAGGTGTTGGTAAATCGACCAATATTGAATTCTGTCGCCAGCTAATTGAGCAGCAAGGCCTAGAAGTTATTGTAACGCGTGAGCCCGGCGGAACTGAGATAGCAGAAATTATTCGTGATGAGTTATTGAAAAAACCTCACAAAGAACGCATGTGCGATGTAACTGAACTGCTATTGGTATTTGCTGCCCGTGCTCAGCATATTGAAGCGTTAGTGAAACCAGCTTTAGAGCGTGGTTGCTGGGTATTATGCGATCGCTTTACGGATTCTACTATCGCCTATCAAGGCTATGGCCGTGGCTTAGAATTAGCATTAATCAGTCAGTTAAAAAACATTGCTCAATTAGGCGTAGAGCCTGATAAAACCTTTTTATTGGATGCTCCTGTTGACGTTGGTATGGGTAGAGCGAAAGCTCGCGGACCTGCAGATCGTTTTGAAGTAGAGCAACTGGATTTTTTCTCTCGTGTCCGGGAAGGCTTCTTAGCCATTGCCAAAAGTTCACCGCAGCGCGTGCAGGTTATTAATGCTTCACAAGAGCTTCCTCAAGTACAAATTGATCTCAAGGCAGCCGTAGAGCAGTTACTGGCTGATGCAGAGAAACGCATACTGGAGCAGCGCTAATGGCCGTTGATGAAGTAGAGCTTGCCAAGCAAGGGCGTGAGGCTCGACAGGTATTGCTGCAAGATATTCCTTGGAATAAAGAACTTTGGCAAGACTTAATTGAGCGTTATCACGGTCCGGGGCTCCCCCATGCTTCTTTATTGCTAGGCAATGAAGGTACAGGAAAGCGACCGCTGGCGTTTAAATTGGCTAAGTTTTTATTATGCAAAGCCGCTGATAAAAAAACAGCTAAAAATAATAGCTATTGCAGCGAGTGTCACAGTTGTAAGTTGTTTGATGCAGGCAGTCATCCTGATTATTTCATTTGTGACCAAGAAGCAAAAGGTAAGCAAGTTAAGGTAGATACTGTACGTAAGGTAAATGAATTTTTATCGAAAACGCCTCAGATTTCTGCCTGCCAAGTTGTGCAGATTTATCCCGTTGAGGCGATGAACCTCAACGCATCAAATGCCTTACTGAAAACGTTAGAAGAGCCCTCTGGTGAATCTTATCTATTGTTGATGGCTGAGCGACTCGGTTCAGTACTGCCAACAATACGCAGTCGAACGCAACGTATTAGCTTGCATCCGCCCCAAACTGAGCAAGCATTGGCCTGGTTAAAGACAAGAATGGCGGCCAGCACTCCTGCTGACGACTTAGTGCTCGCATTAAGGCAATGCGCTGGAGGCCCATTAAAGGCTGAACAGTGGTTACGTGAAGGGCTATTGGCTCAAGATAGCGCTTACACTATCCTGATGCAGAATTGGCTGTCGGGAAAACAACAGCTGCAAGATGTTAGCAAGGCTTTATCCAAGTTTGATTTGCCGGATACCATAAATTGGTGGGCAAGCTTAAGCTTAGATATCATGAAGCTAGGTATGGGAGCGGATGCGAATCAAATTAGCCATCCGCATCAGGCAGAGTGGATAGAGCAGCTCGTTGCTACCGTATCTAAGATAAAGCTGTTAACCTTACAACAGAAGTTACAAGAAATTGCAGGTCGCCTAGCCGCAGGGCAAGGCAATTATAATACATCCTTATTGTTAGAATCACTGTTACTCGATTGGCAGCAGTCATTCACACCACCCCGATCGTCCTAAGAGGTCAGTATGAATCCTAGAAGTGGTATTTTGTCGCTCACAATTAAAGACAAAGCTGTTTTATACGCGGCTTACATGCCGTTTATTCAAGGTGGTGGGTTGTTTATTCCAACGAATAAGCAATATCCGTTAGGTGAAGAAGTTTTTATGCTACTTAAACTAATGGAAGAGCCTGAAAAAATCCCGGTCGCAGGTAAAGTTATTTGGGTTACGCCAAAAGGTGCTCAAGGTAATAAAGTTTCAGGGATTGGTGTGCAATTCACTGCGGACGATAGCATGGCAAAAGACAAGGTCGAGACTTACCTTGCGGGTGCGTTGTCATCAGATCGATTGACTCATACTATGTAGATTTATCGAAGTTTGATATAGAAATGGCTCTTCCAAGAAGGGCCTTTTTTATATCTGTTTAATTAGTCATAAATATTATCCAGTAAGCGTGTCATATAACCTCAAGGATTCCGTTATGAATGTAGACAAAGCAAAAAAGCGTATCGCGAAATTAGTTAAAAAAGGCGACAAAGGTTATCCACAAGTTTCACTCGAGTATTTTGGAGATACAGCTGATTCAGCATCAGAAGTCGTTGTAACCTTTAAGATGGAAGAGGGAGATGAGCCTCAAACGCAAAAAATAGTAAGTAAAGATGATGCTCGTGAAGATGAGGCTATTCAATCTGTTCTGGTGAAAATTATTGAGCGCGCTGAGGCAAATACTGTTATCGAAATTGAAGGTGTATCGGTCAAAGTTTAATCATCAAGGTTTTTGGTAGCCGCTTTGAATAAGGCGGCGTTTCATAATTCAGCGATAAGCTAATATAGACAAGCCTATCTATTCAAAACTTTTAGATTAACGTTTTCAGTACGTTAATTGCATTATCCATGCATTTTTTAGTAGTATGAAAGTGCGGTGAAAAACGAACACCTCCCCCTCGATTTGCACACACTACGTCGTTCCCCATCAACTTCTGATACAGCTCTGCGGAATCAATACCTGAAAATTTGAATGTGAGTATTCCTGCGCGCATATTAGAATCTAATGGCGATAGTATGTCAGCGCCTAAATGCTGTAGCTGCTTTAATAAGTAGGCATGATTATTTTCAATTTCAACTGCGACTTTATCGAGGCCGATTTCTAATAATAGATCGGTGCTGGCTTCTAGTGCATAACCCGCAAGCATATTCGGGCTACCACACTCAAAGCGCCTAGCGTTGTTAGCGGGCTGCCAATCTTTGATACTGAAATCGCCCGCGCCTTCAATCATATGCCAGCCGTATTGATACAGGTTCATATTTTTTATGTGATTTGTTTTTACAAAAAAGAAACCTAGCCCTTCAGGTCCTAGCATCCACTTATGGCCATCAGCCATGGCGAAGTCGATATGCCACTCATCGCATTTAAATTCCATTGCCCCTACCGCTTGTATCGCATCAACACAAAATAAAACGTTATTGGAGTGACAAGCTTCGCCCAATTTAGCGAGGTCTAACTTGATGCCAGATGCATACTGAACAGCACTAATAGAGATTAGCTTGGGTTTATTTACGGCTGAATTAATTGCCGCCAGTATTTCAGCTTCAGGATCTTCAGCTGAAATATGCACTTGTTTAACGATAACGCCAAATTTCTGTGCAAGAGATTCCCAGACGATTCGATTAGATGGGAATTCGTCATCACTAATTAATATAATATCCCCAGTTTGCCAGTCTAAGCCGTAAGCTACGATCGAAAGCGCTTCTGATGTGTTCTTAACCAACGCAATGCAATCTTCATTTTTACTACCCACCAGCAGCGCTAGTTTAGTACGTAGCTTCTGCTCTTTTTTTAACCAGGTTAAATAACCTTGAGCACCTGTCTGGCAATTTTCGATTGCGAACTGTTGTACGGCTTCGCTTGTGCATTTGGGCCAAGGTGCAACGGCTGCGTGGTTTAAATACATGCATTGATCGTTAACAGGAAACTGATCGGCAATCGTTTTCAGGGTTTCAGGGGGTAAAGGCATGTATTTAGAACTCATTTTCAACGACTCATTGATTATCAAGGCGGTAACAAAGATACTTGTGGTTTTCATTCAGTATCCCCATATAGCTTTTACACTAAAGCATACAATAATGTACAGAAAGAGGCACAGCAAGGTATGACTCAGGTTAAATCTGCGTTTGAATTTATCAGCAGTACAGAAGTTAGCTCCCTTAATTTAACCGTCGAGCATTATCAGCATAAGCAAACCGGTGCCGTTCATTATCACCTTGCCGCCGATAACCAAGAAAAAGTTTTCATGGTTGCTTTGCGTACAATGCCAAAAGATAGCAGCGGCGTTGCCCACATTCTTGAGCATACGGCGTTATGTGGCAGTGATAAATATCCTGTGCGTGATCCTTTCTTTATGATGACGCGTCGTTCACTTAATACGTTTATGAATGCGATGACCAGCAGTGACTGGACGGCGTATCCTTTTGCGTCGCAGAACGATAAAGATTTTGACAATTTATTAAGTGTTTATCTGGACGCGGTTTTCTTTGCCCGTTTAGATGAATTAGATTTTGCCCAAGAAGGGCATCGTGTCGAATTTGAAGAAATGGAAAACCCAGAATCTGATTTGGTTTATAAAGGTGTTGTTTTTAACGAGATGAAAGGCGCGATGTCTTCGCCGGTCAGCCAATTATGGCAGAAGATCAGCAAACATTTATTCCCGACTAATACCTACCATTATAATAGTGGTGGCGAACCGTCTGAAATCACCAACTTATCGTACGACCAATTAAAGTCTTTCTATAAAAGCCATTATCACCCAAGTAACTCCATCTTTATGACCTTTGGCGATATGGATGTGGCTGAATTACACGAGAAGTTCG
>MAAB01034873.1_pt1 | contig 11604 bp, 8 predicted proteins | sample 1115991 | NCBI WGS metagenome assembly MAAB01 (sample SAMN04961124, study PRJNA320927) | seawater metagenome | isolation source: sample BD02T18 sea water enriched with oil for 18 days | place: USA:Gulf of Mexico | collected 2013-07-27
CATCTGCTTTATCCCATTGCGTGATGGTAGAAAAATTATTAAGTCGTAAGGGCCGTTGTAACTCTTTATCTTTATTAAGCTGATAAAGTACGATGCCTTCTTGCTTGTCATCTTCAAGTGCTTGCTGGTATTTTTCTTTTACCAAAAAGGTTACCTGGTGACCAGAATTTGAAAAATGGTGGCCATAAACCAAACCTACAGCGCCAGCTCCGACTATTAAAATATTCATTTTGTTGCCATCTCGCCAAAGACAGATTGTAAGTTACGGGGAACGAAGCGAAGTCCAAATACCGATAGTTTATATAAAATACCAGGCACGACGTTGCCTCTTCCGTTGGCTAAAGCTTTTAAGCCCGAGCGGGAAACGCTCTCGCTCGACATGATTGCAAGGCTACGCATGCCTTCAATCTTCTGCCCCGATACATCCATAAATTCTGTCGCAGTGCCGCCTGGGCATAATGCTGTAATACGAACGTTATCTTGTTTGAATTCTCTAACTAAAGAATCGGCCAAATTCAGCGCGTAGGCTTTAATAGCAGCGTAAGTCGCGAATTGTGGCCCAGGAAGAAAACCCAATAGAGAAGAAACTAATAAAACATAGCCTTCTTTGCGCTGGCGCATATCTTGGCCGAATAAATGGGTTAGTTCGGTTAGGGTTGTGATCATTAGCTGAATCATTTCTTGGTGAACAGAGAGAGGGATATCCAGCATGTAGCCGTGTTTTGCGAAGCCCGCATTATTGATCAAAATATCGACTTGAATATCACTGGCTTTGCATTGCTCATAAAGAGATTGTGCAGACCCTGCGATTGAAAGATCGATGCTGATGGTAGTAATACGGATGTTGTGTTTTTGTTCAAGCTCGTACTTTAGGCTTTCAAGACGATCGGTACGGCGGGCTACCAAAACAAGAGGGCAAGATAATGCAGCCAGCTGTCTTGCCATTGTTTCTCCGATCCCACTAGAGGCACCTGTAATGAGTGCAGTTTTACCAGATAGACGATTCATGAATGAGCCCTGTTGTTATTATTGGCAGTGTATTTTTCTATACAATTCTATAGTTTGATATATATCGAAGTGATTGCACTTTAAAATACACTTTGATAGTTGTCAAACTATTAATCCATCGCATTTTTGATTACACTATGGGTCTAATTAGGCCTAATCGATTTGACGTGGAGTTTTAAGTGAGTGATTTAGACAAAAAGCTGGATATTAAAATGTTAAGCCGGGTCTTTAAGGCACTTTCGAATCCGAATCGTTTGCAAATCTATCTTGAGGTTCTTGCCCATCGGCATTCGGGTATTGAAGCACCTGGGGCCGGTTGTGGTATCGCTGATCTAATTATTAAGCTCAGTGTAGGAGCTCCAACGATTTCACATCATGTGAAGGAATTGGTGGATGCAGGTCTAGTTTCAGTAGAAAAGAATGGCAAGTACGTGACTTGCCATTTAGATGAGTCGATGCAAAAGCAGCTGAGTGCTTTCTTTAGTGAATAAGCTTTAAATTAAGAGCGATACGGGGATATGGCCTAAATCTGTTTCTGTTGCAGATGTCACTTCTATTGCTCTTGCAATGCCTTGATCAGATATATTTCGAAAAGCACCTATATGGGGTTTGCAATCGGCTTCCTTCCAAAATATTGCGGCCCTAATTAATCTTGGACTCGTTATGACTTCTTTATCGGTTACTTGAACCAAGTAAGAGTTCACCTGTGTTTTATTAACGATGGTCGTGATTTTTATCGCGAATGGCATTTTGCTTCCTTGCAAAGTGTATCTAGGTATTTTATTTCGCTACAGTGCTAATAGTCGATCCGCAGTTACAAAGACAAGTGGAGACATGCCTAGTACGGCGATAGCCGCAATCCAGTCTGAATATTTTTCAAGCATCTCTAAGTTCTTTTTATAATATTAATATAGTCAATATAGGTAGGCATCCTAACGGACTTTGTCGAAATGATAAATACGACGAAAGAACGAGTGCTCAATGTTGAAGGGAGGGAGTATTATTTATAGCGCATTATTCCTTTATTATGTGACAAATATCCAGACAGTACGAAGCAATACTAGCCTTGAGCTTCTGCTTTGATTAATCTAGGTGATTCGAATTTAACTGGCAATATATTTTGTATGTTTTTTGATCAAGAACGGGTACAGTTTTTCCGCCCTTTAACGAGCAAATACCGCGCTCAGGTATTGGAGTGTCTAAAAGAGCTCTACCAGCGCCTATATAGCAGTAGCAGCGCTGATTATGGCCAGGCTTTGCAACGCGACGTGGTGATCGAAATCTTCCAAGAAGCTTTAGTGCGTGCTCCGATACTCGCCGATGACGATGATAGCGATGATCTAGTTCAGGATAGTCGTTTTCGAAATAGTCGTGAGCAAGCGGGCTGGGTATTGAATCAGCTTATTGAATTTGGTTGGATGGAAAAGCAGGTTGATGAAGCGACGCTACAAAGCACCTTTGCTTTTAGTCGCTATGGTCGCCAGTTTGTTGATCCCTTTATTTCAGAAAGCCGTGCTTCTGCGCGTACCCGCCATCGTAATACTCGTAATACCCGTAATTCTTTAGAAGCTTTTTTAGAGCGCGGGGAAGTCTACGACTTGTTAGATGCTTTTGAATATTCTGAGCGGATCATCAGTGACTTTACCGATGTTATTTCTGAGCTAGAAGAGCGTAAGCGTGACTTGGTTCGAGAAATGGATGATCAAATGCTGGTACAGCGTGCAAGTGAAGAGTTCTTTGACTTCATGGAAAAGCGCTTTCAGCCTGATTTATCGGTAAGACTATCAGCGGATAACGTTGAAAAGCACCGAGATCGAATCAGTGAATTATTGGAGCAAGTCCGTAATAAGAACAAAGCGTATAAAGCGAAAGCAGAAGGACGTTTACGCGAATTATTACCCGAATTAATACAACCCGGCACGTCTGTTTTATGGACCATTCTTGATGGTATTGATCAGCGTATTCGAAATGCCAGTGATGTAATGCTGCCAGCGCTGCGTAAAGCCCTGCAAGGATTCACTAAGCGAGCGGATATTATTATTCGTCAAATGAGTTATCTCGCGTCGCAGCAGCACAATGATGTATTGAGTGTGTGTAAGCAATTATCTGAACTAACTCCTGAAAAACAGGATGCGCAACTAATGGCTGCGGGTCAGTTAATGAGCGTGCCTGAAGTAACCCTGGCAGATCCAGCACAAGTTCGCTTGGCGCCACCGCGTAAACGCCGGATCATCGAAGCCGACCTGGATGAAGGTAATGAAGCGTTTGATATGGATGCGCGCAAAGATATCTATGTGCAACAAGTATTAGACCAAGCCTTTTTCATCAATAATAATTCTTTAAGATCATACATGCAGAAGCATTTGATGGCAGGTGGTGTCATTTCAACCAAAGACCTACCGATTGATACAGCAAAAGACTTTTTAGCGGTAGCCAATGCAATTGGCTTAGCGTCGACCAGCAGCTTGTCATCAGACTTTGAGTTTGTGATGACATATCAAAGCACCGAAAAAGATGATCTGAAAAATGCTGCGATTGCTCCACAATACTTTAGCCAAAAAGACCACTTTACTGTGGAAATTATTCACACTAGCCGCCCAAGCGAAACCAGTACAGAGCCTCGTGTTCCGTCAAGTGTTCAATCATAGCGCTCAATAGAAGAGAGAAAAACAATGCTGCATTTTATTGAGCAAAAATTGGAAAAACAAGGCTTAGACCGTCGTGAACTGTCTGAGTTATTAATTCGATTATTAGATTATGGTGTGATTTGCCGTGATGAAAGTCAGGTCGAACAACAACTATACGATCGCTATTTACGTTTAGAAGAAATTGTTTCTGATTATCTAGAATTAATCGGTGTTCGCGTTCAGCACGATAAGCGTTTTCAATTTATTCGATTATACCCACCGGGTGCTCAAATTCCTGGTGTACAGGATGAGCCCAACGCCATTCAGAGCCCAGGTTTACGCATGCGTTTGAACCAAAACGAAGTTGCATTGATTTTGGTCTTGCGTGCTCAGTACGATAAAGCGTTGCGTGAAGGCCAGGTTGATGAACAAGGCTGTGTGATGGTCTCGCTAGAGTCGTTAAGTATTGCGATTAAGAATTTATTAAAACGTACTTTACCGGAAAATATGACAGAGCGTAAGCAGCTCTTCCGTCGTTTAAAGCAATTACGTTTAATACAAATCGCTAACGAAGATCGCTTGGATGATGGTGATATGTGGATGCGTATTCGTCCTATGATCATGAGTTATGTGAGTGAGCAAGTATTAGCTGACTTAATTGAAAATGAGAAAAACTCTGTTGAAAGCTCTTTAGAAAATGAATCTTCAGATGAGGGCGCTGCAGACGAAAGTACTCCAGTTGATGCTAGTAATGGCAGCTTTGAGTCAGAAGCGACAGCGCTAGAATCTGATGAGCCAGAAATTACGGATACCGAGTCAGAAAGCCCAGAGCCATCAGAAGAAGCAAAGGCTGTAAGTAAAGAGATACCAGAAGAAGCGGTTGCTGAAGATAAGGCTGAAAAAAAGCCTAGCAGTGATTCAGAAAGTAAGACAACCAGCTTGTTTGCGGAATAAGGAATAAATTGTGTTTTTAAAGAAATTTGTATACGTAAATTGGGGCAATATTCCTGCCTTAGAATTTGATTTTGGTCCAATCAATTTATTATCCGGTGGTAACGGTTCGGGTAAGACGACAGCCGCTGATGCGATTCAAACAGTGATGACCGCAGCTCATGATAATTTGTTCCATTACAACCCCGGTCAAGACGAAGCGACTCAGCGTGGTCGTGGTAAAAACGTTCGTACCTTAGCCTCGTATGTATTAGGTTGTGATGATGGTAGTTATGCCCGCCCTAATGGTGCAGTAGGTTATCTCGCAGCAATCTATCATCCGACGGAAGGCGAGTCTGGTGAGGCTTTTACTGCGGTAATAGGTATCAGTGCTTCGATTGAAAAATCAGGAAACCAAACCACAGCCCGTCAGAATGATTTACAGTTTTATATTGTTGCCGGTGAGCAACTAACCCTGTCTGATTTTCTGCAAGAAGATCTTGAAGGCAAGCGTCAGGTTATTGGTTTAGATAAAATAAATAACCATTTAAAAAGCCGTATGAATGCTAATAATATCGAAAAATACGATACTAAAAAGCAATACCTCCGTCGCTTATACGGGGCGTTACGTGGCAAGCACGATGCGGTTTCTGAGCGTGAGGCAATGAATGCAGCGCGAACGTTCTCTCGTTTTATGGCTTATAAACCGGTTAAAAGTATTAACGGTTTTGTGGCCAATGAAATTTTAGAAAAGAAAGATTTGGGTGATGCTATTCGCTCAGTATCTGACTTGATGAAAACCATTTATTCGATGGAATCTGATGCCAAGCGCTTGCAAGAAACCATTAATGTTTTAAGTTCGACGAAACTGACGGCAAAAACGTATATTGATCAGTGGATCGATTATAATGTACTTGAATATACCGCTGCGAAAAGTCGTTTCTTAAATGACCAGCAGATTTATTTAAAAGCTAAAGAAAAGCAGCAACATTTACGTGATGATTTATCCGCTGCAGAGCAAGACCGTGAGCAATCTCAAGATCGACGCAGCCAATTACGTGAACAACTTATCGCCATGGAAGCTCAGCGATTAGGCATTGATGCACTGCAAGATAAAGATCAGTGCGAGCAAAAAGTTGAATCGGGTAAAGCACAGCTTCAGCAGCAAGCGATGTTGCTATTAGAGCAAGATAAGGCATCGCAGTTTTCTTTGCAGGCAACTGAATCGCTTTATAAGTCATTACAGAAATCGACTATTTCAGTTGATTTACCTTCTCTCGGCCAGCGTAAGTTAATTGAAATGGCCAAGAATGTTGCGGCCATTGCAGGGGAAGGTGCTGTCGATTTTCCTACCTTGTTGGGGAAAGATTGGGTAGATCTTAGTCCGTTAGAAGCACATTTAGAAACGGCTCAGCAAAATCAGCAATTAATGAATCAATGGCGCGAGCGTTGGTTCAGTGGTGAGCTAGAAAGTTCCGGTATTCCATTACGTGATCAGCTTGCTAAGCTGGTAGATCGTCGTGAACAAAAACTTCAGCAAGTTCAGCGTCAAATAGCTCAAAAACAAAATGATATTGATAGTTTAGAAGCGCGCGAGCTTAATTATCCGCACTTTGTACGCATTGCATTAGAAACAATTCGTCGTGAATGTCCACAAGCAGAGCCTTGTGTTCTAGCTGACTACGTTGAAATCACCGACCCTGATTGGCAAAATGCGATCGAAGGTTATATCGGTGGCGCACGTTTTAGTATTATCGTGGAATCAGAATTTGAGGCTGAAGCTGCTCGAATAGTTCGTTCGATCCAAGGTGGCAGTCGTGCACGAGTCGTGCAAGGCAGTAAGGCGAAAAAAGATTGTGATCGCATGAAACTGGCCGATAGCTCCATTATTAATGTGATGTCGTTTGATCATGCGACGGCGCGTCATTACTTACAAGCGAGCTATGGCTCAGTTGAGCAAGTTCGAGACGTTACCGCTTTGCGTCAAACGCGACGTGGTGTAACGAAGGAAGGGCTGGGTAGTGGTTCTTATTCAATTTATCGTTGTGATTTAAATGATGCGGAATTGGTATTTGGTCAAGGTGCTCGTGAGCGTGCATTAGCGGCGAAGCAATCTGAATTGGGCAGCTTGATTGATCAAGCGAATGACGCGCAAATTAGTGCTAAGCAAGTACAAGATATTTTATTGGCCGTTAATAACTTACGCCATGTGGTATTTGCTAATTCGATTAAAGATATTTTAGAAACGCATTATCAAATACAGCAAGCGGAAGTGGCTTTAGAGAAAGTAGATTTATCTGACTTCTCAGTCCTAGAAGAAGAGTTTGCAGTTTTAAAGACTAAGGGTGATGAGCTTGATCAGCAAATCCAGCTATTAGATGGCTCAACCGGACGCATAGAGCAGCAGTTAAAAGACAGTGAACGTTTATGTAAGAAGCTCAGTGACCTTCAAGAAGAGACGTCTTATGTTGCTGATGGCAAAGAAGATAACTTACGTAAGATTGTCAGTGTTTGGCCAGAGTTTGATCCTGAGGCGCGTCTTAAGGAAGCAGATGCAGAAGCAGAAAATAGTCCAGCAGATTCGATCGAGAACCATCGCAAATCTGTCTATAGTGAGATGAATGCAAAGGTTCATGAAATTGAACGTAATATCGCCGAGCATAATCAGACATGCCAAACCATAGATGCGATTGTTTATGACCCTAATTATCGCGAAGAGCATGGCGTTCCTTTCTTTAAAGACGTCTGTGGCTTACAGCGAGAAGTAGATCGCGTACATAACCGATTACGAAATAATATATTGGTAGAAAAACAAGATAAATTAACCAGTTTGAAAGACAGCTTTAATAACGCCTTTGTTACCAACTTGTGCCACTCAATTTATCAGTCAATTAATGATGGTAAGCGCGTATTGGAAGGATTAAATAAAGAGCTCGCGCATCATAAGTTTGGTGCTGACCAAGAATGCTATTGGTTTGATTGGGAATGGGTTCCTGAATACAAAGAATATTTTCAGTTCTTTGATGAAGTTATAAAGTCTCCAAGCTTAGGTGATGGCGCAACATTATTTGATGCCGGCTTGAGTAAAAATTCTCAGCGTGTACGTGATCAGTTAATGGCGATGTTACTCGATGAAGATGAAGTGAAAGCGATGCGTGAACTTGAGCGTATTTCTGATTATCGTAATTATCGTGCGTATGAAATTTATAAGCAGCCGTTAAATAAAGATCCTATTGCGTTAAGCCAATACGGTACGGGTTCTGGTGGCCAGTTAGAAACTCCAGCCTATATCATTCGTAGCGCGGCTATTACTTCAGCCTTCCGTTTCAATGAAGGTGATACTCATCTGCGTACTGTTTTAGTTGATGAGGCTTTCTCGAAAATGGATGAAACACGCTCGAAAGAAGTGATTAACTATTTAACCGAAGCGTTAGGGCTGCAACTGTCGTTTATTATGCCAACTAGTAAAGCGGGTCCGTTTATGGACTTGATTTCTAATCAGTTTGTCTTCAGTAAAGTACCGCTTGCGGGTGGCGTGAAGAAAGGTGAGCTGCAGACGAAGGTACTGGTTGATCGCCAAGAATGTAATCAAGATAAAATCAAAGAACTATGGGCAAACCATAGGCAGTCAATTCGCCATCAGGCTGGCTTAGACTTTATGGAAGAATTCTCTTAAGGTATTTTTGTTGGAATAAGCATGCAGTAAAACTAAAAAAACCAGCAATCGCTGGTTTTTTGTTTTGAAAGCTCTTTAATTTCAGTGAAATGTGTATATCCAGCTTTGTTTAGGATTAAAAAATTGGCTCTAGCTTTCTTTAAAGGAAAGCGTTGCATTAAGTAGTTCGGAGGCGATGTGCAAAGACGCATTTTAAGAATAAGCACAATAATGGGGCGGAAATTAAACATTTAGTCATTAGTCGTGTAAAATGTTTCGCCTATTTGTAAGGAAAAGGTCGTGAATGACTACGTTAATACCAGGACAGCAGTTGGCGAAAGAGCCACTTAAACAAGCGGATAAGGATTCTTTTTCGGACACGGCACAAAATTCTTCAGCACCGGACATTTCTGCTCCTACGGTTACGCTTCAAGTTCATCCATGGCGTTCTTCTTTATATGAAGAATTGCATAACCGACCTTCTCCTATTATCGAAGGCGCTTGCCAAGTCACTCACTTTACGGTGATGTTTGGCGATTCTAAGCAGGCGGTTTTAGAACACGTTGTCGATTTGTGTAAGCGTTTTAGCATGCCTGCACCGGCGGCAGATTCCTCTTGCCTCTATTTAGATTTTGGCGGTTTTGAGTTGCGCTGGGAGCGCCATTTAGAATTCGCTAACTTCACTTTTATTTGCCCTAAAGTTGAACCCTTTTCGTCTGACGCATTGTCTTTTATACCAAAAGATTGGTTAGCGACGATACCTGGGGATGTGGTGGTCGCTTTACATGTGGCGTTGATTGAACATGAACCTAGCGACGAAGAGTTGCATAAATGGTTTGAAGGTCAGCGCTGGAATGGCGCTAAAGTTGCGTTCGAAAGAGGTGCCGCTTGGACAGCCTTTAAGCTACACAGCGATGGCTTTGGCCGAATGGTTGCTCAAGGGAATCAGTTAAATCCTTATCAAAAAGGGCGATTAATACAGCGCTTAATTGAAATTGAAACTTATCGCTTAATGTCGTTATTGGGTTTACCGGTTGCACGACAATTGAACCCTTCGATTACTCAAATTGAAAAAGATTTGGCGGTTTTGAATCAGCGTATTGCTGATATCGTAAATGAAGAGGATGAGCGAGGACTTTTATCTGAGCTATCACAACTGGCTGCAAAAATTGAACAGCACCGCTCTGATACCAACTTCCGCTTTTCGGCCACCAATGCGTATTATGATTTAGTCGGTGATCGCTTACACCAGCTACATGAGTCACCGATGGATGGTGTGCAGTCATTACAAGAGTTTTTAGACCGCCGCTTAAGCCCAGGTATAAAAACCTGTCAATCGGTGCGTGATCGCTTAGAGGATTTATCTCGACGCATTCACCGTACGACAAGTTTATTACGTACGCGGGTAGAGCTATCGATTGAAGCGCAAAACCAAACGCTATTAACCTCTATGAACCGTCGCAGTCACTTACAGCTTCGATTGCAGCAAACTGTTGAAGGCTTGTCGGTTGTAGCGATTGGCTATTATATTTTATCGTTAATGGGGTATGCATTTGATGCATCGAATGCGTTAGGGATGCCAGTCAATAAAGACATTGCGACGGGCATTGCAATGCCGATTGTATTGGGGGCTATTTACCTTGCGATGCACAGAATTCGTAAGCATTTGACTAAGCAAAGTAAAAAAGCAGGAGATCCTTTAAAGGATTTTATGGATGAGCGCTTTGATAAAGCAGATCCGGATAGTTAGAATTTTTAACTCACGCCTTTAACAATAGGTTATTGAGGTAAACCATTGCCGCCCAATGTGGATCGTATTCGGTCGGGCGGCAAAATAATGGCACTTATACCGTTATCTATATGGATTTTTTCTTGTCATAACTACTTAGACTCTATTTACCCGCTGTAACTTATTGAAAATAAACAACTATTAAAGACTGGTCTATATCTTGCTGAGCACTGAACATGCGTACTTAGTTAGGATTTATTCATGGATATTAATAATCAAGCCCAATCATATCAAGGCTTGCTCAATATGCTGAACGGCAAGTCTGCCGATGCTGACAGCAGTGCGGTTAGCAGCCAGCAACGAATTGTTGATTCTTTGCCTAGTGGTAGCAGTGGCTCTAGTGATAGTGTTTCCTTGTCTTATAAAGGCGCAAAACTAGGCATGATTTCGGCTGAGTACTTCTCTGGCAGTGTTAAATCGACCGATATCCCTGCGCTGACTGAGCGACTGTATCAAGATGGCTTTATCAATGAATCCGAATACCGTTCATTAGGTGGCGTTAAGGCTGACGAGGCGACTTCTGAGATTGCTAAGACTGTTCATTTTCTGAATGATTTTATTATGAATGAAGCCATTGATGGTGATAGTGAGGGCGCTAAAAGCTTAATGATGGCGGTTGATGCGCTTCAGAAAATGGATGAAGCAAGCACGGCAAGCTCACGCCGTAAAGAAACTGAGGCCTATGAGTTTGTTAGCGGCTACACTGAAATATTAAAGGAAACCAGTGCTCCGGCCGATCTAGTGGATAGCTTTGAGCAAGTCTTAAAGGTCTTTGAGGCATTGGATACGGTGCGAAAAAATGAGTTACAAACAGGTGCGTTGGCCAGCTATGCAAGTGTGCAAGAAACATTTAATGAACATCAAGATGATCAAATCAAACCGAGTTAGTCTACTCAAAAGACGAATTGTGCCTGTGATCATGCTGGCGGCTGTCTCTTGTATGGCGGGTAATGTGCAAGCAGCAAAGTATGATATGCAAGGAGAAGAGGCAGGTTTCTATATTGGCAGTGAGAGTATAGGCTCTTTAGATTCTGGGCCAGGAACAAAATTCTCATCCAGTAAGAATTCTTTAACCTTACCATTAGAAAGAAGAAGTCGGCGCAGTGAAGCTTTTAGCTCTTACTTTCATCTTGATATGACAAAATTCGATTGGCGTGGATCTACTGCTGCTCGAAAGGAATACATTTGGTTATCAATGCCCATTCACTATCAGCAGCAGCGCAGTGAAAATACGTTGTTTTTGGTTGATCTCGAGCCCGGTTTAATGACCGATGGTGGCAATGTGGGTATGGATCATGTCGGACTCAATGCAAGTATTGTTGGCCGACGATTATGGCGTAATGGTGGCTTTTGGCAATTCGGGCTGACTGTTGATCGATCTTTTGGTGATTATGATGTGAGGCCAGTCATAGGAATGGGCTGGCAGGCATCTAAACAGACTTGGGTTGAGTTAGGTTTTCCTGAAGTGAATGTGAAACATCATCTATCAAATACTTTGCAGAGCTATTTAACAATTAAGCCTGCGGGTGGCGTTTGGAAAGAAGAAATAAAAACAGCTACGACGAAAGAAGACGTTAACTTGCAGTATCGTAATT
>MAAB01006397.1_pt1 | contig 11600 bp, 8 predicted proteins | sample 1115991 | NCBI WGS metagenome assembly MAAB01 (sample SAMN04961124, study PRJNA320927) | seawater metagenome | isolation source: sample BD02T18 sea water enriched with oil for 18 days | place: USA:Gulf of Mexico | collected 2013-07-27
TGCAAAACTGCCAAGCGCTTTTAAGCTAAGTTACCACCCACTAAGACATTAACACTTCACAGTGGAACTACTCCTGCCCGGGATTTGTAATTTCTAGTTAGATGCATAAATATACCCAGAATTTAAACGAAAAATGGCTTTGTATGTGAATACAAAACCATTTTTAATAAATCATCGCGGCTTCTTTCTAACTATGACTGCCTTAGTTAACTATGACTGTCTTAGTTATTAATTTCTGTTATTTTCTATTTTCAAGTACTCTGACCCCTTGAATTGGGGGAGCTTCACTCCGCCCCCTTGAATTCCTTAGCTAATCCACTCTAGTTTCTCCATAAAGAAAATTAGAAGGTAAACGTAAGCAATCACAATACAGGGTATTTTTGCATAGAAAAACCAGTAGCCTAAAGCATTCACATGGGGGCTGACGTCAAGATCAACCTCTTCATCAAATGCATCACTTCCAAATTTCTTCTCTTCACGCCGAAATAGGAAATGCCAGATAATAGCGCGGTAGACGAACTGAAAAAAATCGAGTGTAAGCGCTGTAATCACAAAGAACAGTGGGAGCTGTAAGCCCTCTGGAATAGAAAATACGTCACCAACGCGAGATTTAAACAACCAAGCTAGGGCAATTGCAGACAGTGCCAAAGTTCTTGTATTGTCTGATACTTTAGCAGTTGACTCATAGTGATAATCTCTAAACTTTTGTAATTTAGGCATGTTGCTTACTCCCTTTGCTCTTGCCAGGGCCACCGCCACCAGTTTTATCACCATTTTTAGAAGAGGCCGAAAGTGCCTTAGCCTTCTTCCCCGCTTTTTTAGTGGGGATAAGTTGCTTACGTGTTGACCCCGTTCTTTTAGCTGTAATAATTTTCACGCGATCAGAACCAATTACCCCAATCGCTGCTAGGGGTTCGATATTAACTAGTGTGCCAATATCCCTAATCGTGACCTTTTCCTTTGTTTCTAGCGATTCTTTTATTTCATTAAAAACAGCCTCAACGGCAATCTTAGCTTCCCGCTGTGTGATTCCAGCTTCTTCAGCAATTGTCTTTATAAGTTCCTTCTTATTCATACACCCCAACCCCCTTCTTTAACGACGCGTGCCATATATATTAATACTCTGCGAACTACAGCAAGGGGTATGCCAATGCCCGCAAACGTAACCTAGAACGCCCATGCAACCACAAAATGTAGGTCCTACTATGGCCTTTTCTCGTAAGACAAATAATAAAGACGGCAAATATTAAAGAAATTCTAAATAGGCTTTGTAATCAGCCTCATCATAAAAACACGGTTCACGCTTATTACCCCGCTGAACAACATGATAAGAACAACCTGCTACAAAGATCCTAGGAAGGCGCGCCATAAGACAGTCCTTTTACTTTAAAAGGAAACAGGCTACAAAAAATAAACCGCAGACTCAATAGAGTGAAAGACTGAGAAGTGAGAGAGGATCAAGTACTCTGCCCCCTTGAATTGCCTTGAATTGAGCCTCCCCGTAAGTCATTGAAATCATTCGTTTCTAACTATGACTGTCCGAAATATTTCGTAAACCTAACCTTTAAATAAAAAATGGCTTTGCAAGTAAATACAAAACCATTCTGGGTAAGTCATCACTACTTCTTTCTAACTATGACTGTCTTGATTATTTGCTTCTTTCTAACTATGACTGATGAGATGGACACCCCACAACCGGCATCGCAATGTGCCAAACTTAGGGTTTAAATCAAAGTTAACGTGGAGCATCCATCTATGCACAACAATAACGTAATCAGCATCGATTTCAAAAAATGTTTTTCAGGTTTGCCTATTTACTGAAAATAGAAAAATGGCAAGCAATAGAAAAGTAACTCGCCCCAAACTACTTGATTATGTTTTAACGCTAGATTCTAAACACATTGTGATGGAGGCTTGTTATAGCTCTAACTATTGGGGGCGCTTATTTCAGAAACACGGTTTCAAAGTTGGCTTAATTCCCCCTCATCAAGTAAAGCCATTTGTTGTGGGCAATAAAAATGATCACAACGATGCACTGGCTATTGCAGAAGCCTCAATGCGACCAAAAGCAACATTTGTCGAAGTTAAATCATTAGAAAAACAAGATATTCAAAGCCTAGATCGTATTCGAGATAGATTAATAAAAAATCGAACGGCATTAGGGAATCAAATTCGGGGGTTGTTAGCAGAGTATGGGATTGCCTTACCTGTAACACTCATCCAGCTTAGAAAAAGTATCCCTTCAGTTTTAGAAGATGCCGAAAATGATTTAACCACCATTTCTCGTGAATTTATATCTGACATGTACCTTGAACTATTAAGTGTCGATGAAAAGATTTTAGTCATTGAGAAAAAAGCAGAGGCCATTTTAAATACCGATGAGAACTACCATAGATTGCAAACCATACCAGGCTTTGGTCCAACGATTAGCCGTACACTATTATGCGTACTGAATGACCCAAAACAGTTCAAAAATGGACGTCAGTTATCAGCATGGGCGGGGATTACGCCAAAACAACATGCTAGTGGAGATCAGTCACGTATGGGTGGCATCACCAAGCGAGGCAATCAAACCTTAAGGCGGCAGCTGATACACGGTGCAAGAGCAGTTGTTCGGCATTGTGAAGGAAAGGATGATCCCTTAAATATATGGATACAGAAATTATTAAAGACCAAACAGAGCAATAAAGTAGCGGTTGCAGTGGCGAATAAAATGTTGAGAATGGCGTGGTCAGTGATGATGAAAGAAGAAAATTATAATTCGAAGTGCTTGATGCCTACATAATTTTATATAGTTAAAAAATTTCACATTTTTTTGTAAAAGGAGTCCCGCCCAACGGTATGATCTGTAATGAAAAAACGGTTTAGACTCTGCCAAAACCTGTTCGAGACAGAGGCCATCAAGGCCAAATGACTGAAAAGGAGGTGGAGTCGTCTTGAATCTCATTAAGGTTGCGCACACATTATAGGTGCGATTAGAGGCCGGATATATGTCATATACCGTGATTTTTTACATGAACATATCAAGTTTGGTACATGCAATAAAAGATAAAAAAGAAGTTATCAAAGGGTAACGCGACTGGGAACGATATGTGTTCCAGCGACCCTGCTCGCTTAAAATATAGGTTTTTTAAAAGAAATGTACCCCGAAACAGTTGAAATTAACGGGGTGTCCATATATGTCTTGATTATTATTGTTACCACTCAATATCGATAAATACCCTTATTAAACTACACTGTTCATTGATGGCTAATACTTAACAGTCGTAGGTATGTATATGAATAAGCCTAACCTTTCTTTAAATTATCTGGTTATATCGATACTCATTACTCTACCAGCCCTTGCCGATAGCTCAATTGAACATCTTTTCTCTTTATCCCTTGAAGAACTCTTAAAAGTAAAAGTTATCGGCTCCACTCTCACTGAAGAAACCATCAGAACGGTCCCTTCCGCGGTGAGTGTATTTACCCATAATGAAATAAAGCGTATGGGGATAGATACTCTGGATGAATTGATAAATCTGGTGCCCGGGTTTCAATCATTTAGATCCTCAGCCTCGTCGATCACTGATACTGCTACGTCAAGAGGACGAACCGTGAGTGGGCTCGCGGCGGAAATATTAATTTTGGTCGACGGTCAACGAATAGATGAGCCCCGTAGCAGTGGCAGCGTAATCGCCGCATCCAAATACCCCCTCGAATATATTGAACACGTTGAATTTATACGTGGTCCAGGGTCATCGATTTATGGCTCTAATGCCATGCAAGGTGTGATTAACATAATTAGCCGCTCAAATGTTAACGAAGTAAACATCAGCTATGGCAGTTTTAACCGGCGTAAAATTCATGGCTTAACATCACATTCAATAGGCAAGCTAGAGGTGAATTTATTTGGCAGTTTCAGTAAAGATAATGGCGATAACTTCAATATGGAAGATATTTATAATCGCCCAAATCGTATTGATAGCGATGACCCTAGAGAACTCGCCAATTTAGCCGTTAAATTTCATTACGAAGAAACCCAAATAGGACTCCAGCATTACCAATTTAACGTAAACAACTTTTTTGAAAATGGAGCGCCTCCAAATGATGTCAATCAACGCAAAGGCGAGTTTACCTCTATCTCCCTTAAGCAGAGTTTTGAATGGCCATCGATAGATTCCTGGTGCTGGCTTAGTTACCACCAAACCAATGTCACCACATCCTTCCAATTAGCACCGCCTGGAGTATTCACAGGCAACAGCGTACCAGACAGTAGCGATGCTTGGCTTATTAATGCCGGTTTTGATGATTTTTCTGAAATACGCACTCAATGGCATAGTGACTGGACTATCGATGATAAAAAAAGCATGCAATTTGGTTTCGAATTTAGGCACATCGATGCCCCTGAAGTGGTTGCTGAAAATAATTTTGATCTGACCGATTTTGTTAATGGTAGTTTTCCTGTTCGTTATTATGGTGAGCTACGTGCCACCACTACGATACAAACAGAATCCCAGCGCGACATTACCGGGATCTACACTCAATACCAGCATCAAATATCCAACTTAACTCGCTTTACTCTAGGAATTCGTTACGACCGATTTTCCGCTATTGGCGATAACATCAGTCCTCGCTTAGCCTTAGTACAAGAGTTAACTAATCGGCAAACCTTAAAACTCTTGTATGGTGAAGCCTTTCGGGCACCGGCTGAAAACGAACTCAATTTGAAGAATAACCCTGTCGTATTAGGCAACACCGATTTAAAGCCCGAGACGGTAAAAACCTGGGATATAATCTGGACAGGACAATGGCAGCATGTCAGTGTAAATCTTGGCTATTTTGAAAATCATTTTGAGGACTCTATCCAAAGAAGTGTCGTTACTGGCGGTGCCATTCAAGCAAGCAATATTAAACAAGATCCGGTTAAAGGCTTCGAATTTGAATCATCTTACGAATTTAATGATCGGTGGCTACTACGTACAACCTATACACATTTAACCGACAAGCCGGATTCATCTTTTCGTCAGGCAGACCAGCTAGCCTCACTGATGCTTAATTATCAGAGTGGTAATTGGAACACAAATATTATTGCCGAATATCACGATGACCGCGAGATGTCCACTGGAGGAATCGACAGCAATCGCTTTAAGCTAAGTGACTACTGGAACTTGTTTGGTAAATTTCAATATAACTATAAAAAAGAATGGAATTTATCCCTGATGATAAAAAACTTATTGAACGATGGACATGAAACACCATCGTTTAATGCCAATTTAATCGAGGGAGTGCCTAATCGAGGCAGAGAATTACTGGCTGGAGTTACTTGGTACTTTTAGGATGTTAATAGCTAAAATAGAAGTATTTAGTAGATTACCATCGCATATTAATCTTCTTATATATTTAAAATGCTTACACTTGAAGGTAAGTCGGCGGAAACCTTACCACTTGGCAAGTTCAATAATTATCGCCATACGCTTTCCAATCCTATTGTCTATCCGCATACTCCCGTTATCGGGCTCCGGGACCATCTTAAAATGGCCTTTATTTTAACTCCGCATTAAAAATTAAAGCAGTACTTTCAGAGTATATGTAAAAATCATCACCGTCCCGCTGGCCATATTCCTAATAAATCCATAGTGGTCAAGGGCTTTGTCATTTCCCTTGCATGTTGTTGAGCCGGTTTCGCAATTTCGTGAAATCGTTTTTTTGCATACTAAGGACTTGTTATGAAATACCCCCATTGGATTGTCAGCGGCGTGGCGGCAAGCTTGCTTTTGGTCAACCCACTTTTAACACATGCCGAAGATGGTTTAACAGAGCCTGTGAGCTTTTTAGTGTCACTGCAGGATGATGCCGGTAATCATATTTGCAATGGCACCTACATTGGAGACTCACATATACTCACCCATGCCAATTGCAAACAATCTGCTATCGTGTTGCCGCCGCTGGAGCCGTTTCCGCCCATAGTGGTCACGCCAGTTCCGGGTAGCTTGGCGAGTGCACAAAATTCTCAGATGGCAGAGCAAATGTCTGCTGCCATGTCGATAGTTCAGGGGTCACCTGTACAGGCCTCCACGATACAAGCGGCACAAGGGATAAGCTTTCCACTAAATGGTGATCCCACCCAAGCGGTGTTTTTATTGCCCGGTGGTGATTCTGCTCCCATACCATTAGTACGGGATGTATTTATATCCAAGCGGGATATACATCCGGTTACCGGCAATGAGCAAATATTTACGCTTAGCTCTGTGCCCGAAGAGGCTGTGGCCATTACATTGGCGGATGAAGCGCTCACCAATCAGCTACTACAAGATGTTAATACTTCCTTCACCTTGATCGGGAAATATATTGAAAACTCATCCATAGTGACGCGGCAAAAGCATGAGGTATCAGACGACTGTTTTATATATGGAAATGATAAATACAAACGCAGTTTGTGTTTTTCGCCTTCACCATCGCGCCCATGTTCTTGGGATGCAAAGGCCACAGGGGCCCCTCTATTCGCTACCTCAAGTGATGGCCGGCAGGTGTTAATGGGTTTTAAGCCCAGCTTGTTTTGCCCTTTAAGTACAAACCTGCATACCTATACAGGTCATGTCTTTACCGCCAGCAGCAGTTTGATTCAGTGGGCAAACTTACAGGCCTTAAAACATCAGGGCCTGGATGTGGTGAGTGCCTATGAGTTTGGAACTTTTAAAAGACATAGCCACCATGAGTTAAACATTATCTTTGTAAATAAATCAGAATCTCAACGTTTTGACCTTGAGAATTTTAACCTGAGAGACAAGCAAGCCATGACCGTCAAAAATAATGATTGCGGCATTTTATTGCCGTCGGAAACTTGTTCCCTCACCTTACATACTCGAGTACCTGAAGCACTTAATTATCTGGAGGAATTAAGCTTTAGTGCCCAGGGTTTGGACGCAGGGATTTTTATATCTCTGGACGGGTACCAGGATCGAAAAATATCAGGGGACAGCAGCGCCACCTGGCGAGTGAGCGGCTGGAAGAGTTCTGGTAGGCACGGCCACCATAGTGAATTAAGAAATAACAGACACGGCGGCACACTATACAGCAATACTGATTTGTCCGAACAACCATCTCTTATCCGCAATGAATATGTAGATGGCCCCACTAAAATCCACGTGACCTACCGTACCGAAGGCAGCAATTCATTTGTATTGGGGACCAGTACTCAGCGTAAAAGCCTGAAGGCGACGCCAGGCGGTTTCTTTTTAGGTAATGTAATGCCCGGCACCAGTGGGGAATGGTTAACCTATACTCTGGAAATAAAAGAATTAGGGCGCTACCAAGTGAGTCTAGGTCAATTTGCTTTATCTATAGTTGGCCAGCCGACTGAAGATATTGCCGTCAGAAAGATTTGCATTGGGGAGTGTGGGGAATAGTTTTAGCTAGCCAAAAAAATTTATTAAAGTGTTAAAGGCTGTCGCCTCTTGATAGAATCATCTTAAAGAGGCGACTGCTTTTTATTGCTTAATTTAAAAAATACTTTGAGGGCAGGTCTTACTTTGTGCCCCGAGTAGTCATTTACTGTGAAGTTCCCTTCGCCAATGCACCCTCCATCTGAATGCATTGGAATACATCTACCGTCAACATAGCGAAATTCAATATTATTCCCACACCTGCTACATTTTCTCATCCTATCTCCATATAACCAATGACTTAATAACCTGCCCTTGACAATACTAACTATGACTGTCCGAAATAATTGTTGGTCATTTAAATACTGGTTCATCTTTAGAAAAGCTATCCAATCCACGACTACAGTTCATCTCTCCATGATCAAACGTTTTCCCTACAAACTCACCATTGGATGTAAGTACGATTAGTTTACGGTCTTCGTACAAATCTACCTCTCTATCCACAACTAATGGCACATTAGAATACGCTGGGGCTCCGCTCTTTCCACGCTTGCGAAACGTATAGTCATTAGCTTGATACATTTTCGAGGCCAGCAGATATAAATCATACCCAACGTGGTAAGCAGAAATTACATCATTGGGCGTAACTTGCGTACAGGAATGCCTCCTCTTAATACCTTTTGTTATCAACATATTTTTCACTACAGTTTCAGCTCTAGTTTTTGTAGGCCTAGCCTCATGCGCTTTTAAATAATAGTAAAGCACCGGGAACGTACAATAATAGTTACCTTCAAATTTGAGATAAGCGGGGTCTTGTTTATTTTCAAATCTAATTTTCTCACATACTTTACCGTAATTATAATATGCCGATGCTATTTTAGATTTCTTTGGCTTAATTTTAATAACACGATCTGAATATTTTACTGCCTCACCAAGTTTATCAACTTTTATAGCTGTGACGGCTAAATTATTTAAAGCCCGAACATTAGTTCTATCTAACTTTGAAGACCTAAGAAATTTACTATAGGCTTCTTCATAATTTTTATTATGATAATACTTTTCACCTAAAACATTTAGCTTTTTAGCTTCATTTAACATAGCAGGGGTTACTGCCAACAACCCCTTAATTTGTTTTATTTGATCTTTTGTAAGTATTTCATTATGTGAAAACTCCAAATCTAGCCAGTCAGACGGTGTTTTATCATCGGAGTCTTCTGCGAAAATTTCTGCTCCGTTATCAATAAGTAGCTTTATAAATTTGAATGATGAATATCTAATTGCATAATGCAAAGCTGAAACCTTAAACTTATTAATTGTGTAGTGACAACTATTTATAGCCGACACATCATGAGTCTTAGCGTTGACTTCAGCCTTATATTTCAAAAGATATTCAGCCGTTTTAATTTCGTTATATTGGGCGGCATACATTAAAGGTGTTTTCCCAAAAACATTATAATGATTTGGATTCACACCATTTTTTAAAAGAAATTCAATTATTTCTGGTTTGCTAATCGCTATAGATAATATGCTTTCTTTATATCCATTTTTTTGACGCTCACTATCAAAATATTTCTTTATAGTATCTAGCCCCTGACCTTCAAGAATAGCATTTGCAAGGTTATAATTATCATTAAAATTAACACCTCCAGAAAGACCCCTTAATAAAGCGGATTTCACCTGACTCTCTGACGTTTTCAGCGCATCTACTTCGCTCATCCCAAATTCATTTGTATAAAAATCAGCCAAACCTGAAATAGCTTTTCCGTAGGAAAGCTTATAATCCTTAAATATTTCGTAATTCCAAAGACCTATTGTCCCCCAATGCATTAGGCTTTCTGTTAATGTTTCAAACCTACCTCCAATATCATTATTAATAGCCCAAGGCCTATACATAGCGCTATAAAAAGACGCTTCCATTCCCTTCGATCTAAAATAATGTGAGTTTAAAGTTCCACATGATCTTTTTCCTCCCGAACTAGCCAGCATGTTATTAGCCACATTCTTGAGCTTACTGAAAGATACTAGGTTATTTCCCAAGGAATCAGGAATAGTATTAATTGAACAGATCTTTTCCAATGTTTTATTTGTATTGAATCTATATCCACTAATTGTTTTCCCGCTGTAATCTTGTGTAATTAAATAGAAGCTATTGTTTATACCTACCAATCTCACATAAGGGTCTCCAAATCTTTCTATTGGATAGATTTTTAATATATCCCCACGCTTTAAATTTTTTATATTTACATCATTAAGCTCAACTTCAGCTTTATCCAAGCTAATACCACGTAATGTAGAATAAGGGTGCCCACTTGATTTATAATTTTCATTTATAGTGTAAATATTTTCTTCGTTATTAATAGAAATTTTAAAGGCTGAAACAGGGGAAGATACATTTGGAAGTAGTATTTTTTGGCGGCTCACAGAACCTAACACTCCATTCTGGTACCCCCAATGTATATAAACACCTAAATCATTTGACAAAAAGTGGTTGGTTACATCCGTTAATAACTCACCACATACGGCATTATCACCTGATAACGTCAGACTGGGTTTAAACCAAGCTTCCTCAAGGTGGGATAACTCTACAGCACTAACAGAACCAGCTATAGATAGCAGCAACACGATTACTAGTACTCTCATTCTTTCCCTCATTCTCTTTTTATAAATTATTATATTAAAGTAACACTAGGACCTGATATCACAACGCAATCAGACAGTCATATTTAAAAACCCAACAAATGGCTCAGTATTTACATTTTCTATGTTCATTCAGCTATATCCCTAATGCGCTTAACAGCTTATTACACGTCGCTATGACGTATTTGCCGGCCCACGGACTCGAGGGACAGGTCTTCTTTTGTGTGCTTAAGGCAAAAGGCAAGACCTGACCCTCGCGCCTCCTTTGTGTTAGAAGCTAGTTTCTTTGTCGCTCTGCTAGCTCTACTAGCTCTGCTTTGCATTGGATAATTATATCCCCTTTCGCGCTTCTCCAATTTTTTGCTTCGACTATCTTCGAGCAGGTAACACTGGGCAGCTGATCGCCCATCCCTATATCCACGAGGTGGGCGGCAAAGGAGACATTTCCGACAGTAGCGTTACTAAAGTCAGCTCCTTCGAGGTCAGCTTCAAAAAAGTCCACGCTTTCGAGCTTCGCGTAGGTGAAGTCAGCCCCTCTAAGGTCTGCATGATAAAAGCTGACAACTTCGAGGATAGCCCCACTGAAGTCGGCTCCTCTGAGGTCAGCCCTAAGAAGCTTCACTTTCTCGAGCTTAGTGGATTTGAAATCGGCTCCTCTGAGGTTAGCGCTATCGAAGTCACTACCAAAAAGGTGGCCCATATCAAATTTGGCATCTGGAAGGTTAGCACCTCTGAAGGAGGCCAATGTAAGCTTGGCACCATGAAAACTTGCGTCCTTGAGGTCAGCATCATTGAAGTTAGCTCTGTTAAATTCGACTCCCCTAAATTTGGCACCATGAAGTTGACCGCCTACCAGGCTGGCATTTTTTAGATTGATTCCGACGACGCTGATTTTTTCACTCACCATATATTCTAACGCTTTACGCTTGACTGAGCCCTCGTCAAAGCCGCCACTTTGAGCGCCGACTATCAAGTGTGCTTGCCTTATAGAATTATCCTTACGTTCGGGTATTTCATATAGATAATTACCAATACCAACAAACAAGACTAAGATGCCGGTAATCTCAACCCAAGCCCATTTACGCAAGTAGTATAGGAGCCACTCGGCGATCCACTCTATTAAGAATATTGGCATAAGCCACTTACTAATGGGCTCAAACCACTCTTTTATTGACGCTGGTCTTGGATTGTCCATAATATTTCCCGTTACATGCTCTATATGCAAAGCCGCATTAAGTAGCTGGGGCATATTACATTAAAAAATCACTTATTAATTGCTCCTATATCAAGCCGCCTCCAGCATCATCTTGCGCTTGTAGCCGTCCGACTGACTTGACTTGACTTGATTTGTTAAAATCCTGAGGGTCAGGTCTTGTTTTGTGCGCTTAGGCAAAAGGCAAGACCTGACCCTCGCGCCGAAAATTTGAGGATAATTTCAAAGATTTGGTAGGAAGCCAAGCGTCATTAAATGATGCCATCACCCTGCTCGACCGTAAACGACGACCAAGCTTGCAAAACTGCCAAGCGCTTTTAAGCTAAGTTACCACCCACTAAGACATTAACACTTCACAGTGGAACTACTCCTGCCCGGGATTTGTA
>MAAB01034874.1_pt1 | contig 11600 bp, 12 predicted proteins | sample 1115991 | NCBI WGS metagenome assembly MAAB01 (sample SAMN04961124, study PRJNA320927) | seawater metagenome | isolation source: sample BD02T18 sea water enriched with oil for 18 days | place: USA:Gulf of Mexico | collected 2013-07-27
GCAGCGTCACCAGCAGCGGGTTATATGGCACTGCACATTGCGCAACAACAAAAACTAATTAATGATGCGCTTACCTTAGGGTAAGCGAGCAACAGAATTTTAAGGAAAGAGAATGACCATCGAAATCAAAACACCAACATTTCCAGAATCTGTCGCGGATGGCACGGTAGCGACTTGGTATAAGCAGCCTGGTGAAGCCATTAGTCGTGATGAGCTAATCGTTGATATTGAAACTGATAAAGTTGTGCTTGAAGTTGTTGCTTCTGCTGACGGTGTATTAAAAGAAATTATCAAAGGCGAAGGCGAAATTGTATTAAGTGCTGAAGTTCTGGGTATTTTTGAAGAGGGCGGTATCGCTTCGGCACCTGTCGCTGTAGCTGAAACAAAAGCTGAAGTCGTAGATACTGTTGAAGGCATTATCATGAGTCCTGCAGCCCGTAAAATGGCTGAAGAAAATGGTATTAGTGCAAGTGATGTTGTTGCAACGGGTAAAGACGGGCGTGTGACTAAAGAAGATATTCTTAATCACTTGAAAGCACCAAAAGCGGCTCCTGCTCCAGTAGCAGCACCAGCAAGTGCACCAGCTCCTGTTGCTAAAGCAGCTGGTAATGCTAACGCAGGTGCTATTAGCTTTGATGCGGGTGATCGCATTGAAAAGCGTGTGCCAATGACACGTTTACGTTCAACGATTGCTAAGCGTTTGGTAAGTGCGCAGCAAAATGCAGCGATGTTGACGACGTATAACGAAGTAAACATGAAGCCGATCATGGAACTGCGTAAAAAGTATCAAGATCGTTTCGTTAAAGCCCACGGCGTAAAGTTAGGCTTTATGTCTTTCTTCGTTAAAGCAGCGACGGAAGCATTGAAAAAATTCCCAGCAGTAAATGCCTCTATTGATGGCAGTGACATGATTTATCATGGTTATCAAGATATCGGTGTTGCTGTATCGACTGAGCGTGGCTTGGTTGTGCCTATTTTACGTGATACCGATGATATGGGTTTAGCGGAAGTAGAAAGCACTATTGGTGATTTTGGTGCCCGTGCTCGTGATGGCAAGCTGGGTATCGATGAGATGCAGGGTGGTACGTTTACTATTTCTAATGGTGGTACTTTCGGTTCATTATTGTCTACGCCTATTTTGAATCCACCGCAAACCGCTATTATGGGTATGCATAAAATCCAAGATCGCCCTATGGCTGTTGATGGTGAAGTAGTTATTTTGCCAATGATGTATTTGGCGCTATCTTACGACCATAGAATGATCGATGGTAAAGAAGCGGTTCAATTCTTAGTAGCAATTAAAGATATGCTAGAAGATCCAGCACGTCTGTTATTGGATATTTAATAAGGAAGATACAGTGAGTAAGCAATTTGATGTTGTTGTAATCGGTGGTGGTCCTGGTGGATATGTCGCAGCTATACGTTGCGCACAGCTAGGCCTATCAACGGCTTGTATCGACAAGTGGGTTAATAAAGAAGGCAAAGGCGTCTTCGGTGGTACCTGTTTGAATGTAGGGTGTATCCCATCGAAAGCCTTGTTAGATAGTTCGCACAAATACGAAGAAGCTCATGAGAAATTTGCACTGCACGGTATTTCTACCGGTGAAGTGAAGATGGATGTGGCGGCTATGGTGCAGCGTAAAGATCAGATTGTTAAAAATCTGACTATGGGTGTTGCTACCTTATTTAAAGCCAATGGCGTTACTGCTTTTGAAGGCACAGGTAAATTATTAGCCGGTCATAAAGTTGAATTCACTAATCACGCAGGTGTTAGTGAAACGATTGAAGCAAAAAATGTGATTATCGCAACCGGTTCTGTACCGGTTGAGATTCCGCCAACACCGCTTACCGATAAAGTTATTGTTGATTCAACGGGTGCCCTTGAATTTACCGAAGTACCAAAGCGTTTAGGTGTTATCGGTGCGGGTGTTATTGGTCTTGAGTTAGGCAGTGTTTGGAGTCGTTTAGGTTCTGAAGTTGTTGTACTTGAAGCGCAAGATTCTTTCCTGCATATGGTTGATCAGAGCGTTGCTAAAGAAGCGAAGAAGCTTCTGACTAAGCAAGGTTTGGATATTCGCATTGGTGCTCGTGTAACGGGTAGCGAAGTGAATGGTGATGAAGTGACTGTGACTTATCAGGACTCTGATGGAGAACAGAAGATTACTTTTGATAAGTTAATCGTTGCGGTTGGTCGTCGTCCTTATACTGAAGGTCTATTGGCCGGTGATAGTGGCGTTAATATGGACGAGCGTGGTTTCGTCTTTGTTAACGAACAATGTGCAACCGATGCTCCTGGTATTTGGGCAATTGGTGATGTTGTTCGTGGCCCTATGCTAGCGCATAAAGCATCTGAAGAAGGTGTGATGGTTGCAGAACGTATTGCTGGTCATAAAGCTCAGCTTAATTACGATGTAGTTCCTTCTGTTATCTACACTAGCCCTGAAATTGCAAGTGTTGGCCAGACGGAAGAGCAGTTAAAAGCCGATGGCGAAAGCTATAATGTTGGTATGTTCCCATTTGCAGCGAACGGTCGTGCAATGGCTTCTACTGATACTGATGGTTTTGTAAAAATCATTGCTGATGCAGAAACTGATCGTATTTTAGGTGCTCATATTATTGGCCCTAATGCTGGTGATCTTTGTCAGCAGATCGTCATCGCAATGGAGTTCGGTTCTAGTGCTGAAGATATCGGTATGATGGTCTTTGCTCATCCGTCGATCTCTGAAGCGGTTCATGAAGCTGCATTATCGGTTAATAATGCTGCTATTCATAAAGCAAACCGAAAGCCAAAGAAAAAGAAGTAAGCTGAAATAGTTTGCTAGCAGTAACCCTTATTTTATAAGGGGTACTGCAAAGAAAGCTGGAAAATAGAGTGATATTCGCTGACTTGAGTCATCAGTTAGTGAATAAAGCTTTGTTTTGCGGCTTTTTTTGTTTTTGGCGTTTGGAATTCTAATTGTGACAGTCTATTATCTCGAAAGGTTATAAGAAAAACTTGGCAGCTAGTTCGGAATTGGCGCAGTAGTAGAAAGTGCAAAGGCGCACCTAAGGTCATCATACTTTCACATGATTGACTTTGTTCTTGGCTAGTTGAATGATCAACCTAAGCAATCTGACGGGATATATTGAATGAACCTACACGAGTATCAGGGTAAGGAACTCTTTGCCCAGTATGGACTACCGGTATCGAAAGGTATCGCGGCGCGAACGATTGAAGAAGCAGTCGATGCGACAAATCATATTGAGGGTGATAAGTGGGTTGTGAAAGCCCAAGTACACGCCGGTGGTCGAGGAAAGGCCGGTGGTGTGAAGCTGGTTACTACAAAAGAAGAAGTTAAAGAATTTGCTAAAAAGTGGCTGGGTGAAAACCTAGTTACTTATCAGACAGATGCCAAAGGGCAGCCTGTTAGTCGTATATTAGTTGAAACCTGTACTGATATCGACCAAGAGTTATATTTAGGTGCGGTTGTTGATCGTGCGAGTCGTCGAGTAGTTTTCATGGCTTCGACGGAAGGTGGTGTAGAGATTGAAAAAGTCGCCCACGAAACTCCAGAAAAAATTCTAAAAGCTGAAATTGATCCTTTGGTAGGCGCTCAGCCATATCAGGCGCGTGAATTAGCTTTTAAACTAGGTCTTGAAGGCAAGCAAGTTAATCAGTTTGTAAAAATATTTTTAGGTTTAGCAAAACTATTTGTTGAAAAAGACTTGGCGTTATTAGAAATAAATCCTCTTGTTGTCACCAAAGAAGGTGACTTGCATTGTTTGGATGCGAAGTTAAATATCGATAGCAATGCTGTATATCGCCATAAAGATTTGCAAGAAATGCACGATCCATCACAAGAAGACGAACGTGAAGCGCATGCAGCTAAATGGGAATTAAACTACGTAGCCTTAGACGGTAATATTGGCTGCATGGTAAATGGCGCTGGCTTGGCCATGGGAACCATGGATATCGTACAACTGCATGGTGGTAAGCCAGCGAATTTCTTGGATGTGGGCGGCGGTGCAACGAAAGAGCGGGTGATCGAAGCATTTAAAATCATTTTATCTGATGAGAATGTTGAAGCAGTTTTGATCAATATTTTTGGTGGCATCGTACGTTGTGATTTAATTGCTGAGGGTGTTATTGGTGCCGTTGAAGAAGTCGGTGTCACAATTCCTGTTATCGTACGTTTAGAAGGTAATAACGCAGAGCTTGGCAGAAAAGTATTGGCCGATAGTGGTTTGAATATTATTGCAGCCACAAGTTTAACCGACGCAGCGGAACAGTCAGTAAAAGCTGCTGCAAATCAGGAGGCTAAATAATGAGCATTTTAATCGATAAAAATACCAAAGTTATTTGCCAGGGTTTTACCGGTGCACAAGGTACGTTCCATTCTGAGCAAGCAATAGAATATGGTACAAAAATGGTCGGTGGAGTAACACCGGGCAAGGGTGGTCAGGTTCATTTAGGTTTGCCTGTATTTAATACGGTTGCTGAAGCGGTGAAAGAAACCGGTGCAGAAGCTTCAGTGATCTATGTGCCAGCGCCGTATTGCAAAGACTCTATTCTAGAAGCGGCTAACTCAGGTATACAATTAATTGTTTGTATTACTGAAGGCATTCCGACTTTAGATATGTTGGAAGCAAAAGTTAAGTGCGATGAGTTGGGTGTACGTCTTATTGGCCCTAACTGCCCAGGTGTGATTACCCCAGGTGAATGTAAGATCGGTATTATGCCGGGTCACATTCATTTACCAGGCAAGGTTGGCGTAGTATCACGTTCAGGAACGTTAACTTACGAAGCCGTTAAACAGACTACTGATTATGGTTTTGGTCAGTCTACCTGTGTTGGTATTGGTGGTGATCCTATTCCAGGTTCAAACTTTATAGATATATTGCAATTGTTCCAGGATGATCCTAAGACGGAAGCGATTGTAATGATCGGTGAAATTGGTGGTAGTGCGGAAGAAGAGGCGGCTGCTTTTATTAAAGCCAATGTGACTAAGCCTGTTGTATCTTACATCGCGGGTGTTACAGCTCCTGCCGGTAAGCGTATGGGTCATGCTGGTGCAATTATCGCCGGTGGTAAAGGCACTGCGGATGAGAAGTTTGCAGCGTTAGAAGATGCGGGTGTTGAGACTGTTCGTAGTCTTGCTGATATCGGTAAGGCACTGCAGAAGATTACGGGTTGGTCTTAATTAACTAAGTAATCGTATGCTGGATAAAAAGGACGCTTTTAGCGTCCTTTTTTGTGCCTATCATTTGCCGATTTGGATAAGAGTCGTGCGTATTCTATTATTAAACAAAGGTTCTGGTTTTATCATCAACTAGAATAGGGTATAACCTCGCACCATTAACATAAGCATTAATTACTAGAGTAATGTGAATTTTTATGGATATTACCGCTCAGCAAAAAGCAGAACGTTTCATCTCCGTGCTGCGTCATTGCCAGTTATTAGGTCTAAAGATTTTGTCTGCTGATGAAACCAGCCTACAAATGCGATTGCCCTATAGTGAAGACATTATCGGCAATCCTCTGGCAGGAATTATTCATGGAGGCGCGTTAACGACATTGATGGATACTGCTTGCGGCACGGCATGCTTTGTTGCGATTGAAGGTATGGAGCTTTGTCCTACGCTCGATTTACGAGTCGATTATATGAAATCTTCTGAACCAGGGCAGGACTTGATTGCCCATGCGTCAGTGACTCGAGTTGCCAATAATGTTGTGTTTACCGAGTGTCAGGTAAGGCAAGAAAATGATGATACGCTCGTCGCGAAATGCAACGCTACCTTTATGCGCATAGGCGCTGAAATGACACCTCCAGCATTTCGGGGGGTTATTGAAACAGGTGACGCCAGTATTTATATGGGCACTGAACCTCTGGTGAAAATGAAGAGTGGAGGCCAGTTATAATGAGTTTTCAAGACATTATTCAGCAAGCACAAACCAGTGGTGATTTTCAGCCTTTGGTAGACAGTATCCCTTATGCAAATTATATCGGTCTTGAGTTTCAACGCTTTGGTGATAACGTAATTTTTAAGTTGCCCAGAAATATCGATAATATAGGCAACCCAATCTTGCCTGCTATCCATGGTGGTGTCATTGGTGGCTTTATGGAGTTGGCGGGAGCGTTGAATCTACTGATGTTTATGGATACCCCCCTGATGCCTAAGATTGTCGACTTTTCTTTAGATTACTTAAGAGCGGGTCGAGATCAAGATACGTTTGCAGAATGCCAAGTCTGGCGTCAAGGTAGTCGTGTGGCCAATGTATCGATCAATGCATGGCAAAATGACCGTGCCAACCCTATCGCCACAGCCCGCGCGCACTTCCTGCTGGCTAAAAAATAACCTATCCTGCTCTAGCAGCCTTATTTAATAATAAGGCTGTTCCAGTTCTTTTTTTAAAAACCCTTGAAATTCAGCTTCCTGTCCCTATTTCTGTTACATGGCTAGAGTAGTAGCTAACTAATTTAAGACATTCCTGATAACTCAGGACTACGGAGATTCAATGACGACCAATCAAAAAGAAACAATGGGTTTTAAAACTGAAGTAAAACAGCTACTTCATTTAATGATTCATTCGTTGTATTCCAATAAAGAAATTTTCTTACGTGAGTTGGTCTCAAACGCCTCAGATGCATGTGACAAGTTACGCTTCGAAGCTATTTCTAATGCCGATCTTTATGAAGGTAATGGTGAGCTAGCCATTCATATTGATTTTGACGCTGAAAAGAAAACCGTAACGATTGAAGATAACGGCATCGGCATGAGCCGTGATGATGTTGTTAATCACTTAGGAACTATCGCTAAATCAGGGACTTCTGAATTCCTAGGCAAGCTAAGTGGGGATGAGAAGCAAGATTCCCAGTTGATTGGTCAATTTGGTGTGGGTTTCTATGCCTCATTTATCGTTGCTCAGGATGTCGTTGTTGAAACACGCCGTGCAGGATTAGCCGCTGATCAAGCTGTACGTTGGCAGTCACAGGGCGAAGGTGAATTTAGCCTTGAGGACATTGAAAAAGCAGAACGTGGTACGCGTATCACCTTGCATCTGAAAGATGATGAAGCTGAGTTTGCTGATAGTTCTCGTTTACGCAACCTGATTAAAAAATACTCAGATCATATTGCGATCCCTATTTTCTTGCCGCAAGAAGTAAGTAGTGAAGATGCGGATGGCGAAAATAAGCAAATCCCAGAAGCAGTGAATGAAGCAAAAGCGTTATGGACTAAATCTAAGTCTGAAATTACTGATGAAGATTATAAAGAATTTTATAAGCACGTATCACATGATTGGCAAGAGCCGCTAGCATGGTCGCATAACAAGGTTGAAGGAAAGTTGGACTATACCAGCTTGCTCTACATACCGTCACAAGCGCCGATGGATTTATGGAATCGTGATGCGGCTCGTGGTTTAAAGCTATATACCCAGCGTGTCTATATTATGGATGAAGCTGAACAGTTCTTGCCTCTGTACCTTCGTTTTGTGAAGGGTATTTTGGACTCCAACGATTTATCTTTGAACGTATCTCGTGAAATCTTGCAGCAGGACAAGAATGTAGATTCTATTCGAAGCGCCTTAACTAAGCGTGTTCTAGACTTGTTAACGAAGATGTCGAGCAAGGATGAAGAGAAATACGCAAAATTCTGGGCTCAATTTGGTGAAGTATTAAAAGAAGGCCCGGCCGAAGATTTTGCCAATAAAGAAAAAATTGCAAAGTTGTTCCGTTTCTCTAGTACCCAAGGAGAAGGTAGTAATATAACGGTATCGCTAACTGATTACGTATCACGTATGAAAGAAGATCAGAAGAAGATCTATTATGTGACAGGTGAGAGCTACGATGCAGTATTCAATAGTCCTCACATAGAATTCTTTAAGAAGAATAATATTGAAGTATTATTACTGACCCAGCGAGTCGATGAGTGGATGATTAGTCATCTTGGCAATTTTGATGAGAAATCTTTCCAGGATATTACTAAGGGCGAACTTGATCTAGATGAGCTTACAGGCGAAGAAGATAAGGCCGCTGCTGAAACGCTAGCCGAAGATAACAAAAGCCTGGTAGAGCGGATCGCCGCATCTCTAAAAGGTGAAGTTAATAGCGTGCGTGTAACTTCACGCTTGACTGATTCACCTGCTTGCTTGGTTGTTGGTCAAAACGATATGAACGATAACTTGCGCCAAATGTTAGCGGCAGCAGGGCAAGAAGTTCCTCCAGCTGAGTCCACTTTGGAAGTAAATCCGACGCATCCTTTGATTGAAATTATGGATAAAGAACAGGATGAGAGTCGTTTTAGTGACCTAGCTCACGTGATTTATGGTCAAGCGCAATTGGCTCAAGGTAGCCAGTTAGAGAAGCCAGCTGAATACGTAACGAAGTTGAACAAACTGTTGCATGACTTGATGAAGTAATTCTATTTTATTTAGAATATTATGTTTGTTTTGAGACAGCGCCTTAGGGCGCTGTTTTTTTATGTAAATAAATCAGACTTTTCTCAAATGAGAGAGCATCTGGTATGATGCGGTAAAAATTAGAATGCAAAACTGGGTGTTAGAAGTATGAAAGCATTAAAAATTATTTTCTCCGGGTTGTTATTATCGGTAAGCATGCAAAGCATGGCCGGTGGTTCCATTGATTTAAGCCTAGCGAACGACTCTGCACGTTTAGAATATGATGCCGCAAAAGTAGGTTCTGGCTTGCACATCAGTGCTGGTGTAATGCATCACGAAGAAGATGGGGATTTAATTTCTTTAGGTTTGCACGTTGTTGATGTACGTGAACCGAACAGTCCTTTATATCTCGGTGTCGGCGGTAAGTTATTTGGCTTCAAAGATGGCGATGTTGATGGTGGCGCATTGGGTGTTGGCGGTTTCTTTAGCTATCAGATTCCTAAGGTTCCAGGCTTGAGTGCTGCAGGTTATGCCTACTATGCACCTAAGGTTGTTTCTTTTGATGCGACTGAAAATTTAACCGATGCGGATATTCGTATTCAATACGGTCTGTTGCCAACCGCTCGTGTTTATATGGGTTACCGTTACAGCAGCTTCAAGTTAGAAGAAAATAAAAAAGTATATATGTTGGAAGAAGGCATTCACTTTGGTTTGAAGGTTGATTTTTAATGGCTGAGTGGCTTGGGCATAGTAATCAAAAGCTTTATCAGGCCCGTTTGTTATTAGAAGGGTTAGAAGGAGCAGAGCTAAATTCTGAGGCTCCTCTAGCACTTATTTCTGCAATGCAGGAAGGAGTGCTTTTCCAGCTCGTACTGGCTTATCAATCTTACCTGCATGAAATTGCAGAAGTTGCGCAGTGCCGAGATGAATTTTATTCCCTGCAGCAATTGTTAGATATTGTGCCCGTAGCAACAGGTGAGATGACTGAGCTTAAGCAATTAGAGGCAGATGATTTTAGTTGGTTGAGTCAGTTGCAGTCTGCATTTCAGCATTGCAGTGCTAAAGAAACTCAAGTAGTAAAGCCTCAAGTAAATCTTCTAATGATTCAGTTGCAAGATAAAACAGCGAGTAGCTTGCCTTTGAGAGACTGGTATCAAGCGTTATCGGCAATCATTGACTTACAGCGTGAAAACCGCCAAGAAAGCTAGAGTTTAAAGTGAGAGATTAAAAGACTTTCTTTTAGCTTGGCTATTCCCTTTACAACCTTTCAGTTATTGGTGATAGAATCTCGCACCCAATAAGTGACCCATCCTTTAATTAAGTAGGCAGATATGGCTGATTTTTTTGAAATCGTTGAATTAACTAATGGCGATATCGGATTGCGTAGGGCAGATGATGCTGCCGAAGAAATGATAGTAACCATCAAATTCTCAGCAGAAGCGAAAGAAGGGCTGAAGGATAGCTATATTGCTGTAGCTCATGCAATGATTGAAGCCGGAGTCAATAAAGTGAGTGAGCTTTCTGGGCTGGATATTGAGCAGCAAGAAATTCTTACTGAGCCGGAAAACTCAGGGCTAGTACATTAAGCCTAAAGGCCGTATTAGCGTCTACGGATGAGTAAGGCGTGGCTATTTCCTAGCTTCGCCGCTTGATCTAATTCAGATAGCTCAGTCTCACTGATTTTCCCCATCCACTCTATGATCAAATGCCCAGTGCCAGCAGCCAATGCCTTGCAGCATACCTGGTGAAAACAATGGTCTTCCGCATTGATATGCAAAATTTGTGAGGCATCAATACCTAAAGCTGATACCCATTTACGGTTGATGGAGGGTTCGTCAGCAATCCACATTAACCAGCGCTTATCCAATGACATTTGGCTCAGGATTGGTAGTAAATAAATGGGTTGTAAGGCGCTGTCTGAGGTTAAAATTATTTCACTAATACCCGATTGTGGCTGTTTAGGCTGAGCTAAACCGCTACTGAGGGATAATTCAGGGTTCTGAATTCCAAGTTGTAATTGTCGCATGCTGAACTCCTTGTACTAGTGAAATAGATTTTATAATTAATACTGTTTATTGTGCGTTGTTATCAATGACGACGAATAACACCCACATATAGGCCTTCGATAGTAAAGTTAGTATCTTTCAAGTTGACTTCAATAGGATCGAAATCATCATTTTCGGCGAATAACGTTACTTTATTGCGATTCTTTTGATAGCGCTTAACGGTCACATCGTCTTCAACTCGGGCAACGACTATCTGGCCGTTACGTGCAGTTTCAGTCTTATGCACCGCGATTAGATCGCCATCCATAATGCCGACATTAACCATGCTCTCACCATGAACTTCTAATAAAAAGTTAGCTTCAGGCTTGAACCAGGTAGCAGGGATTTGGCAATGATCTTCAACGTGTTCTTGTGCCAGGATAGGTTCCCCAGCGGCTACGCGACCAATGATAGGTAAGCCAAGTTGCTGGTTTTCTACAATGCGTATGCCGCGAGAGGCGCCCGGCATCATTTCAATAGCACCTTTGCGTGCGAGAGCTTTTAAGTGTTCTTCCGCAGCATTAGGTGAGCGAAACCCAAGCTTGTTAGCAATTTCTGCGCGAGTTGGGGGGAAGCCAGATGTAGCAATCGCATCTTTAATGAGATCAAGAACTTCTTGCTGTCGAGCTGTAAGCTTAATCATGTTGGATTCCAAAGGCTGTTAGATAGTGTTTATTTATACAGTGGGTGTAAATATATACAGTGTTTTCCTCCGTGTAAAGTCGTTTCATTTAATTAGTAATAAAAAGTATCTGTTTTTCTGTGCGGCAATTACTTGCACTAAAAGCGTTTAAAACGTATGTTTGAATTTCATCACTATTTATTTGGGTTTGTATGGCACAGAAAGATACCGCTGGGCGTATATTGGATGCAGCGGAAGCATTATTTTCTGAAAAGGGATTTGCCGAAACGTCACTGCGAAATATCACCACCAAAGCCTGCGTTAATCTAGCGGCGGTTAATTACCATTTTGGTTCAAAAAAATCACTTATTCAGGCAGTATTTGCCCGTTATTTAGCGCCTTTTAGTGAGCAGTTTGCTCAACAATTAGATGCCATTGAACATCAGCAAACCTCTCCTGAACAGTTGCTTAAACTGCTGATGATCACACTGAGTAAGTCAGGCTTAGAGAATCCAGAAAAGTTTGGTGTCTTTATGCGGTTACTAGGTCTTGCTTA
>MAAB01030514.1_pt1 | contig 11595 bp, 11 predicted proteins | sample 1115991 | NCBI WGS metagenome assembly MAAB01 (sample SAMN04961124, study PRJNA320927) | seawater metagenome | isolation source: sample BD02T18 sea water enriched with oil for 18 days | place: USA:Gulf of Mexico | collected 2013-07-27
ACACCACCTAAATATGGTGTACGTGGTATTCCAACATTATTACTTTTTAAAGATGGTGAAATTGCTGACACTAAAGTGGGCGCACTATCAAAAACTCAATTAAAAGAGTTTTTAGATAAGAATTTGTAAGAATAAAATTAAAAGCCTGATAACTGATACTTAAGTTATCAGGCTTTTTTGTTTTACAGGTAAAATATTTACTTACATTTTTTTTTCTGGCTTTACCTAATCAAATTTTAGTGCTAAATTTACCACCTGAGTACAAAATAACATCGCTTTATCTCTATTCTCATTATAAAAAATATTAAAAACATACTAGTGTCGGCAATCGCCAAAGGCACTGTCACTTAAAATAGTTTAAGAAACCCCCTATGAACCTTACCGAACTGAAAGAAAAATCCATTAATGAATTGGTTGCGCTTGCCGCGACAATGAAGCTTGAAAACCTTGCTAGAACACGCAAACAAGACATAATTTTTGCTATTTTAAAAGCACATGCTGAAGGCGATAATGATATTTTCGGCGGCGGTGTTTTAGAGATTTTACAAGATGGTTTTGGTTTCTTACGCTCAGCAGATTCTTCATACTTAGCAGGGCCAGATGATATTTATGTATCACCGAGCCAAATTAGACGCTTTAGTATGCGCACAGGTGATACCATCCAAGGTAAAATTCGTTCACCGAAAAAAGGCGAACGTTACTTTGCCTTATTAAAAGTAACTGAAGTTAATTTTGACCGACCAGAAAATACTCGCAATAAGATTTTATTTGAAAACTTAACTCCTATTCACCCAACAAACCGTTTATCAATGGCGCGTGGCAATGGTTCAACTGAAGATATCACTGCACGTGTTTTAGATTTAGCCTCACCAATAGGTAAAGGACAACGTGGTTTAATTGTTGCGCCACCAAAAGCAGGTAAAACGCTTCTACTTCAAAACATTGCCCAAAGTATCGCGCATAATCACCCAGACGCTGAATTAATGGTATTGTTAATTGATGAACGTCCAGAAGAAGTAACTGAAATGCAACGCCTTGTGAAAGGTGAAGTTATCGCATCAACGTTCGATGAACCTGCCAGTCGCCATGTACAAGTGGCTGAGATGGTAATCGAAAAAGCAAAACGTTTAGTTGAACACAAAAAAGACGTGGTTATTTTACTTGATTCAATTACCCGTTTAGCGCGTGCTTATAACACAGTAATACCATCATCAGGTAAAATCCTAACAGGTGGTGTTGATGCTAATGCTCTGCATCGCCCAAAACGTTTCTTTGGTGCAGCTCGAAATATTGAAGAAGGCGGCAGCTTAACTATTATTGCTACAGCCCTAGTGGAAACTGGCTCTAAAATGGATGAAGTTATCTACGAAGAATTCAAAGGTACAGGTAATATGGAATTACACCTGTCACGTAAAATTTCTGAAAAACGTGTTTTCCCTGCTATAAACATTAACCGCAGTGGTACACGTCGTGAAGAGCTTATTACTAAACCTGATGAATTACAAAAAATGTGGATTTTACGTAAGATAGTTCATGAAATGGATGAAATAGGTTCAATTGAATTCCTAATCGACAAACTTGCAATGACCAAAACTAACGATGAGTTTTTTGATTCAATGAAGCGTAAATAATCGCGGCATTAATTGAATAACCCTAATTGATGAAAACCAGTCTAATGACTGGTTTTTTTATTTTACCTCTTCTTGGTAACTTATATGAAATATAGTGATTTAAGAGACTTTATTAGTCAGCTTGAGAAAATAGGCCAACTTAAACGTATTACTCAGCCGATATCAACTTATTTAACAATGACAGAAATCAGTGATAGAACACTGAGAGCGAAAGGACCGGCATTACTTTTTGAAAATGTAGTCAATGAAAATGGCGAAGCTTATGGTATGCCAGTCCTTACCAACCTTTTTGGAACGCCTGATCGGGTTGCTTTAGCTATGGGCCAAAAAGATGTCAGCGCTTTACGCGATGTTGGCAAGTTGTTAGCTATGTTAAAAGAGCCTGAACCACCGAAAGGTTTTCGTGATGCTTTAGGTAAATTGCCTGTATATAAACAAGTGTTAAATATGCCGGTGAAGGTTATTAAAAAGCCTTTATGCCAGCAAATTATACTTACAGGTGATGATGTTGATTTGACTACATTGCCGATACAAAATTGCTGGCCTGGCGATGTAGCGCCACTGATTACTTGGGGATTAACGGTTACCAGAGGCCCACATAAAGAACGCCAAAATCTCGGTATTTATCGACAGCAAGTACTTAGTAAAAATAAAGTTATTATGAGGTGGTTATCACATCGTGGGGGTGCTATTGATTTTCAAGAGTTTAAAAAAGAAAATCCGGGCGAAAAATACCCGGTTTCCGTCGCTTTAGGTGCAGACCCTGCCACTATTTTAGGTGCGGTAACACCGGTACCAGATACGCTCTCTGAGTACGCATTTGCGGGTTTATTGCGCGGTGCAAAAACTGAGGTAGCTAAATCAATCAGTAATGATTTAGAAGTTCCAGCTACAGCAGAGATTATTTTGGAAGGTTATTTAGATCCTGATGAAATGGCACCAGAGGGACCTTATGGTGATCATACCGGTTATTACAATGAAGTCGATAACTTTCCCGTTATGACGGTAACGCATATCACTATGCGTAAAGAGGCCATCTATCACAGTACTTATACCGGAAGACCGCCTGATGAACCTGCAATTTTAGGCGTTGCCCTTAATGAGGTTTTTGTCCCTATTTTACAAAAGCAATTTCCTGAGATTCAGGATTTCTATTTACCGCCTGAAGGTTGCTCATATCGGTTAGCTGTTGTGACGATTAAAAAACAATATGCGGGCCATGCAAAGCGCGTAATGATGGGAGTATGGTCGTTTTTACGACAATTCATGTATACCAAGTTCGTGATAGTATGTGATGATGATGTTAATGCCAGAAATTGGGAAGATGTTATCTGGGCAATGACCACGCGTATGGATCCGAGTCGCGATACTGTTTTAATAGAAAATACGCCAATCGATTATCTTGATTTTGCATCTCCTGTCTCCGGCCTCGGCTCTAAAATGGGCATGGATGCAACCAATAAGTGGCCAGGTGAAACAGATCGAGAGTGGGGCGAACCCATTGAGATGACCCAGGAAATAAAAAACCAAGTTGATAAACTTTGGGATGAATTAGACATTTTATAAACATGCTAGTGAAGCTCGCTATCTAATAAAATACAAATTTCAGTGAGCTTAAGTTAGCTCAATTATTACTGAAATCCTGCATTTTGTTTTCTAACGGGTATATAATTAAATACACTAGCAATTTTAGCATATACCAAGCGGATTCATTCTTGCTAAGTGACCACAAAGTTAGCTGATTAGTCGTATTACTTATTGGCATAATGAATCAGGTTACTGACGAGAAATCACTAATAAAGTAGAAAAGGTTAAAAAATGAAAACAGTTAGTTGTCAAATACAGTCGTTATCATCGTTAACGCCTCATGTTTATAAAGTACTATTAAAGCCTGATGAAAAGGTTGATTTTATTGCTGGTCAATATTTAAACTTTATTATGAGCGATGAGGATAAGCGTCCGTTTTCAATTGCTAGCTCACCAAATAGCGAGTTAATTGAACTTCAAATAGGTGCTTTTGTTGCTGATAGTTATCCTATGCAAGTGATTGAGTGTATTAAGGCTAGCCATGCAAGTGGTGAAGCGGTAACCATTGAAATTCCTTTAGGTCATGCGCAATTACGTACTGAGAGTGAACGACCGCTATTACTACTTGCTGGTGGTACTGGATTTTCTTATATTAAATCGATGTTTGAGTATTTAGCTGAGCAAAAGTCGCAACGTCATATCATGGTTTACTGGGGATTACGTGAAGAAAGCGCTGTCTATGAACTAGAAAAAACTATTGCTACTATTGGTGAGCTTCCTTACGCCAATTTTATTCCAGTTATTGAGAATATTAATGAAGCGAATGAAAATCCATGGCAAGGAAAGACCGGCTTAGTTCATCAAGCTGCTATGCATGACATTGTCAGTTTTGAACCCTATGATATCTACTTGGCGGGACGGTTTGATATGGTTGGTGCTATTCGTAGTGACTTTGTTGAACATGGCGCGTTATTAGAGCACATGTATGCAGATGCCTTTGCTTTCATTTAATGATTAAGAGTTAATAAAAAGCACGTTAATGAGTTATCATTGACGTGCTTTTTTCTAGCTATAATAGCAAGCCTGTAAATATGACTTTTTAACAAATACTGTCAATCTATCAACTCTCATTGAATCCTGCTTCAGTTAAATTTAACTGAGCGATAGCAATTACTGCTTGTGTGCGATTTCGAACGTCTAGTTTTCTAAAGATAGCCGTCGCATGTGCTTTGATTGTCGCTTCTGATACATTCAAATCATAAGCGATTTGTTTATTTAGCATACCTTGTGCGAACATCATTAATATTCGATATTGCTGTTGAGTTAAACTAGCAACGCGTTCAGCAATTTCACTGTCATTGTTATCCTGTTGTTTTTGTTCAAAAGAATCAGGTAACCAAGTACCTCCAGACAAGACAGCCACAATAGCAGAGTAGATATCATCAACGGGAGTCGATTTTGGTACAAAACCAGCAGCACCGTATGACATGGCCTTGCTAATAGTGTCATGATCTTCATGAGCAGATACGATAACTACAGGAATTTGTGGAAAGTGATTTCGAACATGGATTAGCGTATTAAAGCCATGAGCGCCTGGAATATTGAGATCGAGTAAGAGTAAATCGCTATCGCTATTGTTCGCGAGTTGTTGTTCAAGCTCTTCTATGGTTTGCGCTTCAAGCCACACGGTATAAGTTAGTTTGGCCTTTAATGTCCCTAATAAAGCTTGTCTAAATAAGGGATGATCGTCAGCTATTATTATTTTTTCTGGCTGAATCATAACAAGTATCCTAAGGAAAGATTACTCCATTCTAACGGAAAAATTTTTAATAACAAAGCTTAGTTGTCAATAGTTAGTATAGTCTGTTAAAACATAAAGTTGTAATGCTTCTTATTAACTTTATATCCATTGGAAATGTTTAGAGCGGTTGATCTTTAAGATGTAAAGTTTTTTGAATGGGCGAGTATTAATTCATGAGAAAAATGCGCGATATTAATTTACAGGCAATATCTGTTAAAAGAAGCGAGGCTCATTGCGCCTGTCTGTCACCAGCACATAAATTTATCGGACTATAATCAGGTTGTAAGGGGCTTGTTTTAAGATTGGTAATTGATTACTTTAGCTATCAATTACCAATCTTTAGTCAGTTATTTCTTTGGAATATTAGCTAATACAGCCACTAACAATTGCCAATATTGTTCAACAGTTGAGATTTCAATTTTTTCATCTGGCGAGTGAGGAAATTTAATTGTTGGTCCTATAGATACCATATCCCAATGTGGGTAGGCAGTCTTGAATAAGCCACACTCTAAACCAGCATGGATTACCATCACCTCAGGCACTTTATGAAATATGCTTTCGTAAGTATCTCGTACAGTCTGCATTATTGCTGAATCAGTATTAGGCTTCCAGCCCGGATAAGCACCTGAAAAAACAACGCTGGCGCCGGCAAGTTCAAACACAGATTGTACCATTCTTTCAGTTTCTAAACGGCCATCGTCATGCAAGCTACGTATTAATACCATAGCATTAAGTTTGCTGCCACGGGTATGGATCACCCCTAGGTTTAGTGATGTTTCAACAATGCCTTCAATATCATCGCTCATACGAATGACGCCATTAGGGCATGCATTTAGCGCGCGTAAAATTGCAGCTTGTGTTGATTTTGTCCAACATTGCTCGAAGTCTTCAGGTGAAATCAATAACATATCGATATCAGTTTCAATTGCCGCTAAATTAGCACTGATAGTGGTAAGATAGTCAGCTAATGCTGTTTTTAATGCGTCGACTTTCTCTTTTGCAACAACAAAACTAGCGTTCGCTTCTCGAGGAATTGCATTACGTAAACTGCCACCATTTAGCTCTGTAAGTTTAATATCAAAATCAATGCTGGCATTTAATAAGAATCGTACTAATAACTTGTTTGCATTGGCGCGTCCAGTATGAATATCAACACCAGAATGCCCCCCTTTTAGACCCGATATAGATAAATTAAACGCTTGATAATCGCTAGGTACATCTTCAAGGGTCAGTGTAAAAGTAGCATTACCATCAATGCCACCAGCACAACCCATATAAACTTCACCTTCTTGTTCTGAATCGGTATTAATCAATATATCGCCATCAAGCCAGCCAGCTTCTAAGCCAAAAGCGCCGGTCATACCAGCTTCTTCATCAATAGTTACGAGTACTTCTAATGGACCGTGGGGAATATCATCACTCGCTAAAACAGCCAATGCTGAAGCTAAGCCTACGCCATTATCTGCGCCTAATGTTGTGCCTTCTGCTGTTACCCAGTCGCCAGATTCGATAATATAAGGTTTAATGGGGTCGGTTATAAAGTCATGATCTGTGTCATTATTTTTCTGCGGCACCATATCCATATGTGCTTGCAAAATAATGCCTTTACGATCTTCCATGCCAGCGGTTGCTGGTTTTTTAATAAATAAATTGCCTACCGCATCTTCTTTAATAGCTAAGCCAAGCTCTTGAGCCCAGTCTTGGATCCATAAGGATATTTTTTGTTCATGTTTAGATGGGTGTGGAATACTGCAAATTTTTTCAAATAATTGCCATAAACTGGCAGGCTTTAACTGTGAGAGAGTACTCATCATTTTCCTCTGGTTTGTAATTTGTTGACTATAAATAGTATATACCCGTTATCAATCAAGATGCATGTTTCAGAGTGTTTGAGCTAGTTCAATTGAAGCCACATTGTAAATGATTGCTGCCGCTAGTTAGGTGATTATGGGATTACTTGTTGGCCATCAAAAATTGCCACTGTTCATTAAAGTCTGTACTTGGCTTTTTACTGTAGCCAGAACGAACATATTGACTGATTTTGCCTTCAGCGAAAGACACTAATAAACTCGCTAGCGCTGCTTCATTAATGGTAAAGGTTTTACCTTCTCGTAGTTTTCGCTCACGCAATACTTGCTTAAATTGAGATTCTAACTTTTCAAACAGCTGGTGAACCCTGCCGCGTAGACGTTCATTTTCACCCATCAATGCATCACCTGCTAATATACGGCACATACCAGGGTTGCGTTCGGCAAAAACTAATAAAACGTGTAATATGTGATGGCAACGAACGAGCGCTTCTTTATGGTCGGCTAGAATTAAATTGATGCGTGAAAAAATGGATTCTTCAATAAAGTCGATTAAACCTTCAAACATTCGCGCTTTTGATGGGAAGTGTCGATACAAGGCGGCTTCTGAAAAGCCAACTTCTGCAGCTAGCTTCGCGGTAGTGATACGCTGCCCAGGACAGTTTTGTAACATTAACGCTAAGGATTCTAATATTTGGTGTTTACGGTTTGGCTTTGGGGTTTTATTTTGTGTTACGACCATATAAAAATGTTCTCTACTGTTATTGTTTTATCCATCAAGCTTAACAGGTAAATTTAATTACCTTATTTCTCAGTGTTTTTGGCTAAGTAATGCTGATTGATTAAAGATACTAATTGTTTAGCAACTATTTGCTTATTGGCTAGCGGTATTTCAATTTTATCAATCGCACTATAAAGGGTTAACGCATTATCATCACTGTTAAACCCTTGACCTGCTTTCGCAACATCATTCGCAGCAATTAAATCCAAGTTTTTACGCATTAACTTGCCACGTGCATAGTGCTCAACATTTTGCGTTTCTGCCGCAAAGCCAACGATAAAAGGTTTATGGGCTGATTTTGCAACATCGGCAACGATATCATGATTCTTGACGAGTGATATTTGCATATGTTCATTATCTTTTTTGATTTTCTCATCAGCAATATTGGCAACTCGATAATCAGCTACAGCTGCACAGGCTACAAAAGTGGTTGCCTGTGATACATAAGTTAACGCTTGTTGATGCATTTGCTCGGCACTAGTCACTTGGACCAGCTCACAGCCTGCGGGAGCTGGTATATTAACAGGGCCAGAAATTAACGTCACTTGAGCGCCAGCACGCAATGCGGCATGAGCAATGGCATAGCCCATTTTTCCTGAGCTATGATTTGATATATAACGAACGGGATCTATTGCTTCACGTGTTGGCCCAGCAGTAATCACCCAATGCTGACCTTGCAAATATTTGTCGACAAAAAAATCACTACTTAAAGTTACTAATTCATCAACTTCTAACATACGGCCTAAACCGACATCACCACAAGCTTGCTCACCAGCACCTGGACCCCAAATATGAAATCCCCATTGCTTTAATGTGCTGATGTTAGCTTGCGTTGCTTTTGCATGCCACATTTGCTGATTCATTGCAGGAGCTATGGCGATTGGTGCACTGGTCGCTAAGCATAACGTTGAAAGTAAATCATTAGCCATGCCAGCAGTAATGCGGGCAATAATATCGGCAGTAGCGGGCGCGACAATAATTAAATCTGCCCATTTAGCCAGTTCAATATGTCCCATAGACAATTCTGCTTGGCTATCTAGTAGGCTATCTGAAACGTGGTTGCCGGAGACCGCTTGAAGAGTTAACGGTGTAATAAAAGCTTTTGCACCTTCGGTCATTACCACACGTACATCTGCGCCTTGGTCTTTAAGTCGACGCACTAATTCTGGTGTTTTGTAGGCAGCGATACCACCTGTAATACCCAATACTATTTTTTTGTCCTGAAGAATTTGCATAAGCTGCTAATATTAAAGTAAACAATATGGTCGATAAGATAACATTTATTAGCTTTATTTAGAAATAAGAGTTGCTAAAAAAGCAAGGTTGCTTAGCGCAAAAATGTAAAGCAAGGATGCACTTATGTTAAAAGAGTCAAGGCTCAAAGAATCCAGGTTAAATGAATCAACGTTAAAGAATAATGCCTTAAAAAACTGGCCCGAAATGGAAAGGCCACGAGAGAAGTTGGTCAATCTAGGCTCTTCAAGCTTAAGTGATGCTGAATTATTGGCTATATTTTTACGTACAGGTGTAAAAGGTAGTAATGTGGTCGATCTTGCGAGGCAATTATTGAGTAGTTTCGGCAGCCTTAGCGCCATATTTTCGGCCAGTCAGCAAGATTTTTGTGCAAGACATGGGCTCGGAACAGCAAAATATGTGCAATTGCAAGCTTGTTTAGAAATGTCTAAACGTTACTTGGCAGAAGAAATCAAAGAAAAAACTTGTACCTTAAACTCCTCACAGGCAACAAGAGATTATTTACTTAGTGAGTTGCGTTTAGAGAACCGAGAAATATTTGCGGTACTGTTTTTAGATAACCAGCATAGAGTTTTAATATTTGAACGGTTATTCTTTGGTACCCTTAACGCTGCAGCAGTCTACCCTCGCGTTGTGGTAGAACAAGCACTCAAACATCATGCTGCTGCGGTAATTTTAACCCACAACCATCCCTCTGGTATTGCTGAAGCAAGCCTTGCTGACAAACACATAACAGATAAGTTAATTCAAGCATTACAATTGATTGATGTGCGTGTATTGGACCATATTATTGTCGCAGGTCATCAATGTTATTCTTTTGCTGAGCACAATCAACTTTCCTGATATTGCAGATTATAGGTTTGAATATTTGCTAAAAACAGGAAAGGCAATTACTTTTATAAAGACTCTGGTACAAATAAGAAGAGAAGGATCATCTGATGACCGATAGCAGTAAAAATGTAACGGAACGACGTAAATCGTTTCGTTTAGATATGGAAAAAGAGTTGGTAGATATTCTTTGGACTGATGGAAAAGGTCAAGAGCAGCATAAGAAAATTGCTTGTATAGACTTTGCTCGTGGTGGATTAAAATTAGAATGCGATCAAAACATACCGGTTGACACCTCAGTAACCGTGGTATTTCAATCAGCAAATGATAGTAGTCAAAGACTTTACAGTAAAGTACTTCGAAGTATCAAACAAGAAAATGGCTGGTTTGAAATAGGACTAGCGCTAGATAAAGATGCTCAATAGGCTAAATAGATATTAGGCTTGTTGAGGTAAAAGCATTTTCCTATATGTGGACTACAATTATCACGGCAAGGTGTTATTTATATTGTGGTAAAGGACGGTATTAAACATGATGATATTAGTGGGTGGCGAAAAAGGTGGCAGTGGTAAAAGCTGCTTGGCGCAGAATTTAGCGGTATATTTCGCCAGAAATAAAAAAGCAATTGTTTTAATGGTTGATTGTGATCCGCAAAGAACAACATCTGATTGGATACAAGTCAGAAATAGTGACCCTTCACTACCGGCAATTAATTGCATTCAATTGTATGGAAAGATTCGTAATGACTTACTGAGTTTAGTGCAACATTATGATTTTGTTATTGTCGATTGTGGTGGTCAAGATAACCTAGCTTTGCGGGCAGCCATGTCAGTTGCAGACCATGTAATTATCCCCTTAAGACCTAAAAGACGTGATTTGAAAACGGTCCCCCATATGGAAGATATGCTCAGTACTTGCAAAATGGTAAACCCAAAAATGATAGCCTCTTTTGTTATTACACAATGCCCAGCATTACCAAACCAAATAGGCCGAATTCTTGAAGCGAAAGAGGTCTGTAGATCTTATGGCATTAATGTATTAGATGCCATAACCTATAATCGAAATATTTATGATGATAGCGAAGAGCAAGGTTCTTCTGTTATTGAAATTGACCCAGCGGGTAAGGCTGCCAATGAAATGATGTCTATTGCTGAAGAAATACTGGCGATGGAACCGGATAATTCACATGAGTTTAACTGATTTAAAGAAAACCAAAGATCACAGAATAAAAAAGAAAAAATTCACCATTGATGAGTTTATTTCTGATGCTGAAAATTACGCAAAAGGTATGCCTGAAATTGTTAGTGAAATCTCGAACAGTGAACAGGTAGGTCATAAAATTAGCCTGAAACAAGCGATTAGTGAAGCTAAGCGTTATGTTGAAATGACTGAAATGGAACATCAGCAAGCGAGTAAGAGCAAAGCAGGTGATAAGGGGAGGGTTGCTAAACCCTTTAGACGGGCAACTTTTACCCTGAGTGAAGAAGCTATAGAGCAACTTCAAGCTTTATCTGAAGATTCAGACTTAGCTAAGTCACATATATTACGCATTCTCATTGATGAGTTATGTAATAAAGAACAAAATGAAAAGCTGAAGAAATTATTGCAATCTGGAATTGGTTAATTTTAATAGATTTGTTGGCTTTTCACCCATGAAGAAGACAAAATTCAATCGAAAATCTAGATTTTTAATAAGTTTTATCCTTATATTGTCCACTTAACTGCATGAATTTTTTTAACAAATATACTTTCTTTAGTATTTTTTTATAAAGACTAGTATTCGTTATTCAGTTTCTCTATAATATGCCACCTTTTTCAGGATCCCGAGACGACGGTCTTGGGGAACAAATAGCTCGAGCTGAAATTAATATTGGAGTACTCACATGTCTAAAATTTGCCAAGTAACAGGCAAAGTGCCAATGGTTGGAAACAACCGTTCTCACGCAAGAAACGCGACTCGTCGTC
>MAAB01007781.1_pt1 | contig 11592 bp, 7 predicted proteins | sample 1115991 | NCBI WGS metagenome assembly MAAB01 (sample SAMN04961124, study PRJNA320927) | seawater metagenome | isolation source: sample BD02T18 sea water enriched with oil for 18 days | place: USA:Gulf of Mexico | collected 2013-07-27
TATAAGCAAACTTGTGACGCACTACATGCTGGTGCGTGTGGTGGGGTTCATGTTTTTAATGGGATGAAAGGAATACACCATCGAGATCCAGGTTGTGCTGGTGCAGTACTTTTAGATAAAGATGCTTATGTAGAAGTGATTGCTGACGGTGTTCACCTTCACCCTGGTATTTTAGAGTTGATCTATCGAATGAAAGGTCCTAACAAAATGGGATTAATAAGTGATTGTATTGTTGCTGGTGGAATGAAAGATGGATCATATAAATTAGGAATGTTGGATGTAAATGTGACGAATGGCGTTGCACGAACAAACAGTGGTTCATTGGCAGGAAGCACACTCACTCTAGAAAAGGCAATTGCCAATTTAGTCAGGTTAGCTGACATCCCTCTCCTTGAAGCTGTGAACATGGCAAGCTTAGTTCCAGCTAAATTTCTGGGTGTTGATGAACATTTAGGGAGCATTGCCAATAATAAAAGAGCCTGTATGACTATCGTTGATAGCGATTTAAATGTTAAAGGGACAATAGTCGATGGAAAACCCGTCTTTCTATCAGACAGTATCTCAATGAAATTTGATTTATTGAATTAGGCTATGATGAGTGCTATTTATCAATAGTACTCATAGATATTTATCGTTTTAACTACCCTTCACGAATAGTGAAAAAAACCGATAGCAAGATAATGGTTTTATTGGCGCAGCAATGGCTTAAACAAAAACACTACTCATTGTTAAAAACTTCAAGTATCAACTCATAAACCTCATGCATGTTAATTTGTTCACGAACTAAACGTTTAGGCGCTATTATTAATGGACCTTTTTGTTCAGATGAGGGTAATCGGCCATGGCTCCCCTTAATTAACTCAGGTTTAAGGGGAATAACGTCAAGCAGCATACGCATGCCTAGCTTTTTTTGTAACAACCGCCAAGCTATTTTAACCATAGGCAGTTTAATATCTGGATCAATAAACATTTCAGTGGGGTCATAGCCTGGCTTACGATGAATATCTATGGTGCGAGCAAAATCAGGCGCTTTGTTATCATCAAGCCAGTAATAATAGGTAAACCATGCCCCCTGCTCTGCTATTGCAACTAAATCACCTGCTCTTTCATGATCTATATTTAAATCATTCTTTTGTGTTTTATCTAATACCCTTTCAATACCGGCTGTATTTTCAAGTAACGCTTTTACGGCTGAAATATCATCAACATCACGCACATAAACATGAGCAATTTGATGGTCTGAAACAGCGAAAGCTCTCGATGCTCCGGGGTCAAGCATCTCCCAAGTAAGCGTTTCTCTTACTTGAATATAATTGTTCTGACGTAAAACCTTATTAATATGAACAGGGGTATCAACTTCTTCAATGCCGTATTCAGAAACAAGTATTATTTCTACATTTTGTTGTTGATAAAAACCAATTAACTCACCTAAAAGTTGGTCTATTGCCTTTACTTCAACTATTGATTTTTCGCTTTGAGGGCCAAACTTTTGTAAGCAGTAATCTAAATGGGGTAAATATACAAGTTGTAAGTCTGGTTGATTAAGCTCAAATTCCATCATGGCAGCCCTGGCAATCCATTGACTAGATTTAATATCAGCCTTAGGCCCCCAAAAGTGGAAAAAAGGAAATTTACCCAATTTATCTTCTATCTGCTGATGTAATCCGGTAGGCGTTGAATACAGATCAATAATTTTGCGGCCATCTGCTAGGTAATGGGGCCTTGGCGTTATTGAAGCATCCACATTAGCGTACATGTTGTACCACCAAAATAGTTTAGAGCAAGTAAAGTTGGGGTTGTTTTCTTTTAGTGTGTCCCATACTTTTTTTCCTTGAACCAAGCGATTAGATTGTTTCCAAAACATCACTTCTGCATGATCACGTTCATACCAGCCATTGCCAACAATACCATGTTGTTGTGGTGAAAGGCCGGTAATCATCGTTGATTGTGCTGTTGTTGTTACTGCAGGAAATACTCCCGACAAGGGGCGCATAAACCCTTGTTTAATCAGGCGATTAATATTGGGTGTATTTTCTCCGAGTAATTCTGGCATCAAGCCAACCACATCTAAAACAGCCACTTTTTTATTCATATCATTCTCTATGCTCAGTCGGTTTGATTTTTAGTAGTTAATAAATTACGTCTAGCTAACGCTTCTTCAAACCATGAAAGCTCATTGACAATTGAACCAACTAAATCATCATGGTTTTTAACTGCATTTGGCAACACTTGCCAAGTATAAGTTTCAACTTCTAAATGCGGCGCATAAGGCAGAGTGCTGACAAAATAATCACAAAGCTGCTCAATACTCTTTTGAGTGGTACTTATTCCTTCAACCACTTGTCCATTAATGGTTAACTTATCAATTTGTATCGGCAGATGAAAATGACAACACCAAGGCGAATTGGTTGGGAAATCATCTTGTGCCAATGCGATAGATAAATCATCACTAAAAACAAACTGATTGTTGTTATCAACAGTAGATAACTGATGTAAATATTTAGGTTCAGCGAATGACTGCAAAATGGCTCTAATTTTGGCATTTTCAGGATTTTCTATTTTTAATGCTGACGATATTTGAACTTTACCAATAACAATACCGGCTTGATGTAATTGTGATATTGATTCTTGAATGTCTTCTTGCATAACAGCTTGATGACAAACATCAAAACAAACACCAAGATATCGTTCAATCAAGCACAATTCCACCCCCTCATGTTTTGCCATAAAAGGTAAGTCTTGAGTAAAAAACTCGATAAGTTGCCCTGTATTTTCTAAAACACAACCCGGCTCCATTTCTAAACAAAGCCTAATGTGTTTTGATGTTTCATGTTCTAATTCAGCCATAGCCTTGGCATAATGGCACAGTTGCTTACAGGCCTCTTGATGATAGCTTTCATTCCAATTTTTTCGATAAGCTAACGGCAAGGTTGAAATAGTACCTTCAGTAATATCTTCCGGCATGCAGTGCGCTAAAATATGTGAAATATGAAGGGTATAATTTAACCTTGATTTTTCAGCCCATGTCGGCAAATAAACCTTTTCTTTAACAACAGTTTCATGAAAGTCGTTTTGAGGAAAACCATTTAACGTCACCACATCTAATTGTTGTTCGGCTAAAATAGCCTTTAATTTATTTAGCACTTTATCTGAACGATAAGCCTCTGCCGCATGCTGATTGATCCACAAACCAACTTGCATTCTTGCCAAACCACGTTGTTGTCTAATTTTAACGGTGATATTTTGTAAATTAGCTTCAATGGCTGCGGGAGTCACTCCAGCATGAACATTACTACAATAGGCTAACTGTTCTTTTGTCCAATACGGCATAAATATTTTACAACTTTATTATTAGGGTCTGTTGACCTTTTATGTTTAAATTTCATTAAAATTAAGACTCTACAATTGGCGTTTGTCCGCGCAATGTCTAGTTTTCTTCATGTAATTGAGTTTGTTCAATTAATACCTAGTAACATCTTAAATACAGATATTACCACTTTGAACAAAGAAAATTATCGTATTTTCAAAAAACACTTTACTAACATCTGATTCGATAAAACCATATTTGAGTATTTCATCCGCTACTTTAGCGATCGCTCACGTCCAAATCGGCAGCACTATTAATCATCACTTTCAATGCCGTACCGATTTAACAATTCAACCATACCTGCTTCTGACATTTTCGATTTTAGATAAACAGAATGGCATTTTCTTTCATATATTATTTTAACAAATTTTCCCCCAAGAAAAATAGCGTGACTCATCGAGCATATAAGATCGCCGTTAAAAGCGAGGGGTATCTTGAATTTTCAACTGAGTAAACGAAGTTTGGAGCTGTTTTTAGGTAGTAGCTGCTTAAGTGATTGGAAAGAATAAAACAATCCTGCTTCTTCTCCTACTGAAATTAAAATATTATCTTTATTGACTATCAAGCTATAGCCTTCTTCGCTTATGTGCGGCTCAATAATTAAACACATACATTTTTACTTAAATTATTCGTTGCTTTTAAATAAGCACCTAATCTTTCTTGAAAGTATTGTTGAATATCTTCTACAAGTTTGTTGGAGGATCTTCCCCCATGAATGGTTGTATTGCTTGTTATCTCAAACTTTCTTTGTGCAAGCTGGGCGTAGTTTGTAGTTGCATTATTGAGATTACTTGAGCAAAAACTTTGCCACTAAACAATAATATAATAAGTACGAATTTCATTGTGCCTCCTCGTTTTCGTTTTAGAAGTAAACCTTCCATACGAAAATATCGAAAACCTTTCATTATGAAACCGACAAATCGATAAGAAAATTAACTTTAATATGTAAAATCATAACCATGCTAAACTACTGCTAATATAACTTTGATTCCAACCCTTGATATAGGAATCTCCAGATGAGCTACCCTATTTGTATATATTAATGCGGTTTTCAGAAGTATATTCAAAATGTATATCAAAACCTTTACCAATTGTAGCTAGTAAATTATCAATATCATGAGTTTTGAAGTGTCCGCCAACTTGAATTGCTTTTATAGAATCATCAACAATAACAAATTCTTTATCTGTATAGCGTGATATTTCTTTTAAGGCTTCTTCTAATGTCTCTCCACTAAATGATAAATAACCAGAATGCCAGGCTAATTTCTTATCAAACTCTATTTGTTTAAGCTTACCTTGTTTTTTTATTACTTCGTCATAGGTTACAGTTTGTCCTGCTGTTGCCAATGTTTCATGCATCGAAATGGGATCATTATCTTTATGTGTTAAATCGACATTTACATTATTGCTCTCATCCGCACCAGCGTATACCTTAACTGTTCCTTCAGTGACTAGTACATTTACTTCGCTATCGGTAAAGTGCACATTAAACATTGTACCTATTGCCCAAATCATGCCTGAGCCGGCATAAACAACTAAAGGTCTATTCGGGTTTTTTGCCACATCAATATTAACCTCTCCTTTCATTAAATTAATAATTCTTCGGTCACCTGAGAAGTCAACTTGGATATGGCTATCTGTATTTAATAAAACATTACTTCCATCTGACAACGTTATATTTGTTTGCTCTCCAATTGCGGTCGAATACTCAATTACTTTTGTATTCATATTAAGAGTAATTATTGCAAAGAATAAACAAACAGAGAAGCTCATCATCACCCATACTGGTAATTTTGAGGCCTTTGAAGATTCTGATGGTTTATTTAATGTTAGTTCAACATTACTAACAGGAAAAAGATGGGCTAATTGAGATAATACTGACATTGAATCCCAGTTCTTAGCCAGTTTTTCAATATACTCTTGATGATAACTACTTCTTTTTAACCACTGTTGAAATTCATTAATTTCAACAGTGGTTAAGGGCGCTTGGTCAATTTTAATTAACCAAGCGCCTGCTTCTTCTTTAATGACAGCTTTATGAGAAAAGGTTGTAACGTTATTTACATGTTTCATACTTTAACCATAGTGGTTTTTTGTCTTTATCTGCTCAACTGAGTTGGTACTTTCATACTCGTCCATGTAATCAGTACACCTCACAATTGCTTTGGTTAAATGGGATTCTACCGTTTTTACACTAATATTCATACGTTGGGCTATCTCTTTTTGTGAGTACCCATATACTTTTCTTAATATATAAACTTGCTGACATTTTACTGGTAGCATTCTTATAACCTTGCAAAACAACTCAAAACGTTGGTTCGACTCAAACTGTTCTTCAAGTGTTTGTGTATCTATATAGATACCTTCTTCGGCAAAATCCCCTATAGAGTCCACTAATTTAAATTCTGACTTATCTAATTTTTTTAGAGCTAAATTTTTAACTGTCTTATATATATATGATTTTACGTGTTTTATTTCAGAATTTTTTTCGGCATTTACCACTCTAACAAAAGCTTCTTGAACAACATCTTCAATATCATTTTGGCTTTTTAAATAACGAAAAGCAAAGCGCATTAAGGATGATTTAATCTCAATGTAAGCATCAACTATCGATGTTTTTTCAGTATTATTTCTCATAATCAATCACTATTCCCCTATTTATAAGAACTAAGGAGCTAACCTCTATTAAAATGACGTATTAATAATTATTTAAGCTTTTATTATTCGTACGCAGTATTACCAGTTATACCAAAAAAACAATAAGCTTTCAATTCCTTTCGCTTTATTTCGGTTTACTTTCAAATAAAAAATAACTCTATGATGTTTATTTAGCTGTATTCTACGAACGCACGAGACATTGCTTTATTTAACAAACACTTAGTCACTTATTTTTATTAATCAACGATTAACATATAACAGAACTCATAATAGTATTCTATAAAGTTTTCTGATATAAGATAAAATGCGACACAAAATCATATTTTCAAGTTGCAGAAGGTACGTAGTGCAAAGCAATCATTGCTTGAGTAACATGTCATAACTCACGCACCATGATGTTACGTTTGGACACTCGACTCTTAAATATTCTAAACAATCATACTAGGTATTAAACTCATATTAATCAAGCAGAAACCTGGGCTCAGGCAGATAACTCATTCTTGTAGCGCATTAATACAAAACATTAAAAACCCCTGTATTTCAAAGACATACAAACCTACCACGTTATCAAAGGTAAGTAATTATAAAAAATTTTGTTATTTGAGTAGGGGGTTATGAATAGTAACCGGTCTAAACTTTCAATAGCTTTTGTTTTCAGATTGATTCTGTACATCAAAACTATTACATGTGAGGTAATGATTATAAAAATGGCTAAAGAATGCGCTTTCAAGGTATTTATTAGTATTTCTTTTGTTGTACTGTTTTTTAGTGTGACTAAATTTTCATACGCAAATGATTCGGCAAAATTGATTGATTTTGACATTACTTTACAAGAAGTTGGTGAAGGGTTGATTACCTTCGGACAGCAGGCTGGAATTACTGTTATATATCGTTTTGATTCTGTAAAAAAATGTAAAACGAATAAACTCAAAGGAAAATATTCATTACCACAGGCTATTGAATTAATACTTGAAAATACATCCTTGACTGCCGAGTTCGATCAATCTGGTAATCTAATTATTAAAAGAAATGAAGTTCCAGATAAGGACGAATTCATGAAAAAATTTATTAATAAGCACTTGTCAGAAGCAATTGCTTTATCTTTACAAGGTCTGCTAGTTGCAACCACTATTCCTGTTGTTAATATTGCTTATGCAGAAGAAAATAAAACGGATATTGTTGACGAAACAGAAATCATCACGATTACTGGTAAATACGCAAAAAGTCTTGAAAAGGCGATGGATATCAAAAGAATGTCGGCTAATGTTGTAGAAGCTATATCAGCGGAAGATATCGGTCAATTGCCAGATGTGACCATTGCGGACTCTTTAGCACGGCTTCCTGGTTTATTTGCCACTAAAGACCGCGGTAACGACAGCCAAATTTCTGCACGCGGCATGGGACCAAGGTTGACTATGTCAACGTTAAATGGCCGTGAAATAGCAACGGCTGAACCAGACCGTATTGTAAGGTTTGAGCAGTTCCCTTCAGAGTTAATTAGTGGCGCACAAGTATATAAATCTCAAAGTGCAGACCTTCATGAAGGTGGTGTTGCCGCTACTATCAATTTAGAAACGTTAAACCCGCTAGATTATGATGAAAGACAACTTTCAGTTAAAGCCGCATTACTTAATTATCAACAAGCATCTGATAGACCAAATTCTGATGAGAGTGGTTTTAGAGTAAGTGGGTCATATGTAGATCAACTTTTAGATGATACTCTTGGTTTTACCGTAGGTTATAGCTACCAAGACCAGCCATCTACGTTAAAACATCACGACAACTGGGGCTGGAATGATGGTTCATGGCAGGAAGATTCACCACCAGATGCTAATGGTGATGGTAAGTTAGATTTTATGCCATGGGGTAATGGTCCTGCTTTCATTTCGGGATCAGCACAAAGACAAAGTTTCCTCTCAAAACTGCAATGGCAAGCTAGTGACAACTTACAATTTAAGCTTGATGCTTATTATACTGATTGGAAAATAGATGAAAAAGAAGAAAATGCATGGAATTGCTGCTGGGACAACTGGGGAAATTGGCAAGCAGATGCAGGTGCACTTTCTGATATAGTGGTAATTGAAGACCATGTAATGGCTGCTACTATATCTCAAGGCATAGGGGTTACTCAAGCTCAGGGGAACTGGAATCAAAACAATGACATGTTGGCGTTAGGGTTTAATACAAAATGGAACCCTACTGAAGATTGGTCAATTGATGCAGATATTTCTTACTCTGAAGCAACACGCTCTAATGCATGGCATGGATTGACATATGATTATTCAGGCAGTGAGCCGCTTACAGTACAATATGACTTTAGACCTGAAAGACCTGACGTAAGTTACCCTGTTGGTGAATCGGCATTACTAGATGCTAACAACTACACCATGGGCGGCCTTATTGTCGATAATGATGGTGAGCTGACCGATGAGATTACCTCTGCAAAGGTGGATTTTGCAAGAGCAATGGATTTTGGTTTAATAAGTGCTATTAAATTTGGTGTGCGTTATACCGACCGTGAAAAATACAACTTAACACTAAATTGGAAGCAAGATGCTTTACTCAGTGAAATTCCTGATAACCTACAGCGCGGTGGTTATTTGATGGATGGCATACCACTAGTGCAGCTAGATTATGATGCAACATTAGCCAGTATGTATGGTGGCTCAGCCCCTTCAAAAGCCAATGCGGAAGTAGGCATCAACGAATGGCGTGTTACTGAAGAAACTGTATCTGTTTGGGCCATGCTCGACTTTGAAGGTGGTGATGAATTCATGTATTCAGGTAACTTTGGTGTTCGTTATATTGACACTAAACAAACCAGTTATGGTGAGCAGGTTATCAATGGCTCTGCTGAAGATATTGTTGATGGGCTTTCATATACCGAAGTTCTGCCTAGCTTTAATGTAACTGTTGAGCTCACTGAAGATCAATTGGTTCGATTTAGTGCTGCTAGAACCTTATCACGTGCGCCACTTGATGAACTACGCGCTAACCGTGTATTAAACGTAGATGTTAATGAAAATGTACCAATTTCAGGTAGTGGCGGTAATCCAAAACTAGCACCGTTTATTGCTAATCAATTAGATCTTTCTTATGAATGGTATTTTGCCGAACAATCTATAGCGGCAGTATCTTTATTTTACAAAGACGTTGAAAGTTATATAGGCATAAGCGTTGATACAACACCTATTGATGGTCGCCCTGCAAATATCACCAGCTCAATCAATGGTGAAGGTGGCTATATTCGTGGTGCTGAACTGAATTATCAAGCTCCTTTTGCCTTTCTGCCTGGATTTTTAAATGATTTTGGTCTTAATGTTAACTACGCCTATGTACAAAGTGATATTGAAGAAGTAGATCCTGTTGATGATCCATTATCAATGAATGGTTTGGCAGAGCATAATGCTGCAGCAACACTTTGGTATTTTAAAAACGGTTTTGAAGCTCGCTTAGCTTATAGTTATAAAAGTGAGTTTACTGAACAAGTCAACTGGTCAGTGAGTTCTTTGCAAACGAATAAGTCTGCTGATTATCTAGACTTAAGCCTTTCTTATGACATCAGTGAAGATTTGCAAGTTAAAGCCGACTTTGCAAACTTGCAAAATACTCCAGTAGTAACTTACACCAATAACAACCCACTATCTTTGGGGCGCTATAGAGCAACAGGACGACGTTTTTCTGTCGGTGTAAATTATAAATTTTAGTCATTTCAATAATTAACATACATAATAAGCCAACAGATTTTCGTTGGCTTATCTATTTAAATTAACTAAAAAATAATATGGCAACAAAGTAGCAGTTTTATTGATATTAAATTTTATAAATATAATAACAAAGGCATTCAAAAAATGAGCATTTTAAACAAATTATTAAGGAGGGTGACCAATTCTCCTGAATATACCAAAAAGAATAATAAACTTCTTAAACAGCTAATAGATAAAAGTTTATTGGGTTTCTTATTGACAGTTTTTTTCATCGGCTCTATACATGCAGCAAAATATGACATTGTCCCAAAGCCCATTTATTTTGAAGAACGTAATGGTTTTTTCCAACTAACCAATGACACAGTTATTATCGCTGACAAATCAATTCAGCCTCTTTCCCTCTATTTAAGAAAGTTACTAGCGGCTCCTACTGGCTTTGACCTTACAGAAGTAAAATCAATTGATGCACATCAACAGTATATAAAGCTTTCAATTGTAGAAGAGGCTCAATCTGAGCAAAGTTACTACTTAGAAGTGAATAACAACTTTATCGAGATTATTGGAAGTGACCAGGCTGGTTTATTCTATGGCATACAGACATTGTTTCAATTGATGCCCGCAGAGGTCTTTTCTCAAAAACTGACAAATGCAAAATGGAAAATTCCCAAGGTGATAGTAAAAGACGCTCCTCGCTTTGAATACAGAGGCTTATTAGTTGATATTACAAGACACTTTTTTGATAAGAACTATTTAAAGAAAATTATCGAGCGCATGGCTATGCATAAGCTTAATAAATTGCACTTACATTTAACTGATGATCCTGGCTGGAGGGTTGAAATTGAACAATACCCTAAGCTAACTTCAATTGGAGGAAAAGGTGATTATAGCACCCCAAATGGGGCTGCAAAATTTTTGTCTAAAGCCGAGATTAAAGAACTAGTCGCTTATGCTGCCTTACATCATATTGAAATTATTCCTGAAATTGACATGCCAGGACATGCAGGAGCCGCAGCTAAAGCTTACCCTGAATATTTTGATGGCAATATAACCTTCAATATGGGTAAAAAGGAAACCTACCATTTTGTCGCGGACATCCTCGATGAAGTTATTGGATTATTTCCTAGTTCATATATTCACTTTGGTGGCGATGAATTACGAAATCACAACTTAGAAAAATTATCAGAAGTTGAACAATTAATGGAAGAAAAAGGCTTTACTGAAATAGCGCAGTTAGAAGCTTTTTTTGACCGTTATGTTGCTAACTATATTGCCAGTAAAGGAAGAACCCCCATGGGCTGGGATGAAGTAGCGACCTATGGTGTAGATAAGAGTACAATAATTACTTGGTGGCGAGGACGCCACCCTGAAGTACTTGACCACGCAGTGAAACAAGGCCATAAGGTAGTCATGGCGCCTGCAAATTATGTATATTTTGATTACCCTCAAACAATTGGTGAGCCGGGTGCCCCATGGGAAGGTAACGACAATGGTCCAAATTCTCTAGAGTTAATTTATGAATGGGAGCCTATTCCCCCCCATTTTTCGAAACAAGAAGCGTCTTTAGTCATAGGGGTTCAAGGAGCTATATGGACAGAGTTTATTCGTTCTAAGTCTTATATGGAGTATATGACATTTCCACGTTTGTCTGCGTTAGCCGAAACAGCTTGGAGTCCAAAGGAAGAAAAAGACTTAGCTGATTTTAAAAATCGAATGAAAATGCAATATATGAGATACGATCAGATGGAAATAAATTATCGCGTTCCTGGACCTGATGGTGATCCGATGTCACCTAATTCTAAAGCTTATATAACTAATTAATGTGTATGAATCATTGAGCCCAAGCGCTTTACAAGCTTACAA
>MAAB01007782.1_pt1 | contig 11585 bp, 10 predicted proteins | sample 1115991 | NCBI WGS metagenome assembly MAAB01 (sample SAMN04961124, study PRJNA320927) | seawater metagenome | isolation source: sample BD02T18 sea water enriched with oil for 18 days | place: USA:Gulf of Mexico | collected 2013-07-27
ATAAGTAGGATTCAAAGTGACATTCAATTTTTAATTACATAAAAGTATAGTAAAATCATTACGTCAGAGCTGTTAAACTACTCTTTAATGGGGAAAGTCTTATAGGACTAATTATGTCAGAAGAAAAAATATGGACACTTAAATCGATTGCCAAAGAGCTGGGCGTATCTAATGCGACTGTCTCTAATGCTTTTAATCGCCCAGATCAATTATCAGAAAAGCGTCGAAATGATATTTTAGCCTCTTGCCAAAAACTAGGTTACTCAGGGCCAAATAAAGCTGCCCAATCATTGCGAAAAGGAAAGTTCAACATTGTCGCTTTGGTATTACCTGATAGCGTAGCCTATATGGTTACCGATCCCGTAGCCAGTAAGTTTGTTAAAGGTGTTTCTTCTATTTTAGAAAAAAACCATGTTAACTTATTATTGTTTTCTGGAGCTTCAGAGAATATCAATGCAGTATCAGACTTTGTTGATGGTTTTATCTGTTATGGCAGCCCGCGTAATATTGAATTAATCGAGCAATTACGGCTGACCCGTAAAAAAGTGGTTACCGCCGATTTTGATATTGATCGCAAAGCCTCTGTTGGCATTGATAATGAAAATGCTGCATTTGATATTGCTAAACTCGCACTGCATACTAAAGATGATCATATTGCTGTGCTTGGTTTGCGTTTACTTGATACCGACTTAACATGTCGAGTTTACGATACCCCTAATTTAGATATACATTGCTCGATTGCTCATCAACGTTTGATTGGCTATAAGAGAGCGATCAGCGAAGCCGGAGCGCAATTATTAAATGATCGCGTTTGGAATATTCCTGAAAGTAGTCATCACTTTGCCTTAATTGCGGTTAAAGAAGCGTTAAGTTCAACCCCTCGTCCTAATGTATTACTTTGCATGAGCGACTTAATTGCTTTAACAGCACTGCAGGAAATCAACGCAATGGGGCTTTCGATACCTGAAGATATTAGAGTGGTTGGTTTTGATGGTATTGATGAAGCATCACGCTCTAATCCGCCTTTGACCACTATTCATCAAAATAGCGAAGAAAAAGGCAGTACCGCAGCGCAGCTTTTTATCAAACAAGCCACACATGCAGAGAAAATACCTTATCAAATTGAACGTGGAAAAAGTTGTTAAGCATAGAGGTGAGTGCGTATAACAGCTGCTGTGCACTCACATCGTTAAACCATAGTCGTGCTACTTTGACAGTAAAGCCTGCAGATCAATTGAACGCTCTAAGCCTGCTTCGATTATATTCATTACCGCGTGATTTTTAGCTGAGTTTATCGAAAGCACAGCGCTAGTATTTTCTTTTACCCAAGACATTACTAAAATATCATTTTGATAAGATACTGAAAATCCTCCATTAAAAGCAGCAGAGTTATTGCGAATACCTATCAAGGTCAATAATGCCTTAGTCACCGGTTTTGTTAATGACTCTTTGATGCGCTCATTATCAAGGTAAGGGCGGTTAATGTCTCTACCAACCTGACTTTTGTCAAGTAACTCCATATCATTGGTTTGTGCTAACAAACCGGCATAATAAACTTGCGGTGTACCGGGTGCAAAAAATTGAATGGCTCTAGCCACCAAGTAATCAAAATCGTTTTTGCCAAGGGCATCATAATAAGTGCAGTTCACTTGGTATAAGTCGACATTACTTGCTGCTGCGCCCGTTGCGAGTTTACTTTCTCCATCACTTTTAAGGTGTATATCTTCAACTAAGGCATCAATTTGCTTGTTAGTTAATAATCCGGCTTTGCCATCCATTGGGCCAACATCTATGATGCCAATGCCATCATGGGTATCTAATACCGTAATACAATTTCGTGGTGAAATAGTTAACCAGTTCACTAGGGCACTAAAGTCTTTATTAAACAGGCTGTGTAAAATAAGTGGTGGTAAGGCAAAGTCGTAAACTTGATCAACACGTTTGGCTATTTCAATTTGTGTTTGATAATAAGAGTGGATTTCAACTAAGGTTTCAATGCCAAGCTTATTGGCTTTATGGGTAAGCTCATCAATAAACTCAAAGGTTTCTTCCAACATAAAACAGTTGCTGCCAGCTTTTTTAATCGCATATCCCGCCGCATCTAAGCGGATGATCTTAATTTTACTTTCAGAGAAGGTCGTTAAAATACGTTCTAGGTACACTTGACCCGCTGGTGAGGTTACATCAATATCAATTTGGTTTTCGGTAAAGGTCGTCCAAAAATCAGCTGATTCATTGTCTGGCAGGGCAAATTGCGTAAAGCAACTACCCGGGCGAGGGCGATAAATTTTTTCTTGCTGCGCTTTATCTAAACCGTTAGGGAAAACCTTATCTTTAGTTAAGAATAAATCCCAAAAAGCTGATTTTTTGCCCTTGCTAAGCACATCTTGAAACTCTTTTGATTGTGCTGACATATGATTAACAATGAGATCTGCCATCAACTCATAATCCTCGCCTAAGGTCTTAACATCTTGCCAAGAGCCTAGTCGACTATCAACTTGGGTATGATCGATAGGATCAAAACCGGCGTCACTGCCATCAATAGGATAATAAAACGGAAGTAAGTGTATACCAGAGAATAGATCTGTTAACTGGTCCTTTAGAATATTGTTTAGTTCTTTAATTGTTGAACCCGTCAACCTATCTACATAGGTTATCAACTGCACATTGTTTTTCATCATTTACCCATTATTATTTAAGTTGAATCTTAATCGATTAAGTTATATATTCTGCTACTCTGTAGTTATTTTCAAGAATAATTTTTATTTATTTATCACTTTGGCAAGTAATTACAGGGATTTTTAATTTGAATAGTTAATAAATTTATATAGTTAGTGGTTAACTCTATAATATAGTAACGAGGAGAAGGTTATGAGTCACACGAGCATGCCAACAATGAGCACTTCAACAGTAAAAGATGCATCAATACAGCGTATTAAACTATTAACATATATGATGTTTTTTGTCTTTGCCATGACGTCAGATGCAGTGGGTGTCATTATTCCAGAGCTAATTGAGACCTACGGTTTAAACCTGACACAAGCAAGCGCTTTTCATTATGTGCCTATGATATTTATTGCACTAAGCGCGTTATTTTTAGGTTACCTTGCCGATAAGTGGGGCAGGAAAAGCACTATCATTATCGGTCTATTAATCTTTGCGCTGGCTTGTTTTTTATTTGCCGCTGGCAGCTCTTTTTTATATTTTCTCGCGTTATTAGCCTTGGTAGGTATAGCGGTTGGCCTATTTAAAACAGGTGCCTTAGCGCTTATAGGTGATATTTCAACATCAAATAAAGAACATACCGCCACCATGAATACCGTCGAAGGTTTTTTTGGCGTCGGCGCTATGGTCGGCCCTGCCATTGTCAGCTATCTGCTTATTTCAGGGGTATCATGGAAATATTTATATATCTGCGCAGGGGTTCTGTGTGCTTTGTTATGCCTAGCAGCAATGAAAACCAGCTACCCTAAAACAAAAGAACATGCTGAGGGGCAAATCAATTTAAAAAGCTCACTAGCAATAATAAAGGATCCTTATGCCATCGGGTTCTCACTAGCTATCGCTTTGTATGTTGCTACCGAAGTCGCTATTTATGTGTGGATGCCAACCTTATTGGTTGAATATAACGGCTCTTTGGTCTGGCTGGCTACTTATGCACTTACCGTGTTTTTTGCTTTGCGAGCAGGAGGAAGGTTCTTAGGCGTGTGGATGTTAAAGCACTTTAGTTGGCAGCAGGTGATGTTCTGGTTCTCTTTAGCGGTATTGCTTTGTTATTTTGGTACGGCGATCGTTGGTGTTGACGCTGCGGTAGTGCTCTTGCCGTTATCTGGCTTGTTCATGTCGATGATTTACCCGACATTAAACTCTAAAGGCATTAGTTGTTTCCCTCAAAGTAAACACGGCGCTATTGCTGGCGTAATATTGTTTTTTACTGCCGTTTCAGCCGCGATAGCGCCTTTGTTAATGGGTATTGTCAGCGATATATTTGGCCATATTGTTTATGGTTTCTATTTAGCGACATTCTTTGCCGCAGTACTGGCCTTGCTGGCTGGTTACAATCTCATTAAAAATCCAACAGAAGATAAAATGTTATAGGTTAAATAAACATTATCTTTTCAATCAATTAACTCAATAACAACTTAAATTTTCCTTGTGTTAAAAATAAACACTTGCATTTTGGTAATTTTTTAGCGAGTATCTACTTAATCGATTAAGTTGGTTTTTTGGTAATGGGAAGAACACAAATATTAGGCAAGTATTTGACAAGTATTCGATTAGCACAGAGAAAAATTAGCATCGTAAAAATAGACTATAACTATAAAGAAACATCAGGTGAGCATATGAAACACAGTAAATGTAATAAATTTATACTAAGTACTTTAGCAATGGCTATTTGTACCAGTTTAAGCGCTGCAGAAGTCAAGTCAGAGGCAGAAAAAGAGGCGGAAAAAAAAGGTTTAGATTTTGAGCGTATTGTTATAACCGGTGTGGCTAAAGGCACAACCGTTATGGCGTCAAGTGTTTCAGTAAGTAGCTTTACCGCCGAGCAAATGGAAGTGACCTCACCACGAACTACGGCTGAAGCTTTTAGGGCTATTCCTGGTATTCGTTCTGAAGCATCGGGCGGTGAAGGCAATGCTAACATTGCGGTACGTGGTTTGCCTGTTGCTGCTGGTGGCGCGAAATTTTTGCAATTGCAAGAAGATGGTTTACCTATTATGCAATTTGGTGATGTTGCTTTTGGTAATGCCGACATTTTTCTTCGTTTAGATAGCACTATGGCGAGTGTTGAATCTATTCGTGGTGGCTCAGCTTCTACTGTTGCCAGTAATGCTCCGGGCGGAATTATTAACATTATCAGTAAAACTGGTCATGAAGAGTCGGGCAGTGTTTCAACTACTTTTGGTCTAGATTATGATAGCTTACGCACAGATTTCGAATATGGTGGCGAGCTGACTGATTCAGTATTTTTCCATATCGGTGGTTTTGTTCGTCAAGGTGACGGCCCAAAAGACGCTGGTTACACTGCTAACAAAGGTGGCCAGATCAAAGCCAATTTAACCAAAGAATTTGATGACGGTTATGTGCGTATTTATTACAAAAACTTAGCTGATAAGGCTATTAGTTACTTGCCTATGCCAATGAAAGCCGATGGTAGCTCTTTACCCGGTTTTGACTCGCAAACCGATACACCACACTCTGCTTATTTCTTAGATACTTTATCATTGGGTGCTGACGGAGAAAGACGCCGTGGCAGCATGCAAAATGGTATGAACCCACAAGTTGAATCATTCGGTTTTGAAGCCGTATTCGACCTAGGTAATGATTGGGAAATTGAAAACCGTTTTAGACAATCAAGTGTTAAAGGCAGTTTCAATTCGCCATTTCCTGCTGAAGTCGCTACAGGCTCAAGCATTGCCACAAGTATCGCCGGTGACGGTGCTACTTTAACGTATGCTAACGGTCCTATGGCAGGGCAAGCTTTTGATGACAGCGCACAAATCATGCGTATTCATACTTTTGATGTTGAAATGAGTGATTTTGGCTCATTGGTTAATGATATTAAGTTAACTAAAAGCCTTGGCGATACCAGTATTACTTTTGGTTATTACAAAGCACTGCAAAATATTAATATGTCTTGGCTTTGGAATTCCTACTTAATGGAAATTAAAGGTGATAACGCCGCGTTACTTGATGTTACCGCTGCCGATGGTACTAGTTATTCAGATAAGGGTTTATATGCTTACGGTGTGCCGGCTTGGGGAAATTGTTGTCAACGCAACTATGATGTTGAGTACGATATTAGCGCGCCTTATTTAGCGTTATCATCGCAACTTGGCGATATTACCCTTGATTTAAGTGTGCGTCATGACAGTGGTAATGCCGTTGGCTCATATGCAGGTGCTGTGCAATCTAGCGTTGATATGAACCGTGATGGCATTATTTCTAAACCGGAAGAAAGTGTTTCTTCTATCGACAACGCTAATGCTTCTGCGGTTAATTATGATTGGAGTTACACTTCATACTCATTAGGGGCTAACTACCAACTTAATGACAACCTTGCCTCTTTTGTTCGAGTAAGTCGTGGTGGCAGAGCCAATGCAGATCGTTTAGCTTTTGGTAAAATTAATGTTGATGGCTCAGTCGCTTCAGCAGATGCTGTTGATATGGTTGACCAATTTGAATTAGGTGCCAAATATCGTCTAGATAATTTTTCAGCGTTTGCAACGGTATTTGCTGCAGAAACGGAAGAGCAAAATTATGAAGCAACCAGCCAAACATTCTTCGATAGAGTTTATGAAGCTTATGGTGTTGAATTAGAGTCGAGTTACTTTATCGGTGATTTTGATTTTCGTGGTAATTTAACATGGACCGATGCTGAAATTACACAAGATGCAGTTAACCCAGGTGTTGTTGGTAATACTCCAAGAAGACAAGCTGATTTTGTTTACTCATTTATGGCGCGTTATAACTTCGATAATGGCTCTACTGGTTTAAGCTTTACCGGTACTACTGATGCTTATGCACAAGATAACAATGATTTAAAATTTGATGGCTATACCACGGTAAGTGCCTTTGCTAGTTATATGTTATCGGAAAGTTTATCGGTTTCAGTCAATATTAATAATATTTTCGATACTGTTGGTATAACCGAAGCTGAAGAAGGCTCAGTGCCTGATAACGGTATTATCCGCGCGAGAACCATCAGCGGTAGAACCAGCAGTTTAACTCTTAGATATGACTTTTAATTAAAGCCAATCAAGTTAAACCAGATTTAGTTAAGTTAGATTTAGTTAAGTCAGGTTTAGTGTTAAAAAAATTAGCTGAAGCCCATTCCGGTGGGCTTTTTTTATGTTCAGGATGAACGCTATATCGCGGTCACATGGATGTGAAAGAGCGTGTATAAGGTGTATTTATGTTTTCTTTACTCAGTTACGGTGAAGTATTAGTTGATTTTTTACCGAGTGATAAAGGTGATAATTATTATCCCATGGCAGGAGGCGCTCCTGCCAATGTCGCAGTAGCTTTTGCTAAATTAGGCGGAACAAGTTACTTTGCTGGTGGTATAAGTCACGATAATTTTGGCAATATGTTATTTCACGCATTAGCAAAAAATAATGTTAACAGCAGATATGTCTACCGAGTTGAGCAAGCCAATACCGCCGTAGTACTGGTGAGTTTAGCTGCTGACGGCGAAAGGTCATTTAATTTTTATCGACACAATACCGCTGATACTTTATACGGCCAAGACCAAATTTCAGCAATTAACTGGCAAGATATGGGCATTTTTCATTATTGCTCTAATACCTTAACTAACCAAATGATGAGCGAGAATACTGCCTTTGCCTTGCAACAAGCGAAAGCAAACAATGTTTTGGTGAGCTTTGATGTCAATATACGCCAACAGCTTTGGTCAGATTTATCGCTATTGCCAAGCCGTATTGATGAATGCATCAAGGTTAGTGATTTGGTTAAATTAAGCAAAGAAGAGGCAGAATACTTAGCCGAGCAAGCAAAAATAAATTACCAAGATTATATTAATCAACTTATTGCCCTCGGTGTTAAATTAGTTGTGGTTACCGATGGCGCTAAAGCAATTCATGTAACTTCGGCCAGCTATTCTGTGTATCTTGGAGTTCCGACAATCAAAGCTATTGATACCACAGCAGCAGGTGATAGTTTTATCGCAAGTTTTCTCTTTTCTCTGAGCAAGCAAACACATGCCAGTTCGTTGATTGACTCTCTTGCAGAGCAAAATAAAGTTACTGAAGCAATAAACTTTGCAGCTAAGTGTGGGGCATTTACTTGTCAACAAAAAGGCGGGTTTGTCGCACTGCCTAATATCGGTGATATTTAACAGTTTCCTTAAGTATTTATTTAAGTATTTTCTTAAGTACTCCCTTAGCTATTTTCAAAACTTTTACTTTCTAGCGAGTTACTGTTTGTAGGCTGATTTATATAAGTTAGCTTTTCAAAAGGTAACTTCGTACAGGATAACTATGCAATCTAGAGAATCTCTACCAAGTTGGCAGCAGCTGAACCAACATGCGAAAACAATACAAAAACAACATATGAAGCAGTTATTCGCTGAAGATAATCAGCGATTCAATAAATTCTCCATTGAACTACCGTCAATGCTTTTAGATTACTCTAAAAACTTAATTACCCAACAAACGGTTACTCAATTAATTGATTTAGCTAAAGCCTGTGATATTGAATCATGGCGAGAAAAAATGTTTGCTGGCGAGCGTATTAATTTCACAGAAGACCGAGCGGTACTTCATACCGCCTTAAGAAATCGTAGCCAACAATCGCTTAGGCTTGAAGGTGAAAATATTACCGAGCAGGTTGAACAAGCTTTGAATAAAATGAAAGGTTTTTCTGAGCAAGTTCGTCAAGGAAAGTGGTTAGGTTACTCTGGTAAACGTATTACCGACGTGGTGAGTATTGGTGTTGGCGGTTCTAACCTTGGTCCACAAATGGTGACCGAAGCACTAAAACAGTACAGTGATAATAGTTTGAAAGTGCATTATGTCTCGAATGTAGATGGTACCCAAATTGCTGAAGTGCTGAGGCCATTAAACCCTGAAAATGTGCTCTTTATTGTTTCGAGTAAAACCTTTACTACCACTGAAACCATGACCAATGCCCACACGGCGGTTAAATGGTTAACGTCGGCATCGTTTGATGAAAAAGCGGTCTCTAAACATTTTGTGGCGGTAAGTGCTAACAAAGAAAATGCTATGGCTTTTGGGATTGAAGAAGACAATATTTTTGATATGTGGGACTGGGTTGGCGGCCGTTTTTCATTGTGGTCAGCTATAGGTTTGCCTATTGCTTTGGATTTAGGTTTTGAAAAATTTATTGAATTACTTGAAGGTGCTAATGAAATTGATGAGCACTTTTGTCAGGCGCCACTTGAGCAAAATGCACCGGTAATATTAGCTTTACTGAGTGTTTGGAATTGCACCTTTTTAGGAGCACAGTCACAGGCTATTTTACCTTATGATCAATCATTGCATATGTTATCTGCCTACATGCAACAAGCTGAAATGGAAAGTAATGGTAAATCTGTTTCTTGGCATGGTAAAGCAATTGATTATCCTACTGTACCTACCATTTGGGGCGAAGTAGGTATTAATGGCCAACATGCTTTTTATCAGTACCTACATCAAAGCAATAATGTTGTGCCTGCCGACTTTATCGGCTCAGTGGCAAGTGTTACACCGGTTCAAGGTCATCATGAAACACTGATGGCGAATTTTTTTGCCCAAACTCAAGCCTTAATGCAAGGGGTTGATGAGGCACAAGTGCGGACAGATCTAAAGGCTAAAGGTCGCACTGCTGATTACATCGGTAAGGTTGCTCCTCATAAGGTGCATAAAGGCAATCGGCCAACCAATACACTATTAATGAAACGCATCTCTCCACGTACCATTGGCAGTTTAATTGCTTTATATGAGCATAAGATTTTTGTGCAAGGCATTATTTTACAAATTTGTTCGTTTGATCAATGGGGTGTTGAGCTGGGTAAAGGTTTAGCCAATGATATTGAAAAAGAGCTACACCAGCGTTCAACTAACCTTAATCACGACAGTTCTACTGCGCAATTAATTAGTTATTACCAAAGAGTGAAAGAGGAGGGAGCTTGAGTTGCTAAATAACCAACAACGCCAGTTACATACCAGCAATAAACCTAAGCTACTTCTTTATTAAAAAGAGAATATTATGAATACACATCCCTTTGACACCATAACGTTAGACAATGGTGCCCAACTTCTATTAACGCCATGCCCAGGCTCAAAAGGATCTAGCTTAGCATCGTCTTTATCAGTGCTTAAAGAGGCGGGTACAGGTATGTTACTTACGCTGATGTTTGATAAGGATATGATAAATAATAATATAACTCCATTACCTCAATTGTGTGAAGAAAATAATATTGTTTGGCTACAATTGCCTATTGTTGATGATGGCGCGCCATGTGAGGTATTTGAACGTCAGTGGCTTAAACATATCGACGCCATATTAGCTGTAATCAATAACCAGGACACTATTACCATTCATTGCAAAGGTGGTTTTGGCAGAACGGGGTTAGTAGCCGGTCTCATTTTACGCTGTTATGGTTTAACAGCTGAGCAGGCGATGAAAAAGGTGAAAAATGTTAGGCCTAAGTCACTAAAAAATGAACGACAATTAACTTACTTTAATTCATTTGTATGACGAAGACTGCTGGTAGACACTATCTCGTTATGGGGGCGGACCATCTTATTAGCGCCATAGAGTATCTATTCTAAAAATAAGTTTCTAAGGCGGAAAGGGGCACTTAAATCGCCTTAGATTTTCACTCAAATTTAGACCGCTTGGTGCGTGTAATGACACAGTAATATTTCTAAATTCACAAGCAGTATTAATAAACGAGTTGAAATTCATACTATTTGAATTAAAGTGATTATAAAGCACTATAGTTTTAATCATTCTATTGGATACTAAATAAGTTGTGCATAATTGATTTTTTATTGATGCGCAGTCTACATAATCGACCCTGATTGAAACAACCTAATTTAATAATATACAGTTGCTAGTAAGTGTTCTTAATATTCAAGCCTCGTTATCAAGTTACAGGAAACAATAAATGACAGACAAGTACAGTAAAACTAAAACAAGCTATTACCGTAGGCTTTATGTTGCTTATTTAATAGATACGGGCATCAACACTGTGCCTTTGTTGTTAGAAAACACTGAAATGCCTAAACGGACGTTACAGGACACTATTTTAGCCCTAGCTGAAATAGATATAGTCTGTGCTATTTCGGGGGGAACTAAGAACCGAAGTTACGCAATAGAAAGTTGGGGCGCAATAAATAAAAGCTATATAAAAAATAACTTGCAACACATCAAAGGCGTTCTACAATACAATTAAGTTAAAATAATGGAATATAAATAGGAGAATATGAATGAGTCAATCAATGCAGAATTTAGCGGCTTCTTTAGAATCTCTTGAAGAAGAAATTGGACTTGAAGATTTAAGTCAGCTATTAGCGGATATGTTGCTTGTTTGTTCGGCAAGAATCGTAGGTGATGCTTCTAATAATTGGACTGTAAAAACAGAAATTGTTAATGGTGAGGTGACGGCTATTACTGATGCTGGCTTGTCTAAGGTTAAAGTTGGTTAAATAGAAGTGGGATTGGGCCGTTAACTAGATAGTGGAATATAAGCATGGCTACATATGAGCAGGTCAGAACTTTTGCAAAAGATAAATATAGTAAGACAATGCAGAATTGCTGGATTGCACATGCAAAAGAAATTAATAACTTACCAATAAAAATCGCTCATAATCGCAAGTCTTCTGCTCAGAGTGTAGTGGCTAAGTTTAATTGGCCACTAACGTGTAAGTTTCTAACTCACTTGGGGGCGTTTTCGCGATAGAATATCTATTCTAAAAATAATTTTCTATGGCGGTATGGGGCACAAAGTGAGATAGGGTTTTAACCCTAATTTATACTTTTTTGTGGCTTTGAAGACAATTGTGTAAAATATTTATCAATACTTTTTTCTAATACGTTATTATCTATCTTTTAAT
>MAAB01007784.1_pt1 | contig 11577 bp, 10 predicted proteins | sample 1115991 | NCBI WGS metagenome assembly MAAB01 (sample SAMN04961124, study PRJNA320927) | seawater metagenome | isolation source: sample BD02T18 sea water enriched with oil for 18 days | place: USA:Gulf of Mexico | collected 2013-07-27
GCACTTTTCATTAGCTAACCAGTATTTAAGAAAACAGGGAAAACCAGAAATCGACTGGGCGGTACCTGAACAAGATACGCAATCGGGCCAATCCTTCTCTCTTTTTTAATTGATTTACCCAGGTTAGAAGGTTTTCTATAGCCTCCTAACCGTTTTTACTTTGTGTTAAGTGCGTTTACGGTTTTGTTACTAATAAGGCAGAGGTTCGAGCGTTAAAGGCGTCTCTAAGTAAAATAAGGGAGCCTGTGCGGATTCATCACCAATGATGGCATAAATAAAGCTTTGCTCTCCAATGGTGACTGAATTAACAACCTCAGCTACGTCTTTATCGTCTTGGTTTTTCAGTTTAGTTAACGCAGGTAGCGCGAGCCCAACAGGGGCGCTTAATAGATAAAGGTGTTTTTTCAAATTTCCTCGGTATTGCATCCGAGCAACAATTTCTTGTCCGGTATAACATCCCTTTTTAAAACTAATGCCTTGGGTCAACTGCATATTAAGCATTTGAGGAATGAATTTCTCACTGGTTTCCTTACGAATAATCGCTTGTCCACTGATAAAACTGAGACCTTTAAGCTGATCATTGATTGGCGGGAGCCCAACGGCTCTAAGGTCCGATTTCGGGCGAAGATAAAGATATTGATTTAATTCACCCTGACTAATAAGTGTGAGCGAGTGTTGCTGTTCTTTTTGCTGGCAGTAATAGGGTGTGTCCTGCTCAGGTGACAGACTTTCTTGATTAAAAAGGTATTCGATCTGAAACTCGTCTTCTGCATTCACTAACTGAGTTTTAAAAAAGACAGCAAACTTCTTGAGATGGACGAGTATCTCTTCCAGTAAATCTGAGGCTAAAATGAGTAAGATATCATCGGCCTGTTGCAGGGCATAAAAGTTAGCAATCACTCTGCCTTTTATATTGCAAATAGCCCCTTGCAAACCTTTCTCTGGGGTCAGTTGGCTAAAGTCACAACTGGTCTGGCCCTGGAGAAACTTAATGCTGTCCTGGCCTGAGATTTTTAGGCAACCTAGTTCATCTGCATTCACAGAAGCAGGTAAAAGGTGCGTGAAGGTAGAAAGGATAGAAACTGAGCTCATAAAGGTCGCCAAAAAATAATCCCATTTATTACATTTAACCTCTATGTTTCTGAAACCGAGAGATTAACATTGAAATAGCACCTCAAATACATTGATTTAAATCAATATAAAACGGTCTATAAGAATATATGTGGCATGTTAAGCGCTTTTTCAAGCGCTTTTAACATTAATTCTCATTAAGTCAGTGAGTTTGTTGGCGGCGATAGGATAGCTTAGGTGGTAGCCTTGGCCTGTTATGCAGCCTTGCTGAATCAGATTTTGCTTCTGCTGCTCCGTTTCTATGCCTTCAGCAATAACTGTTAGCGACATATTGTTCGCTAAACTGATAATAGCGTTAACAATGGCTGAATCAGCGCCTTTTTGATCAGTGTCTAGATCAGCAACAAAGGATTTATCAATTTTCAAACATTGGGCGGGTAGGCGTTTCAAATAATTTAAGGAAGAGTAACCGACCCCAAAGTCATCAATGGCAACTTTAAAGCCGTGATACTGCAACTCAATAATGGCATCAGAACATTGGTCTAAATTGGCAACCAGATCCTGCTCTGTGATTTCTAAGGTGATGCAATTGGTGGGGCAATTGTATTTTTCAAGTATCTGTGACAACTCTTCCGGCAAATCAGGGTTTAAAAACTTACGCGCCGAGAAATTGATCGCGAACAGTTTGTCCTGAATATCGATTCCTTGCTCTTTCCATAGGGCAATTTGTTTGACGACATTTTTAAACACCCAGCTGTCTATTTCTGTAATGATGCCGGTTTTTTCTGCGATAGGCAGGAAGTTATCGGGTGTAATTAGCCCCATTTCTGGGTGGTTCCAGCGTATCAACGCTTCGGCACCGATAATCTTGTTAGTTAACAGATTATATTGAGGCTGATATTGAATAAAGAATTCATTATTATCAATTGCCTTGCGTATACCTGAGCTCAGTTGTAATAGTTTATGGGCTTCAGATGACATACTACTTTCGTAAACGCTGTAAGTATTACGACCCTTGCGTTTAGCATGGTACATGGCAACGTCAGCATTACTGACAAGGCTTTCAAGTGTGTCCCCATGCTGTGGATAGAGGCATACGCCAATACTGCTACCTGCAAATACGCTGGTAGCATTAAGTTCGAATGGCATGTTTAGAATACTGTTTAGTTCTTCTGCTCTATCTTGTAGCTCGCCCAAGTCACCTTCATCCGGATAAATGATCATAAACTCATCACCTCCCAAGCGAGCAACGATACCGTCGGAAGCCACTGTTTCACGTAGACGTTTGGCAATCAACTTGAGTAATTGATCGCCCATGCTATGGCCCAAACTATCATTTACATGTTTGAACTGATCAATATCAAGGAAGAGTAAACCAAATTTGGTATGTTCACTTTGAGACTTCCTAATGCAATGTTCTATGTCTTGATAAACCTGAAGACGGTTAGCAAGCCCTGTTAGTACGTCATGATGAGCGAGATGATTCAGTTTAATTCGTTCAGCTTGTAACTCTTGATAAGTTTCATCAAGGCGCTTACTCATTTTATTAAAGGCTTTTTCAATGGTGTTCCACTCATCATTTCGCTTAAGTTGAATGACCTGATTAAATTGGTCTGCTTCGACTTCATTAAAGCGCGTAATAATTGTTTTAATCGGTAATTTAATATGTTGATGGATCTGACGAACAAAAATAATACCGCTAAAAATAAGGATAAAACCGGCAAAATAAATTACTTCTAACCTGAGTGTTTGAATCTCTGTTTTTAATTGATTCTTCAACAATATGGCGCTGAACTTAACGCTACCCTCGGTCTTTTCTATTTGGGATAAAAGTACATCTTCAGATTTAGCCAATGAGGACACAATGCGCCAGCGTTGAGCGAGTTTACTCTGTAGTTTATTCAGTATCTGTCGATATTGCTCAAGGCTCTGTCTGGTTTTTAATTTACTTTCAATAATAGGGGAATATAAACCATTCAAATTTGACAGGTGAAGCTCAAAAATATCCAGTTGATTTTCAATCTCAATGATAAGAACTTCTTCTGTGTCTGGTGTGATTCGACTGCGAATGGTAGCCGTTAATTTTCCGATTGTTAGGTAGGTGACACGTAAGCGAGTAATGGCGCCTTCAAGCACATTGTTGCTTGTATGAAAGCTGTCACCAGGTGTTGTTATATGCATTTTTTCATGAAGTAGCACATTATTTAAATGGTTCTCACTAACAGACAAGTCGAGCGTATCTAAAATGTCTAAAAGCTCACTATCTGCCGTTTGTAACTCTCTCAATATTTGATTGAGGGACAGTGAGTTATCAATAAATCGATGAAAATTGCGGATAAAGACATCCGTTAATTGAGAAAAGTTGGTTGAGTCTGATAACGCTCTAATTTCATTCAACTTCTGTTCAATAAACAGACCTTCTTTATTGAGGATTTCTTTATCATAAAGTAAGGATTGCTCAAGTAATTGAACACGATTAGAGAGGGCAAACATCTCGCGACTAACAGACGAGTTTATCGCTAATTTATTGATATGCTGATTAGACTGATAATCTATGATGGTACGAATATTCGATAACGAATTAATGACATAAAAACCCAGCGAACAAAGAAGTGCAAGAATCACCATAGCAGAGGAAATAAACCGAAACCCTAGGGTTATTTTAGGTATATTCATAAACAGTAAGCCTTAGTGCCAAAGCTGCAAGTAGGCTTTTCGATATTGCTGGTCTGGGTCATAGTTATTGCTCTTATCAACATATTGTTTAATGTTTTGACGATTAATAATCTGTGCTTTTTCGATATAGTCACTGGGTTCATTCTGATTAAACGCTCTATTCAGTTCATCAACTATCTGCCAGCCTTGAAGAATTAAAGGCTCAGGGACAGTAGCAACTTGAAGGGTGTTACTGCTAATTCTTTTATACGCGGCTTTACTGCCGTCACCCGCAGAGATGCTACGAGGTATGTATTGGGCAGAAAGTTTGGAAGAAAGTAATGATGGTAAGGCAAAATCGATATAGAGATCATTAATCACAATAAAGTGTGTAATCTGATTTTTATAATCTTTAATTAAACGTCCTATGGTTATGGGCATCTGCTGAGGTATGTCAGAGATAGGCATATCTTCTACAGAAAGAATATTACATTCCAAGCAATATTTTTCTATGGTGTGGATAATAGTGTCAGACTTTGTTTTGGCAATACTAAAGCTGGTATCTGTAAAAATGACAATGTTGGACTGCCCGTTGCCATCAATAATGGCATAGTGGGCCGCTAGTTCAGCAACCTCAATAGGGTTTGTGGAAACATTGTAAAAAATCATATTGTCAGGTGATGAGCCCGCAATGCTTCCTGCATGCCAGCCAACAATAGGAATATTAAGGTCTTTGGCCGCTTTCAGCAGTTCTTGACGCTTCTTCGTATCAACACCGGCAAGAATAATGCCGTCGGGTTTACTTGATATGGCTTTTGTTAGCATGCTCGCTTGGCCATTTTCTGATCCATAACCATCTAGAAACCGGACATTCCAGCCAATGCTATCAATCGCATCAATGACGCCATGGGCTAAGATTTTGATACTGTCATTTCTAAGATCAGAAGCCACAAAAATGATATTTTTATCGGAAGCTGCTTTTGGACCTGAAGTCGGCCCTTGCCAGTACTGATTTATTAGCTGGCTGGCATCATTTACTTTCGCTCTGGACTCTTTGAGCGCATCTATTCTTTCTTCTGCAGTGCTTAACTGGCTAAAAATAAGTAGGAGAGAAAGAAGCGTAATTTTTACTAAAATCATAAGATCTCATTTAACGTATGTTGAAATACCCCAACGATGAAAAATGTCCTTATTTTCAGCTCTTATTAATCCTTAATAATCGAGAGTAGAGGCTTCTGCTATTGATGCTTGAAGACTTTTTAATTGTTTAGTTTACGTTTAAATATAATTTAATTTTCCCGCTTTACTGTGGCTATTTTGTATCTACTTATGTCTTTCTTTGCATTAGCTGCACACTTACAAATTTATAATGTTATGAAGTGTAAGTCATTTTTAAATAATCTTGAATATTAATAGGTTAGATTTCTAACGTTTGGAAAAATGACGGTGAGCTAAGCGCTAAATTAAATATTTGCACATTACCTCCTTATTGTAATGGAATAAAATGTACGAGTTACAGTGGATTCTTACAAAAGGTAATAATCTCCACATTTGCTAACACAGAAAGCGTCCTTTTCCATAAAACCATAGATAGAAATCGAATACCTCTCAAATAACTCATCATTAATATTAATCTGATTAATAACATAACGTAACAGTGATGAAACTTCAAAGTTGCAAATGCTAATGATAACGGTTATTGTTTGTGCATATTTATTGGTAATGGAATACTTTGAACGTGACGACGCCAACTGAAAACTCAGCCCCCCTATTAGATGCTTCAAATTTAAATACTCAATTGGCCCCATTAATACCAGATGGCGGTGTGAGCTCAGAAACGGACAAACTGGCGCTTTTACCCGATACGCCTACAGAGTCAATAACAGGCTCATCTAGTCAGCTCTCTATCTTGCTGCAAGACGAAAGGCTCGCACCCTTGATTGAGTTTTTGCAAACGGGAGGACCTGTTGTTTGGATATTATGTCTATTTTCATTATTTTCATTAACGCTAGTTTTTGTTAAATGTTGGCAGTTTAGTATTTACCAAGTTGAGTCCAAAAAAGATCTAAATTTAGCCTTATCACTATGGCGACAATCGTGTCCAGAACAAGCAATAAAGGCCTTACAAACCAAGCGACCTGTATCCGCTGTTGTGGCTTACGCTATGACAGAGTTAAGCCAAGGCCGGCATGAGGGTTTGTTACTGAGAGAAGAAATTGAGCGTCTTGCCGATGAAAAAATCCAAGCACTAAAAGCCTACTTAAGGCCATTGGAAGTGATCGCCACCTTGAGTCCTTTATTAGGGCTGTTAGGAACTGTGATGGGGATGATTGTCGCCTTTCAAAATATGGAGTCTGCCGGTAGTCAAGTTGACCCATCTGTATTATCTGGTGGGATTTGGCAAGCATTATTAACCACGGCTGTTGGCTTAATTGTGGCAATTCCAGTGGTAGCGGTTCATGCCACATTTGAGCGTAAGGTGGAGCGTATCCTTCATCTTATGAATGATGCTGTGACTCAAGTGTTTACAGTTCAAGGTAAAGATACCGAGACATTTATCAGTCTAGTCGATGTACATAAATCAGTGGAAGAGCAACACTGTGCGGCTTAATGGTACTCACCAAAAACGACGACAAGCGATAAGCTTAACCCCCCTTATTGATGTCGTTTTCATCTTGTTGTTGTTTTTTATGCTGTCATCGAGTTTTGTGCCTTGGCGTCAAATTAATATCTCTATGCCAACAGCGAGCTCGTCTTCTAATAATGAAATGGTGAAATTGGAGATACTTGATAATAACGGGCTTTTTTTATTTGATTCACATGCTTACGTTTTGTCAAATCTGGCGGGACTAAAGTTGTTAGTGGCGCGCTTTCCAGACAGCGTATTTTTAATCAAGGCTAAAGCGGATGTCGAAACGGGTGTTTTGCTTGCCTTATTGGATCAACTGACCTTAGCTGGCGCAAAAAATGTATCTCTATCAGCGACGTTAAAAGGACAATAACGTGAAATTTAACCCACTAGGCACGAGTAATAAAAGCACAGATGACAATCTTGTTCCCCTCATCAATGTTGTCTTTTTGATGCTTATTTTCTTTATGGTAGCAGGTCAAATAAGGGCCTCAGATGCGGTTTCTATCATGCCACCTGATTCACTAAGTGACATAAAACAAACAGAGTCACCGGCTAAAATACTGGTGAGCACTCTGCAGGGGCTGTATTTAAATGGTGATAAAATTAATCAGACTGAGCTTTCATCCAGATTAAAACAGCTCTATATACAAGGTGAGTCTAAGGATGACTTTATGGTGCAAATTAGTGCCGACTTTGATTTACCTGTGTCACGCCTGCAACAGGTTATGAATGAGATAGAAAAGGCTGGCTTAACTCGTGTCTTTCTTGTGACCAAGCTTAAACAAGCAAGTTAGGATAAAACGATGTTGAACTGGAAACATTTTTTAAGTGCCTCACTCTCTGCTTTCGTATGTCTATCTCTGTTGCTGCTACTGCTTTTAAGGCCAACCATTGAGGGTGCCCAAGCAGCGGGCGAGCAAGGAATTTATATCGATATTGGTATGCAGGGTGACTTAGGTGAAAGTCCAGAAACACAGCTTAAATATGCCCCTAAACTATCCCCCAAGATAGCCTCTAAAATACCTGAAAAAGTTGAGACAATTAAACCGCTTATACCCGAAAAGCGAGTGCCTAGCATTGAAAGTCCAGAAGCCGAAATTAGTGAAGTCATTCAATTAGCTCAAGTGGACGTGAAACAGGAAATCCGTACTCCCGAACCAGAACCAAAGCCCGAGCCAGAACCAAAGCCCGAGCCAGAACCTGAACCAAAGCCAGAACCTGAACCAAAGCCAGAACCTGAACCTGAACCTGAACCTGAACCTGAACCTGAACCAGAACCTGAACCAGAACCAGAACCTGAGCCAGAAGACATAGAAGAAGCCGAGCCCCTTGCTCAAGTAAAAGAGGAACAGGATGCTCAAATAGACCTTAATAATCTTGACCGAGAGCCTGCTAGTAAATTAAGCCAAGAATCTAATACGACAGCTAATGATTTGGCTAATCAGCTGAAGGCGAGCACAGGTACTGGCGTTTCAACGGCTTTAGCGGGTGGTGCTCAAGGCAAGACACGGTATGCAAATCTGATAAAGGCTATGATAGCCAATAAAAATACCTATCCGAAAGCTTCACGTAAGCGAGGCGAAACGGGCACGGTTGTGATTCAAGTTAAAATTTCACATCTCGGTTCTTTAATTGAGGTGAAGGTTATTCAAAGTTCAGGCAAAAAACGTTTAGACAGGGCATCGATTAAAGCCGTTAAACGAGCAGCACCTTTTCCAGCATCAAGCAGTTTAGCCAAAGGTGAGTTCTTTATTAGTCGAATGCCAATCGAATACGCGCTGCATTAATTGGTGACAATGAGATAAACATATAATTGACTAAGTTCTTAGCCAATTATATGTAATGTGATTTTCTTCTTTTCTAAGGACAACCTATTAAAGGGCGTAACGCTTAAAGAGAGTCGTGGTTAGTCATCGACTTGGGGATTAAATCCATTTCGGTCAAAACTTCATTCGCGGCACGAAATGCTTGCTGCAATGCAGGTGCACCACAATAGACACCGGTATGTAGTAAGGCTTCTTTGATTTCAATGAGGGTGCAGCCGTTATTAATGGCGCCGCGAATATGCCCTTTGAGCTCTTCTGGCGCTCTTAGTGCAACAAGACAAGATAAGGTTAATAAACTACGAGTCTTTCGACTAATGGCGTTGCTCTGCCAGACACTGCCCCAACAATGTTCATTGATATAATCCTGCATGTCTTCAGTGAACAAATTACTTTGATCCATTGCTTTATCAACAAATGTATCACCCATTACTTCACGACGTGTTTGTTCACCTGAATTCATCTTGATCACCACTTATACATAATTAATTTTGACGAGTTAGATTATTAATAGCATTAATGATGAAACTTGTAATAATAGATATTAGTGATACTTAGAATAAGCAAAATTCATGTACTTAATAAATCAGCATTCATTTTTATTATGTGAAAAATGAATGCTGATTTTTTAGGGTAAAACCTAGCATTTAAATCGAGATTATTGCTTTAATTTGGTTCAGAAAGGAGGGGGGCGAACAGGGTTTTTGCCGTTTTACCTGGAATTTCTTTTGCTAATTTTGGTACCAAATAACCAGGAAGTCGAGCTGCAACTTCGCCCATTAATTTTTGGGCTTGTATTAGTGAAATATCAAAATGGGCTGCGCCTTCCACTGGATCAAGAGTGAACATATAGTAGGGTAATATATCTGCCTCGAAGAGTGCTTCACTTAAAGCGACTTGTGCATCCACGGTGTCATTAATGTCTTTTAAAATAACGCCTTGGTTGAAGAGCGTAACGCCAGACTTAACCAATTTTGCCGCGGCATCGGCCACAGCCTGATCTATTTCATTGGCATGGTTGATATGCAAAACCATGATGACCTTTAAGCGTGTCTGTCTAATCCATTGCAAAATCTCCTCATTAATACGAGAGGGGATTACCACTGGAAGCCTAGTGTGGATACGTAAACGTTTTATTTGAGGTAGTTCTTCTAGGGCGCTAATACGTTGAGCGAGCTGTTTGTCTTTCACCATTAATGGATCGCCACCACTTAGAATGACTTCATTTATATTTGGGTCTTGTTTGATATAAGCAACTAAAGATGACCACTCGGACTGCTTTAAATGGTTGTCAGAATAGGGGAAGTGACGGCGAAAACAGTAACGGCAATTTATTGCGCAGGTACCTGAGGTAATAACTAGCACGCGGCTAGTGTATTTATGGACTAATGCTTTTCTGGGGTTATGATCTTGCTCTGATAGGGGGTCTTTTACATAACCTTGAACCGGCACCATTTCTTGCTTAAGGGGTAATATTTGCAATAATAAGGGGTCCCTTGGATTGCCTTTTTCGATACGCTCTAAATAGGGTCTAGGTACCATTAATGGAAATGTTTGATGTGCTGCTTGTCCCGTAACTAGGGTGTCTCTATCAAGCTCTAAATTGTCCGCTAATGAATCAAAGTTTTTAATCGCTTGCTTAATTTCTAACAACCAGTTGGGGCTATCATCTATTGATGTAAGGGTTATTTTATCTAAAGTACTGGCTGCCTGGTTGGCTGGATTAAACATAAAAATGTTGATTCTTGATTTAGGTGGCAGGATTATCTCTGTAGATTAAGTCATGAAGCAAGCAGAAGTTAGTACTTGAGACTAAGATGTACTTTTTGATAAAGAAGATATCAGTCCAATTAAAAGCTCTGACTCGTAATTTTGTGGTTATTCATCCATTTGACAGCCTTATTCTGGGGTTATCTATAGCTTGGTATCTAATGTATAATCTGCGTCAACTTGTGTGTGGTGAATTGAGAGCTTGTTTAAACCATCCATCCTAATATTAACCACCAACAGCTAAGGCTGGGTGATTGAAAGAAGAGAATCGTAATGGGAATTTCTGCTAGTGATATGCGTAGTGGTACTAAAGTCATGGTTGATGGCGATCCATGTGCCGTCCTAGACAATGAACACGTAAGACCAGGTAAAGGGCAAGCATTCAACCGTCTGAAGTTGCGTAATTTGAAGTCTGGGCGCGTATGGGAACGCACCTTTAAATCAGGTGATTCTTTAGATGCTGCTGATGTAATGGATACCGATATGGAATATCTATACACAGATGGTGAGTTCTGGCACTTCATGGCGACTGATGGCACTTTTGAGCAACATGCTGCAGACGAAACAGCGGTTGCTGATAATGTTAAGTGGCTAAAAGAGCAAGAGAAGTATGTCGTCACGCTTTATAACGGTGCGCCACTTGCGATTACACCGCCTAACTTTATTGAGCTTGAAGTGACTGAAACTGATCCAGGTTTGAAAGGTGATACTGCAAATGGTGGCTCTAAACCGGCTTATTTAACAACCGGCGCTATGGTTCGTGTTCCTTTGTTTATCAATATCGGTGAAGTATTAAGAGTTGATACTCGCTCTGGTGAATACGTATCACGTGCGACAGGTAAGTAAGTTATCTTTTTTAGATGACGCACAGAAAGAACGAGTGTCATTACACTCGTTCTGGACGTTTAATTTAGTTTGGCTATTCATTCATTATTACTTATAACAGACAAACCATTAATACATCATAAGTTTCAATATCTTTTCTGAGAGACGGTTTTTATAACCGAATTAACCGGTAATATAGTTCAATATTACGTTTTTTTTATTTCTACCTTTTCTGTACTTATCTGTACTGTGCCCGGCAAGGCCTATTACTTGATAGTTTTACAAGCATAGGGTGTTCACATGACTGCTTGTAATTACCTAAGGCGTGCCAATTTAATCATTCTCTAGCGATCAAACCTCACTTAATTATATTAGTGCTCATTTAAGCCAAATGAATGTTCAATTTAGCCTTGTTGCTTTCGGTAACGCTAATTAACAGCTCTTCATCGCGAATTATTAAAGCTGAAAATCTCGCTGTGATGCCTTTGCAATTTCACAGCGGTACGAACCTTATAAACCCGACTGGTTCGTTAAAAGCAAGCGCACATTATTCTCTTTCTGCCTGCCTTTCTAGGACGATAAAACAAGTTTAGTCTCTCTTGTTTTATTTCTGCAATGGGTGCTACGCACCTGCCCTATAAATCTAATTACTTTGACTTGTTTATAGAGCTTTAAACACACTTAATGAACCACTTTACTCCAATCCGCGTGCCTAAACTTTGAATAAGAAGCAAAGCTCTGACTCAGCCAGAGCCTCGCTAAAAAGAAAAGCATAGAGCGGTCAATAGGCCATCAACCCAG
>MAAB01007785.1_pt1 | contig 11575 bp, 13 predicted proteins | sample 1115991 | NCBI WGS metagenome assembly MAAB01 (sample SAMN04961124, study PRJNA320927) | seawater metagenome | isolation source: sample BD02T18 sea water enriched with oil for 18 days | place: USA:Gulf of Mexico | collected 2013-07-27
GGCTACTCCAAACATACTTTGAGTGAGTTGTTCCTAAAAGTTCTCTGGCCCCTGGTCAATTACTACCCCCCCCATTAGGGCCCAATGCCCTCTGGTGTTGCGCTCTATATTAGGAGCAACATCATGCTTTCAAAGTACCTCACCTCACAATCTATTTCTGCTGGTTTACCTGCTGATATGGATTTACATATATCCCTTAACTCTAACTCTGAAAATCTAGTATCCATGTCTGGAAACTTAGAATTGACAGATTTAATTAAACTAACCCATAAATGTTTCAAAGGCACAGGTTCTCAACGATCTAGTCTTGAAGCTTTCTTGAAGAATATGGATCTTTCAATTCGTATCTTTGATAGAAGAGATTTGGGTCGCTGTGTTAATGATGAGAAAATGAGATTTGATTATGAGTCATTTGACTACGTCAAAAGCTCATCTGATTATACGGCAATCGCTGAAACGAAAATGACCTACGCAAGGTTTCTACGTGGACGCCGCCATTACCAGAAGTTTTGTGATGATCTGATTCATTACATTAACAAAACTTGTTCCAATTTGTTGCATCTTGGCTTTCAAATTGAAGCTGAACCTGATGCAGACTGGGATTGTGTTTTGAACATGACGCAGGATCTTGTTGAAACAATGAGCCCGGAAGTCGCGGAAATACGTGAGTCCCTAGTCAAAGCTGAAGTTTTACCTCAGCTTGAGACTCGTTGTTAAGATGAGACCCTATTCAATTAAAGTATATTCGCTTTAATTGACACCCCTTTATAAGGCCGCATCAAGCGGCCTTTTTTTTGGATGGCCAATAATGAGTGAGTATTCACCCAACCTTGAAGCAATTCCCTTTATTATTTTTTGCCTTTCGGTAACGTACTGAGTTCCCGTGTCTTTATCAATGTCATCGCCAGTTGTGATTCGATTATGAGCTGCTTTAAATAACGATGTAATTTCTTGGCTGAGCTCATTCAACTGCCTATTACGAAAAACCGGTAGATTAATTGGGTTTGCTAGACAGTGTATTGCTGCGCATAGGACCGGGTCCTCATGTGGAATACCGCCAGCAAATCCATAGGTGCCTGTTGCGAAGCTTGGAGACATTCCATCGGTTAAGCCGTGAGCCCCTTTATTAGCATTATTGTAGAATTCCACAGCGCCTAAATATTCAGATTCATTGAGACCGTCCTGTAAACCTTTTTGATTAATTACCCTCTGTGTGGCCCGCTCGATGGCTGACTTTTTTATTTCTCGTAATAAGCTTGGTGGGTATTTATGCCTGAATGCCGGGTGGTCGAATATAGTGTGGCAATTGCAGCATACCCAGATACCATTTTCACGGGAAGATATGTATTCATCAGATAGGTCTGGGTCTCCCCTTGGTCCCGCAGGAGAGTTTGCATGAATATGTGCCGCCTCGCCAAGTGGATCTGTAGAAGCCCCCCGGAGGTATAATTCGTACAAGTTGGCATGGAGCACATGTGTCCGACTTCACTTGCAAGTTGATCTTTGACGCGTTGCTTAAATTTATTATTTTTTGACATTTAGGTGCCGATTATAAAATTTGGTGTAACTATATTTTGCATGACTTCACGTTTGAAGTTAACGGTAGTACTGTCGATTTTGGCTGGTATTTCAGAGATTGGCGCAAATAAAGACCAAATTTTTCCCTGTTATACTCAATTACTTGTGTAGTGAATGACTTTTGAGGGTCATGAGCCCCTTCAGGGGTTAAACCCTTGCCCGAAGGCAGGGCTGTACGAGTGTTACTTATCCCCTGCTATTGTGATTTCAGCTAGCTCAATGACCGACAGACCCAGCAGCTCATCGATTAAGGCTTCATCAAAGTGTTTGCTTCTCATTGCGGAACCAGAATATTGAAGAACAAGATCTTTAAAAGTGCAGGGTACTGGGGCGTCACCGGTAGGCAGGCCATCTTCTCGTTGGACTTCATTTAAGGCCAGTAAAATAATGCCCGCAGCACAAGTGCGAGGAGGGAGTTTTCTCATTTGTTAATCCTTGAAAGTAGTGTTTATCCAATAACACCAACTTAACCTGGTTAGAAGATTTGTCTAGTTGGATTCGGGTAAGCTTTATGATGGCGGCGATGAAGACAGATTATGCTTTTGATATGGATGTGTTGTATTTACGGGTAGGGGTTACAAGCAGTGAATGTCTGGAGCTCAAAAATATGCTGCATTATTCAATTCTGATGAGTGAGTTATACGGCAGAGCACTGGTGTATTATTGTGTGGGACCAAAATTCAACAGCCGGTTACTGCGTTTGCCACCGGCCAGTGAATATCTATCTACTATTAGCTATCTGCGCTCTTTCTTTTGAGCTGTATATTAAGTTCAAAGGAACCCCCTTTAGAAAAAGAGTGCTTAAGGACTAGAGCGATCGCCGATGCAACAATTACAACTGCTGCAATTACAGATACGGCAATTATTGCCAATGTGTTATCTAATTCCATGTGTTGGTAAAGTACCTGGTAGGCACAGTAAGTAGTGTACTCATGTATTAAAGTATTTTGCAAAAGCATGAAATATGCCTTTGCAAATGCGCTTATAGCGCATTATAGTTACCCGCATACACTTTTAACTTCCTCTGTGCAGTTTTAAGTATAGAAACCCACTTGATGAACTCGCCAAAGTTGATATCAAGTGGGTTTCCTCGTTTTTGGGTTCTGCTCAATCCCAATAAACTAATTGTGCATTGTTTACTATTTTGGGTAAATACTATTAGCGACCAATTTTTAAAAATTGGCCGTTTTATGTCACTTCCTAGTTTAGGGGTGTGCATTTAATGCCCTGACAGAAGTTCAATTATTTTCTATTCTATTTTTACCACCCCCCCCCTAATTCATGCTTAATCATTAGAAGGCTATGGCGGGGTAGTTGCGGGTTTGATTCATCCAAGTTTAAAAGACCTATTCTTTTTGGTATGTTTCTACAGGTTACTTATGTCAGTTTATGCGGCATGCTGATTATCGTTTAAGAGTTTTATCTAAAAGTAAGATCGTTATGAATAGACTGATAACCATTACCAAAAAGAGGATTGAAAAGGCCAAAACCCCGAATGGGGGATATAATGGAAAGCAACTTAAAATAGTGGGTATTAAATGGCCTGCTCCTAAGGGTTGGCGTCGAGAATTGATTGGAGATCAGATACCACTCAAGCAATTCATTGACTTCGTTAGAGTCGGTGGCAATACCTCGTACCTAGAAGAAATCCAATCTCAGCTTGTAAACCTTATCCCGCCGCTACAAGAGCACATAGAAGTAACAGTTGAAAGGCCTGTACCAAAGCCTACTGCACTGAGCCGGAAAGAGCGGCGCAATGCAAGGCGTAAGGATAAAAACCTGTTGAAACGGGAAAGAAAGAGAAGTGAGAGGGCAGATAAGATAAAGGACTTCGGTATTGATAGGTCCATTCAAGCTGTAGTAGAAAAGGGTGGTGCTGCGCTTAAGGAATACCATAAGACTTTTCTTAACAAGCTTGCTCACCAGGACAACTCCACTATCGCACATGACGAGTTATGTCGGCTTTACGACTTGCTTAAAAAAAATGGAGCAGTCTTAACCAGATCTGCATCTGGCAAGGTATCGCTGGCCAAATTCACAAATATCTCCAAAGTTAGGCAGGAACAAAAGCTTTACGTCATTAGGGCCCGGAACACAGACCTATTAAAAATAGGGGTATCCAAAGATCCTGGCGTTCGGCGAAGGGGAGTGCAAACTGGCAGCCCATATAAGGTCGACGTATCATTGGTCTTTAATACCTTAAAAAATGCTACCAAACTTGAAACAGAGTTACATGAGAGATTCAAAAAACGCCGCATGCAAGGTGAATGGTTTCAAGGCATTACTAACGAAGAGATTACTAAGGCCATCGGCACCAAAGGCCAGGTTGTAAAGTAACCTCCGCTTTTCCTGCTTAACGCCATTCCATTACTTATCATGTATCGATAGGCACATACTAAGAATAAAGTTTAATAGGGTCTCAAAGTCTAAAGTGTATATGGCTGTAATCAGTTCAATGAAATCGTAGCTTGAGCAGATAAAGGTGCCAATTAGGTAGATGGTTTTACAGCGTGTAGATGGGATCATAATGTCCACTCCGAATAATTGTATTGAAACAATGAATATTCGAGGTGGCATGTGCCTTGAGGGCGCAGCGGGCTCGGTTAGCTGGGCCTTCCTGTACTACGCATCCATGGCAGTCAGGCCGTATCACTAACAATGTAATCATGATGCAATGTGATTGCCTTGTCTAGGGGGGCTATTATCCCACATACTTATGACTAGTTTGTACCCTTGCCAAATTCTGGCTGCCTCCGAAGAAGCTAGCATGAGAGTTACTTACGATACGCAGGTTTATTCAATCTCGTTATGGAAACTGTAAGGCCATCTAACTGTATACCTTTAATGATATCCTTATTAGCTAAGCCAGAAGTCAAGAATACGATTATCCGCCCATTCTTGGCGAGTAGAGTAGTGGTATTATTTTGGTTTATGGGATTTTTGTTTTTTAAAATCAGGGTGAGGCTTGGAGGTGCTAAGTAAGACATAACCTGACATAATCCCTTGTTAGGGAATTCTGTCAGGCTAAGAGGATACTTAAATGGTTAAAGCGCAGAGATATTATTATTGATGGTACTAATTGTCATTTTTGCTTTTTTTATCTCTGATGACAATTTGGAAAGTCTTTCTTTTGAGCTATTTATCTCACCTAATAGTTTGTAATACCCGTTCTGCTTTAAACGATTTTCGTATTCCAACTTGGCATTAGGTGTATTTTCATAGACTTTCAAAGTTCTATTGAATCCATTCCTATCTTTGTATTTTGCGCTTCCTTCAAATGTAAGGATTAGTTGTTGTGTTACCTGACCTTCAGGGTTCCAATTTGTTATGGCGATTTCTCCTTGGTCAGTTACAGCTAAAACTGTTTCTAATTCCATAAGTTTTGCTCTAGCTAAAACCTCAATAAAATCTTTCGTTGTATTTATGCTGGCCATGCGAGTGTTAAGGTCACTAATTACCTGTTTAGTATTGGTGATTTTGAGGTTTAGTTTATTAACTTTATTCTTGTTTTCAATTAATTGGTTTGCGACGCTTTCAACGTATTGTGTTTTTCGGTCTGTTTTAGCCTGCTCGTACACTGGTGTTATTACAGACTCTTTGATTCTTCTGGACTTGTATGTCCTTACTGTTTCTAGCAAATATTTTTTATAGCAATTCTTACTGGCTAAAATTGAAGTGTTTATTTTTTTAAGCTCGTTACTTAACGAATTGGCAGGCATTAGGCTCTCAAACGAATTTATAAAGTGAGACCGAGCATCTTTGTCAGTAGTGTTCTCAGAATAATTACTATATTTTGAAAGTAACGTTTCCCACTTCTCGTTAGTACGAACAGTTTTATATCTAGGTTGAACTTTAGAATGACTATAGAATTCACAAATTAACTTTATCCCTGTCCACTGTATGTTGCTAAAGTCAATAATTTCATTGAGGGGATTTTTTTCAGTTGTACCCATGAGAGAAGAAATAATTCTATTGGCTTCCTCGCGCTTAACGCGCTCTCTGGTTGCACGCTTTTTATTTTCGTATGCAACTCTATCGTCTTTTCTCTTTTGTTCTTTCAATCGAGCGTCAATGATTTTCTTCTTAGGTGCATCAATGTAATAATTCACATTCCATGCAACAACTTTATCGAAATTATCCAGATAATTTTGTTTTTGTTTTAAGTCTAAATGCCACTTGCAATGTACTAATAGAGCCGCAGGTTTATCCTTGTCTTCTACTCTTCGCCCCTTTTTCCCTGAAAACCTGATATTAAAACCATCACCGAATATCTCCTCTCCAACGCTGTATCGGCTTCGCCTACTTTCAACAGCATATTTTATCACCTTTTTCATGTTATCAAGTCCAGATTTAAGGTCTTCAGCAGTCTTGGGATATTTAGGGATTAGCCTAGTCGCTTTCGGAAAGTAGGGGGTTGTAATATTGAGTTTACTACAATATTCGTCAAGTCTGTCGCCGCCGTAAGCTGAAACAGACAAGGTGGCTATGAAGGTAAAAGCCAAGACTCTATTAATCATCCTTGAATATAACGTAATCATAATTCTCAATCCGAACAATATTTTAAAGTAATAAACACCGAATGTACTCGCTAGAAATTAATCGCAGCATGTAGATAGGGTCATTGTATGTCCAATCCGAATTACAGTATTGAATCAATGAATATTCGAAGTGGTATGTGCCTTCAACGTAGAGGGGCTCAGTTAGCAGGCTTTGCCCGTCCAGTGCATCCTAGGCAGTATAACTAACAATCTAATGATGAAGTATTACGGTTATTTTGTCTAGTTGACCCTATTGGACCTATGACCCTTGCAGGTATTCAAGCTCAGTTGGTGCTCCATTAGAAACTCAGGGCGATTCCCATTATTTTAGTTCCATCAATAATCATGTTTTCGAGAGGTCGACAGACTCAAGATTGCCCCGTTGTTTATAGGGTGTGGTATTACTCAGGTAATCTAGGAAATTTAATTTCAAATTGAATTTGATATCTATTCCAAGACAATTCAAGAAATGCATGTTGCAACAATGACTAGTGGAGAAATGGCAAACTTTCTTCAGTTTTCAGGCCTTTGCCCGTCAATGATTACATCGCTTAAAGGTGTTAAAACTAAGCAGCAAAGGGAATTATTAGTCAAGCATGGTTATATTGATCAAGATCTTATTGATGCGATTATGAAGAAGGATTGTGTGTCTGGAAATTAAACCTCATTGATTTAAATATGCATACTAGCAATCCTTAAACCCCGAGTGATTGCTAGTTCTGTAACGGCTAGTATATACCCCTTCACCTGTGGTGAAAGCCATCCAGTTAAGAAATGATCTTATCCATTTTGATTCTTCCAGGTTGCCTTCTAATCAGGTCCCTATTGACCAGTATGATAAATGTACGGATCATAGCTTGCTAGGCAGTGTGAAGTAACAGCATCCATGGGTGACTTATCTTTTGTTGATTATTATAATGACTGATTTTTAGATTGCCATTTTTTGGCTGACGAATATTTGAACAATAAATATATAAACACGGAATGTAGATCGAAATGACAAAGCAAGTTTGTACTACCTGCAACCATAATACTAGTGAACCACTAATGAAGGGGAGCGGTTGGATAGAGTTTGTCCTGTGGCTGGCCTATATTGTCCCTGGTGTTATTTATTCTATTTGGCGTAGAGGAGGGGAGCCTAGTATCTGTCCCAATTGCAAGAAAGAAACCCTCAAGCCTTACGATGCCAAAAACGAAGAAAAGGTAAATCAGAGCGAGGAAACTGTGGATTGTGAGTGGTGCGCGGAGCCAATAAAGCCAAAGGCAAAATTATGCAAGCACTGTAAAAAAGATGTAACCCCCTCTCTTGTACAACCAGTAATGGAAACAGTGGAATTGCCTCGGGAGAACCTAAAAGTACAGGGATCTGATGAAATAAATGATGGCCCAAGTCCAATTGTTATTTTTGGGGGGGGATTCATTTTGCTATGCGCTTTGCTTCCGACATTGATGAAAATATTCTTAGAAAAACCAAATCAACAAAAAGCGAATGTATCAGATTCATTCATCTGTAAAAGCGTTATGGCAAAAGTCTTTGGTTATATGCCGGAAAAGATGGGATCAGTTCAACATGGCAGTAGATATACGATAACTTGGACAAGTCCTAGTGACGGAGTGAATTGGGGGACACATTGCTGGGTTCAGAATAATAATCGAATTATGTGGAAGACTGATGGTAGGAATAACACTAATGGTCGCTTAAGAAACGGCGAATATGATGAAGATATTACCTATAGTATCAATGGGAAAAAGCTGACTATTTATGAGGTGTATTCAGATGGATCTAAATCAGAAGAAGTTTACAAGGTTCCAGCTTCTGAAATCGTTAGTAATTAGGTTTGATTTGTGAGGGTTAGGTATCTATACGTACGGTTGTGATCGAATCTTCTGGGCTGCGATTATAGGGTGGATCTTGTATAAAATCCAAAAACTGTATTTTTGATTTTCCGTGGATGGACGCTTAAGGTCTGTCCCAGCTCAATGTGATCAGAGCTTGTGCCTGCATTGTACAACGCCATCAATGCAGGTTAGATATTTAATTCCAAAGTTGCAGCTTATGATTACTGGTTGCTTGCCAACTTTAACTTATCGCCAAGGGAGCTGAGTTTGGCATCTGACAACATTTCCCCTTCAGTTTCGTACCACTGTCCATGCATTTCAGGAATGGTACTAATCAAGACAGTGTACTGGTGCAAAGCTTCAATTTCTTCAATGGTAAGCTCAACCGTCTTCGTTACCTGGGGCTGCTCTTCGTTATAAAATGCTGCTACTAGGTCGTCAGGTGCCATGTCAGCTGTTAATTCAATCAACCGGTCGTGTTGATCGCGGCAAATTATTCCGTTCCGGTAAGGGACGTCTGAATCAAAAGGTGACATAGGCATATCTCCGGAAATGTGGTCGGTGATATAGATATCGTTTTTACCTTCTTCTTCGACTTCAAGTTTAAGGGTCTCCCGTAAGTCAATGGTAGGAAGCTGTCCATCAAGGTTTACATTGAACTCGTCGAATTTGGCAAGAACTAAGAGGCTATCCAAGCAAAGCCCCAAATCTTCAGAAAATAATTCCTCAACTACCTCTTTAGTAACGCCAGCATCACACACGAAGCCCCAATCACCTTTCAATAGGCCGTCTGCATCAAACCCTATTTCAGCTATAGACTGGGCAAGGCGTACTCCATATATCGCCCCAGTTTCGCTTGGGTGTAGATCGTCTTTTTTATCTGCAACGATCTTATTGATTAGTTTCTGGTTTTCTAAGGGGTCAAATTTGTTGTTCATATTCGAATTCCGGGTTTTGTGGTTTTGGGGGGGCATTAAAAGGTAACCCGGAAAAGGGTTGCCGCAATGGGAGGAATGTAATAAATTTTATGATTGGTAAGGTTTTGTAATAGCTCATTAAATGTATTGGGGCTGGGGCCTGCTTACAAGTAGTAAGCTTAGGACTGATTACTAGTAGTAGAGGCATTGCTTAGAAAGTACAGAAATGGGTGTGCTTACTTGGACGACTGAGGCGGGCGGCAGGCACTTTGACTGGTCTGATTGGGTGATAAACCCTAGTTGTCCCAGTACCGTAATGGTACCAAGTTCTGTTTAGCTGATATTCTGGTCGGTAGTTATGGTGGGCTTGGTGGTGCAGGCTACCTTGATATGTGCCTAGTTGTTTTCTTATCCGGTATAGGGCTGGCAACATAATGAGTCGAGGCTAGGTTGGAGTATGGCTGATGAGAGTGAAAGTTTTAGTTGCGTCGTCGGGAAAACGGCCAATTTTACTTAAATGAAGATATATCCATACGATTACCAGATCATTGAATAAGAGTTGCTACGCCATCAGTAGGCTCCTGGGTAAATCGTCTAGATACTGTTACTATAACTGTACTGCATTTAATGTGGACATTTAATAAAAACCCAGCATATTTTTAGAGAATCAAATGAAATACTTTGCACTTTTATCCTTATTGCTAACGGACTTAGCATTTGCGCAGCTTTATAATTATAAATATCCGGCTAACAATCAGATTCTTGTAAACCCTAAACCGTATGATAGTAAAAATGCTTGGGGTTTTCGCATTCCGATTTTAAAACCCGGGAAAACAGTCAGTTATGTGTACGTAGATGTAACGGGTGATGCTAAGTACTATTCAAGTCTGTTTACTGGAAGTGGTAGGATGCCATACGGGAACTATCGCGGAGCGCTTATAAATAAAGAAACTTTGACTTGTATGCTTCAGAAAAATTTCAACCAACTCAACGCTTTTAACAATGGTATTTTCTTATCTGGGGACATGGTAACAGCTCCATCTGCTATTAGTGGTAAAACATACATAGTATCTGATCACATTACCTCAAATCTAAAGATAGGATTTAGAGGTTTCGCGGCGGCAAAAGAGTGCCTTACGTTTGAATTAGATGAATTTACAACGATTTCAGAAAAATCAGGCTCTGTCATCTTCACTGATGGTGGTACCACGATAAACTCTAAGTACTTTCCAGCTTGTATTTTGGAACCGGTCTATACGGTCGTTGGTGAGCCGGTCTGCAAAACTGATGGGGCTTCCGACAAGGATGACTGTGCTGTTAAGGTTTGCGAAAAAGGTAAAATAGCTAAAGAGGGTAAAAATAAGGGGAAGTGTGTTGAGTCAAATAAAAACTACAGAGGACACAGCATCGAATACGCAGATTATTTGAAAGAGGCAAAAGGAAATATTTCAGAAGCTTATGTTCTTGTAAGTCCTTCCGACCAGACAAGAGTGATAGGCGCAAATTTTTTAGTGACAACGCTTGATAAGAAATATTCTAAAAAGTTGACACCGTCCTGTGGGTTGCCTTGCCCCCAGGATTCTACATGTGATTTTTAACTAAGTCGGCCTATCTGTGTAAGAGCTATTGCGGAGTCTTTATCCGCAATAGAAAATTCCGATTGCTATTTAATTATTAGATTGAACTGTTGTCGATCTGTCAAAATCAGGTGGTGCTCACCGCTACTAATTCAGTTATCTTCTCGCCAGATTAAATCCCACAAAAAAGCGGTGCCTTTATTCTTAAGTTCAAGTAGTAGTGCTGGGGTGGTTGGTCAGACAGTGAGTTAGTATACGCAGTTAATCAAAATACACTTGCTAAACATATAAGGGAAAATGCAATCAAGATCCAGCCTGCTCTACGGGATTTGTCGGTAGAAATAACTAACCTTGGATCTTTAATCGTTTACTGCGGCATAACTGGAACTGTGCTTGTTACTTAATCATTGCCATCTACTCACTTGATCCATTGCAAGTGGTTCCGCTCTATTCTGGTTTACTTTCAAAGCTAGTGGTTATCAAAGTCTATTATTAGAAATAATTGGTAGTCATATATGGAAAAGTGGATCGGGCCAATTCTCTGGCCCGTTCAGCCGATGTTTAGTTGTTCTCCTTGTTACCAGCGGGTGTGTACTTATGAGTCAATTCACAGCCCTCTTCTTGGCCACTAAGAGTGCATGTAATATCTTCGATCAGTGAACAGCCGCCTGCCGAAAGACATGTTATCAGTAAGGTGCCTAATAGAATCTTTTTCATAATTTTCCTAGTTTCATAATAAGGCCAATACCAGTGGCCGTATTAAGTGGGTAATGAGGTAAATGGATATTGATTTTCTGGTTAGTCAAAAGGTAACTCGGTAATTGATTCAGGCAAGGGCAGGAATTCAAATATTTATTTGTTTTCCTATTGGCTGTTTTTCACTAATCACCGATTTATCAAATGGCACAAATACTCTGCTATAACTTTCAGTGAATGCTATGCCGTCATAACCCAAATCGGTAAGTCGATTTACTAGGTTAAATTTGAGTGGGAGGCGTTCTAATACGAAGTGAGGCTCCAGTGGCAAGATGTATCCCCCAATGATTTCACCCTTGATTTTGTTGGGTATATGGATCGGTAGTAAGTCTAAGATCTGGTTGCCAGTAGCACCGGATAAATTGAGAAG
>MAAB01039171.1_pt1 | contig 11567 bp, 10 predicted proteins | sample 1115991 | NCBI WGS metagenome assembly MAAB01 (sample SAMN04961124, study PRJNA320927) | seawater metagenome | isolation source: sample BD02T18 sea water enriched with oil for 18 days | place: USA:Gulf of Mexico | collected 2013-07-27
CATTACGGCTGATGCGTTAACTCCTCATGAATCTGTTGTGCGAGCAATGGATGCTGCCGGTCAATTGGGCTTTTCCCGATTAAGTATTACCAGTAAGAAAGCCAAATAATAATGAGTAAAAAACCCGTCACTGATTGGGCGCTTTATAAGCGCCTACTTTCTTATGTATTTCAGCATAAAGGTTTGTATGGTGTTGCCCTTTTGGGCTTTTGCCTTTATGCAGCAACCGCGCCCTTACTTGCTCAATTAATGGCTGAAATTGAGAAAACCTATGAAAATCCCACTGTAGATGCGCGTATTTATCTAGTGTTATTTATAATGGGCATTTTTGCTTTAAGAGGGCTGGGAAGCTTTTTAGGTGACTATTTCCTAGCGCGTGTTGGGCGGGCTGTAGTGCATCAATTACGCTTAGCTTTATTTAATCATTATTTAATTCTGCCTAACGAGTTTTTTGATAAGAGCTCTAAAGGTCATATTATCTCCAAAATAACGTTTGACGCTGAGCAAGTGTATGGCTCTATTACCAATGCGATCACCAGTTTAGTCCGTGAGGGTTTAACGGTGGTCTTTCTATTGGCCTACATGTTTTATATGAACTGGAAATTGACCTTAATATTCTTTGCTGCCGCTCCCTTTATTGCGTTTGTTGTTAGTAAGGCCAGTGTGTATTTTAAAAAATATGGCAAACAAGTGCAGGGTACAATGGGTCGTGTTACTCAGGTGGCAAGTGAGTCCATTAATGCGTATCAAGAAGTGAAGGTATTCTCAGGTCAGCAGTATGAGCGCACACGTTTCAACGAAGTGAGTAATGCCAATCGTATTCAAACTGTTAAATTTGCCCGTGTAAAGTCCATAAGTGTTCCCGTTTTACAGTTAATTGTTGCCTGTGCCATTGCCTTTTTAGTGTTTGTGGCACTGGACCCTAGTGTATCTGGAAACATGTCTTTTGGTGATCTAATGGCATTCATTACCGCTGCCAGTACGCTGGCCAAACCCATGCGAACTTTAGCGGCGATTAATGCCTTAATTCAGCAGGGGGTAGTGGCGGCTAAAAGTATTTTTGATGTGATAGATCACCCTAGTGAGGCGGATACCGGTCAAGCTGTATTGAATCGTGCACAAGGTGAATTTAAAATTAAAGATTTAAGTTTTAAATACCCCGGTACTGCCGACATCGTATTGCAAGATATCAGCTTAAATGTGGCGCCAGGTCAAAGTATTGCCTTAGTGGGGCAGTCTGGAAGTGGTAAATCAACATTAATTAGTTTGTTGATGCGCTTCTATGAATATGAAAGTGGCCAAATTTTGTTGGATGGCCATGATTTAAAACACTATCAATTGGACCAATTAAGGCGTCAAATTGCATTGGTGAGCCAAAATGTCACACTGTTTAACGACACAATTTACAACAATATTGCTTATGGATCGTTAAGTGATAAAACTAAAGAAGAAGTGTATGCCGCCGTGAAATCGGCCCACGCATTGGAATTTATAGAGCAAATGCCACAAGGCTTCGATACGGTAATAGGGGATGACGGCGTCATGTTGTCCGGTGGCCAGCGCCAGCGATTAGCCATAGCTCGTGCCATACTCAAGGATGCTCCTATTTTAATTCTAGATGAGGCTACGAGTGCTTTGGATACCGAGTCTGAACGTTTTATTCAAGAAGCACTGGAAGCGTTGATGCAAAACAGAACCAGCTTTGTGGTGGCACATCGACTCAGTACCATTGAAAAAGCAGATGTAATCTTGGTGCTTAATAAAGGCCAGATTGTAGAGCAAGGAAGCCATAAAGAGCTGTTACAGGTAAATGGACCTTATAAAAACCTGTACGACTTACAGTTTAGTGATTAAAGGGATGGGGCTGTGTTAGAGCGTTTTTTTATGGCCTCGTGGTACGGTGGCCTTCAGTGGACTCGGCTTCTGTGGCCAGTTATGTGGCTTCTTCGTTTTGTTGTGAATAGCAAGCGTCGGAAGTTTATTGATTCCGAGAAAATAAAAACATCTAAGCCGGTGGTGGTGGTGGGCAACATTACGGTAGGCGGCACGGGTAAAACCCCACTGGTTCAAGCCTTAGTGGTTCATTTACAAAGCCAAGGTTTGCGCCCAGGAATCATCAGTCGAGGGTATGGCGCAACGGTTACCTCTTTTCCTTATTTGCTCACCCAAAGCGATAGTAGTGCTTTGGTGGGTGATGAGCCTTTTATGCTGTTTCAATCTTTGAATGTACCGGTGGTGATCGATCCAAAGCGTAAACAAGCCTTAGATTTTATATCTACAATGGACGTAGATGTTGTCCTGAGTGACGACGGCATGCAGCATTACCAATTACCTAGAGATATAGAGATCTGTGTATTGGACGGTACACGAGGAGTGGGAAATGGTTGTTTATTGCCTGTAGGCCCTCTTAGAGAGCCAGTTACACGTTTGAAAACTGTAGATTATGTTTTATATAGTGGTAAGAGTGGTCAAACGGAGTATTTTGATTTCAAGCCAGTCGCATGGGTGAATGTTAAATCAGGTGAGAAGTTAGCTTTATCCCAGCTTTCCATCCATAAAGATGCAGTGGCCATTGCCGGTATTGGTAATCCTCAAAAGTTTGCCACCACCTTGTCCTTAATCGGAGTAAATTGTCCATTAAAACCTTTTCCTGATCACTATGCTTTTAATGAGGGGGATTTTAAGGCGATGCCCACTCAGGTGTTAATGACTGAAAAAGATGCCGTTAAAATAAAGCCTTTTGCCCATGAAAATATGTGGTATCTGCAGATACAGGCTCAACTTCATCCGGTCTTTGTTGAGCAATTTACAAAAAAATTAAAAGCGTGTTTGGAGTTAAAAAATGGATAAGAAATTACTCTCATTATTGGTTTGCCCTGTCTGCAAGGGAGCCTTAAAATTAGATAAAGAAAAATCAGAGTTGGTGTGTAAGTTAGATGGTCTTGCTTTTCAGGTGGAAGACGAGATACCTGTGATGATGGCTGAAAACGCTCGCGTTTTAAGTGTGGATGAGAAGCTCGCTAAATAATATGCAGGCTCTATTTGACACCGGCGAGTCTTAGTTAAAGTACAAAAAAGGGTCCTCCGCCTTTCCTTGAAATCGTATTTCAAAATACAATTTTGCTGAATTGCCTTCCGCTTCACCTGCGGCAGCAATGAGCTCTCCTTGTGCAACGGTTTGCCCTTCATTTGCGTAGTTTGAATAATTATTACCGTATACGCTGATCACCTGATTGGCGTGTTGGATTACTATAAGGTTTCCATAACCATTTATGGCGTGGCCGCTATAAAGTACCTCTCCTTGGGCGATAGCAATAACCGGATCGCCCAATTTTGCAGCAATATGTATTCCGTGTTTGTGCTGACTGTACTGAATGTTGGAGCGGTTGCTGTGTTTTTCCAGTGGCCAATGGTATTTAATCTGCCTGTTAGGATGGGCAAGTAATAGTGATTGCCTTGGATGTGTAAGTTCATTTGTGTCATTTGAGTTGGACAATAAGTTGATTGCTAATTGTTTTTCAGGGATTGACCCGTTAGAAATTAAGGATAATAGCCGCTGTTCAATATTTGAATATTGATTGTTTGGCAGTAATTCTCGAATGGCCAGAATGACGCTGGTGAATATTAATAAAGTTAAAACTAATGTCAGCAGTAGTTCGCGAAAGCCCACCTTAGTATTATGAAGGTTCACTATGTGTGCTTCAATTTTACCCATGCGAGCGTCTAATTTTGCAACGCGGTTATTAAGCCCCATAATAAAGCCAGCATTTTCTTTGCTGTGTTTCTGTGGGTTTAATTGCCTTTGTACTGGGCTTTGGCTTTTCACAAGTTTTGGTTTATTTAACATAGATCTTTGCCTGCCGATTTATATCTATGTTTAATGCATAGCATTTTGTTTGCCAGTTAACGAAAGGGCTGGTATTTACATGTATTAAGGTCTGTTTTACTTGTTAAGTGGCAAATGTTTGCCGAAAATGTGGCAATGAATAGAGGGTGAATTATGAAAGTACTGTTTGTTTGTTTGGGTAATATTTGCCGCTCACCTTCGGCGCAGGGGGTTTTGAATTTATTGGCCGCTCAAGATAATTTGGATGTCTCAGCTGACAGTAAGGGTACAGCGGCTTATCACATTGGTAAGGCGCCAGACCCACGAAGTCAAGCGTGCGCGTTAGAGCGTAATATAGATCTGTCTGGGCTAAAGGCTGAGCAGGTGTTGGTGGATGACTTTTATAACTATGACTTTGTATTTGCCATGGATAGTGACAATCTAGCTCATTTACAAACGTTACGCCCTCATGATGCCACGGCTTCACTAGCACTATTTCTACAGGACTATGGCACCCTTGGTGAGGTAAATGTGCCGGACCCTTACTACGACGGGGAATTGGCATTTAATAGGGTGTTAGATTTACTGTTTGATGCGTGTGGTCGATTTTTGGAAGTAGAGTGTAGTTAATGAATATATTACCCCGGCATTCACTTCTTGAGTTTAATACTCTTGCTGTTACGGCCGTCGCTGAATATTTTGTACAAGTTTCGTCAGATCAAGAGATCGTTGAATGTTTGGCGTTCTCTAAAAAAAACAATCTTGCTGTGAAAGTTTTAGGGGGGGGCAGTAATGTCGTAATGAATGAGTTTATCCCCGGCTTAGTTGTCCAGTTTTGCGCCCAAGACTGCAGTGTAATTAAAGAGACTGAGCAGTCGGTTGTTGTCAAAGTGCAGGCTGGGTTTAATTGGCACGACTTTGTTCTGTATAGCTTGTCTCAGGATTGGTATGGCATTGAAAACTTAGCCTATATTCCAGGGCATGTAGGGGCTGCTCCCGTGCAGAATATAGGTGCCTATGGAGTAGAGGTTAAGGACTGTATTCAAGCGGTTAATGGAATATACCTAGACAGTGGGGAAGCCTTTAGGTTACTAGCGCATGAATGTGATTTTGCTTACAGGGAGAGCTGTTTTAAGCAGGCTCTTAATGGCCGAGTGTTGATAACTTCGGTAGAGTTTCTTTTATCTAAAATTCCGGATGTACAGGTATCTTATTCGCCATTAAATCAAATGAGTGCAGAAAAAGGATTGCCCACCCCTAGCGAGTTGGCACAGTGGGTCATTGAGGTGCGCCAAGCCAAATTACCCGACCCGAAAATATTACCCAATGCGGGATCATTTTTTAAAAATCCGGTGGTCTCGCATTTGGAGTTCGACAAGCTTATTGAGCGTTTTCCGGCTATGCCTAATTACCCTCAACAAAATGGTGTGAAACTCCCTGCTGGGTGGCTGATAGATCAGCTGGGTTATAAAGGAAAGAGATTTGGCCCTGTGTCTGTCCATAAGCTACAAGCGCTTGTGCTGGTAAATCAAGGGGGCGCGGGCAAGGATGTCATTGCGGCTGCAAATCAAATCTGTAAGGCCGTGCAGGAGCGTTACGGTATTGTACTGGAGCAAGAGCCTAGATTATTTAATTAACATATCATTTAGATTAAAAACAACTAGGCACAAAAAAAGGGATACTGTATATCCCTTTTTTTGTGCCTATCGATGGTAGGCGCTAGCTTAAAAAGCAACCGTAAGGTTGCTTTTACAGAGGCTTATTCAGCCAGCTTTGCCTGCTCTTCAAGTTGACGACGCTTAATTTCCCTAGGGTCATTAGGTGCGCGTTTAGCTTTAGCAGGCTTGCTTGCAGCGACTTTGGGCACTTCAGCGGGCTTACTTTCAACAACCGGCTTAGGTGTTTCAGCAACCGGAGCAGGTTTAGTTTCAACAACCGGCTTAGGTGTTTCAGCAACTGGAGCAGGTCTAGTTTCAACAACTGGTTTAGGTGTTTCAGCAACCGGAGCAGGCTTACTTTCAGCAGTAGGCTTAGGTGTTTCAGCAACTGGAGTAGGCTTGCTTTCAGCAGTAGGTTTAGGTGCTTCAGTCACTGGGGCAGGTTTATTTTCAGCTACCGGCTTAGGTGTTTCAGCAATCGGAGCAGGCTTACTCTCAACGACAGGCTTAAGCGTTTCTACAACTGGGGCCGGTTTGCTTTCAACAACTGGCACAGGTTTGGAAGCGGCTTCAGCTTTTACTTCCGGCTTAGCGGTTGTAACTTTAGGTGCTTCATTTTTAAGAGCTGCGGGGCGAGGTTGTGCTTCAGCGCTTATATCTGCATTTTTAACGGCTACAGGACGAGGCTTTGTCTCAGGGCTTATCGGAGCCTTCACTTCTGCATTTTTAATTGTAGCCGGGCGAGATTTCGTCTCAACGTTTGGCTGAATGTTTACATTTTCAGTTTTACGAACTACGCCTTCATCAAGCTTTGCAGGTTGCTGGTTGCGATTGCGGCGACGAGCATTGCTATTGCCGTTGTCATTGTTATCACGTGAACCGTTATCGCGGGGATTGTTGTCGCGACGACTGTCCTTGCGGTTGTCGTTGCGATTTTCATTGCGATTTTCGTTGCGAGGCTCGCGGCTTCTTTCAGGGCGATTTCCTTCACTTTCGCGGCGAGGTTCGTTGCGATTGTTGCGGTTGCGATTGTTTGATTGACGCGCTTGATTGTTGTTGCGACCAGAGTTACGGTTTTGCGGTTTATTGCGGTTGCCTTGGCTCTTGTTGTTGCCACCTTTATTCGCAGGCTTGCTGCTAACAGGCTTAGGAGCCGGCTCTTCTGTAAACATAGAAGAAAGCGCTGTGCCAATTTTTGCAAATAAGCCAGGGGCTTTAACAGGTGCGGCAGGTGTTGCTTTTGGAGCGGGTGCAGGAGCTCGCTTTTCAGATACAGCTTGAACGGCGGCTGCTTCCTTTTTAGCTTGCGGAGCATTGTCTATCGCAAGTTCTTGCTCGTAATTGATTTCAAAGCTTGCTGCATCTATTTTGTTGTCGTCGCTGCGCATGCGAGAAACTTCAAAATGAGGTGTTTGGAAATTGGGGTTGGGTATGATTTGAAGCTGAGTGTTGTGACGCTTCTCAATATTGCTTAAATCTTGGCGCTTGTCGTTACTTAGGAAAGTGCTGACCTCAAGGGGTACAATTGCACGTACCATTTCAGTGTTTTCTTTGGCCGCTTCTTCTTCAATAAGGCGCAATAAAGAAAGACTCAAAGAGCGCATATCGCGAACGATGCCGGTACCAACACAGCGAGGGCAAACGTGACCACTTGTTTCACCCAGGGACGGGCGTAAACGCTGACGAGACATTTCTAAAAGACCAAAGCGAGAAATGCGACCTACTTGAACACGAGCGCGGTCAATTTCTAGAGCATTTTTAACACGGTTTTCTACTTCGCGTTGATTTTTGTTGCTGGTCATATCAATGAAGTCAATAACGATCAGGCCACCGATGTCACGTAAACGCAGCTGGCGGGCAATTTCATCGGCTGCTTCAAGGTTGGTAGTGACGGCCGTCTCTTCGATATCGGCACCCTTAGTAGAGCGAGACGAGTTAATATCGATTGAGATTAATGCTTCAGTGGTATCGATAACAATTGATCCGCCAGAAGGTAATTTAACTTCACGTTGAAAGGCGGTCTCAATTTGCGCTTCAATTTGGTAGCGGCTAAATAATGGGGTGCTGTCCTGATACAGGCTTATTTTGCTCTCATACTGAGGCATGACCTGTTGAACAAAGCTAAGGGCTTCTTGATGTACAGCCTTGTCATCGATAAGGACTTCACCAATATCTTGGCGTAAATAATCACGGATAGCACGAATAACAACGTTGCTTTCTTGAAGTAGTAGGCAAGGGGCTTGGCGGCGGTCATTGGCGCCTTTTATGGCATCCCAAAGTTGCGTTAGGTAATCTAGATCCCATTGTAAATCTTCACTTGAGCGGCCAATTCCGGCGGTACGAACAATAACCCCCATATTGTTGGCAACCGTCACGTCACGCATGGCGTCACGGATTTGGTTGCGTTCATCACCCTCAATGCGACGTGAAATACCACCCGCGCGAGAGTTGTTAGGCATAAGAACTAGGTAGCGACCCGCTAGGCTGATCATAGTTGTAAGGGCAGCGCCCTTATTGCCACGCTCTTCTTTATCTACTTGTACAATAACTTCTTGGCCTTCGCTAATAACATCCTTGATGTTAGGGCGTCCAGAAACGGAGGTTTTGAAGTATTCGCGAGAAATCTCTTTAAGGGGTAAAAAGCCGTGGCGCTCAGCACCAAAGTCCACAAAAGCGGCTTCAAGGCTTGGCTCTATACGGGTTATTTTGCCCTTGTAGATGTTCGATTTTTTCTGTTCGCGTGTTGTAGGCTCTATATCTAGGTCATAAAGACGTTGGCCGTCTACAAGCGCAACGCGCAACTCTTCTGCTTGAGTTGCATTAATTAGCATTCTTTTCATGTGTTTTTTAGCTCATTATTTATGCGTTCTGTAAAACGCAAGGGTGTGAGCTTAATCAAAATATTTATGCGTGCGTTGCGTGGTTTTAAAAACGCTGTGGAATAACTACTTCCACGCAAGGGTGTTAGATCGTCTGTTATATTGCGTCTAATCACCAACACGAAACATAATCTGATTTAGCAAGACCCCTTGCCTAATCAGAACGTATTGTTTTTTCTTAATTGACGGTCAAAATTTCACCGCCAAGTTTAAAATTCCGGGAAGTTCCTATCCAACTTTCCCAAACTTACGTTACTATCCGGTCCCAATATTGTATCGAGTGTTTTTCGACAGGGCCGGATTGCTGAATATAGCAAAGATTGGCATGGCGTCAAACCGCTTTTTCTTGGTTACGGATCGAATATGGCAGAAAATATAAAGCGCGGCGTGGTTTTTGAGGAAGTCGAAGAAGATTATAGTGGTCAGCGTTTAGATAATTTCCTTATGACCCGCATTAAAGGGGCGCCTAGATCTTTGATTTATCGAATTATTCGCAAGGGTGAGGTTCGCGTAAATAAGGGGCGTGTTAAACCTGATTATCGCTTGTGTACCGGTGATCTAGTGCGTATTCCTCCCGTTAAGGTGCGTGAAGAAGGGGATCCGGTACCTGTACCTCAGAAAATGGCGCAAAATATCGAAAGTGCCATCCTTTATGAAGATGATGTCTTAATGGCTATTAATAAACCCCGTGGAATGGCTGTGCATGGTGGTAGTGGTATCAGTCTTGGTTTAATTGAGGCTTTGCGCGTGGTTAGGCCTGATTGCAAGCGCCTAGAGTTGGTGCATCGATTAGACAGGGATACATCGGGGGTTATCTTGGTGGCTAAAAAGCGCTCAGCTCTAACGGCTTTGCATGAGATGTTGCGGACCAAAACGGGCATGAAAAAACGTTACTTGGCTTTGGTGGTCGGGTTATGGCCAAAACATATCAAGGAGGTTAAAGCGCCCTTGTTAAAAAGTGAGCTTAAATCGGGTGAGCGCATTGTTAGAGTGTCCCAGGAAGGGAAGGCATGTCATACGCGTTTTTCCCTAGAGCGCCGTTTTGAAGGGTATACGCTAATGAATGCCGAACCTGTTACTGGGCGAACCCATCAAATTAGAGTGCATTGCCAGTTTGCAGGCAACGCCATTGTTGGTGATGAAAAATATGCCAGTGATGATGAGTTAAAACAAAGTCGTGCTCTTGGCAGTAAACGCATGTTTTTACATGCTTTCTCGTTAAGTTTTAAGCACCCTAAAACTCAGGAAGTGATGAAGATAGAAGCGCCATTGGATGGTGCATTTAATGATTTTATAAAAATATTGACCCCAGTTAACTAATTTTGGGATGTCTGTAAGGTAAATTGATGAAGTATCAAGCGGTAATATTTGATTGGGATGGCACGTTGGTGGATTCTGCGCAGCGCATTGTAGAATCCATGCAGGCGGCAGCTCTAGATAATCAATTGCCTTTTCGAAGTGATTATGAGATTCGCCAAATAATAGGCTTGGGGTTGCCTGAGGCTATTATGCAGTTGTGGCCAGCATTAACCCCAGCTGATAAAACCTTGCAGGCCATGCGGGAGGGATATAATGTGCACTTTTTGGCAGAGATTCGTCCTAAATTGGCTTTTTTTGACTTCGCGATTGAGATACTACAGATACTAGGTAATGCGGGTTTGGATGTGGCTGTGGCCACAGGTAAGAGTCGTGTTGGATTAGATCGCGCGTTTAGAGATATGAAAATAGGGCACGTGTTTCGAGATAGCCGTTGCGCCGATGAAACCCGATCTAAACCGGATCCCAAAATGCTATATGAGCTGTCTCAATCCCTGGGTGTGGACCCAAGTGCCATGTTAATGGTGGGTGATACCGACTTTGATATTAATATGGCGCATGCAGCTGGGGTGGATGCCGTCGCGATTACCCATGGTGCTCATGATGAGGCGCGATTGATTGCCTGTAAGCCGCTGGCTTTAGTAAAGGATTTGCCTGCGCTACACACTTGGTTGCAAGGTGCAGGATTAGAAGTGTGTTAATTGAAGTGATTAATTAAATAACTGGATTTAAAATAAGGCAATAAATATGTATCAGGACCCGGTCGATAAACCAGATTCGCAGCGCGAATGGAAGCTCATTGAAAAAGTGATGATGAGCATGAACAGTGAGCAAAAACGCGCTCGCCGCTGGGGAATCTTTTTTAAGTTGTTAACGTTCGTTTATCTATTTGCAGCAGTTATGATATTGACCCCAGATAATATGGGTGCTGATAGCTTGGATGCCGATGGGCAGTTTACCGCTATGGTTGAGGTGAAAGGCGTTATTGCCGCGGGCGAAGAAGCATCTGCCGACTTAATTGTAACGGGATTGCGTAAAGCCTTTGAGGCGGAAGGCGTAAAAGCGGTGATGTTGCGAATCAATAGCCCGGGTGGAAGCCCAGTGCAGTCTGGCTATGTGTATGATGAAATTAAGCGCTTAAGGGCTATTCATGTTGATACTCCTTTGTACGCCGTGATTAGTGATTTAGGCGCGTCTGGCGCATATTATATTGCCGCTGCTGCCGATGAAATCTATGCTGATAAAGCCAGTTTAGTGGGCTCTATTGGGGTGGTGGGCTCGGGTTTTGGTTTTGTAGAGGCCATGGATAAATTGGGTGTCGAGCGTCGTCAGTTTACTTCGGGGGAGCATAAGGGGTTCTTGGATCCGTTTACACCGATAAATAAGGAAGAAAAAGTATTTTGGCAAGGGGTGCTTGGCACCACGCATAAGCAATTTATTGATCAGGTTAAAAAAGGTCGAGGTGATAAATTGGCACAAGATGCTAAGCTTTTTAGTGGTTTGATCTGGACAGGCGAGCAAGCGCTAGAGTTGGGCTTGATTGACGGCTTAGGAAGTCCAGGCTATGTGGCGCGTGAATTAGTGGGGGCTGAAAAAATAGTTGATTTTACGCCTAAAGCATCGCCGTTTGAGAGTTTAGTTGGACGTTTGGGTGTTTACGCAGGTAAGGGGTTTGCTGCGGCCATGGGTATGAATGGTTCGGGTATAGAGCTGAAATAACTGGAAAGATCTGTTGGGTGTTGATTTTACAGGCTTATTTAAAGAATTAGGCCAATTAGTTTTGACACCCCTCATCCCCATGCGTATCATGCCGCCACATGAACCAAGGTTTATTTCCAGTACGTGTTGAGCCACAAAAATGCTTAGAGCAGAATGCTGAATTCAGCG
>MAAB01007787.1_pt1 | contig 11562 bp, 25 predicted proteins | sample 1115991 | NCBI WGS metagenome assembly MAAB01 (sample SAMN04961124, study PRJNA320927) | seawater metagenome | isolation source: sample BD02T18 sea water enriched with oil for 18 days | place: USA:Gulf of Mexico | collected 2013-07-27
AGGTGCCCGCTTTTAGCAAGTGCTTGGCCACATCACAGGGCAATTCATCCGTGCTATAGAGCATGTCGGCCCACATATCATTCACCCGCTCCTCTATCTTGTAACGGTCACCATCATTAAAGTAATAGCCGTTCTGCCCGTCTTCCTCCTCTATGGTTTTGATAAACTCGGCCACTGTTTCACCCGTGACCGGAAAGGGTTGATTGCCTATTAACTCAGGTAGATCAATCATGCCGCCCTCTTCGTTAGCGGCACCCAGGCTTTGGCCTGACATGGTTATCTTGTCGTAAATTTTGCTGGCCGTGTCATTCATAAACCCGCGCATGTTGTTGCCATCCCACCTGCTTTCTGAATTGTCGAATATGGCCTGAAAATCATCGGCGTACTGTTCTAACAATTGCGCTATTTTTTCGGCAGAGGTGGCCGCTGGAATAGGAAAGGTGATTACAAGGTTGTGCCATTGGTCGGATGGAGTGCCGCCTATTTCACCGTTATAGCGAGCGGTCAGTTCACCGTCGCGTAAGTCCAGGGTGACATAAGAGGGTTGTGGGCGTGATTGCCCCTCGTACAGGCAGTAGACGGGAAAGCGGGCGTTCTCCATGTCGGCCTTGAATGTGTTGTTGATAGTGGTCATTTGAATATCCTGTGAAAGTTTAATGAAAGGCGTGATTGCCTAAGCTGCCTATGCGGCAGTAATCCCCGCCGAAGCGGGATACATAATTGTCTAGTGATTGTCACCCGATTATTTGACCTTGATAGTGACCAGCATAGTGTGATAACGGCTGTCTAGTTGATGTTACCTAGAATTTTCGACCTAACATCAACTAACGGCGCTTTATAACCACTTCCATAACGCCATCCTGAATGGCTTCCAATACATAATCCTTTTGTTCTTCACGGTTCATGGCATGAAACACGTCGAGGTTATCCTTGTTTAGGCTGTCCTCCATGACCTTGATAGCCTTGTCCCACTCGGCTTCATCATGTTCACTGATACCGCCCTGGCACTTACGGCAGATACCGTAGCCATCATCTTGATCCTGATCGCTGTAACCCTTCCATGTTTTAAAATCCTCGCCGCAGCAACCGCAGCGTAAATACATGTTGGTTTTGATGTGTGTCATGATCTGATCCTCTACTGTGAGTTATGAGGCCGGGTAACATTGATACAGTGGGTCACACTGTCACGGTTAATCCATACTTCATCATTGGTGCCTTCCAATATGACGGCGAACCCTTCAGGGCATGACCGTTCAACCATACCGGACGCCACCATTGTTAAATCGAACTCCACAAACTGAACGTGTACTTCATCTTCTGGGTGTGTCTGTAACATGATCTGATCCTGTGTGTGAATGAATGGGGCAGCCGCCCCGAATTCCCTATTTTGCAGCCTGACAGCCATCGTCCTGTGATCGTGCTCGCTCCGTGCTCTTAGGGTGGCCCACCAGTGCCACGTTATACCGCCTCCCTTCACTGGTACGCCGTCCTTAGCTAGTGGGTCATGTGTTGTTATTGCTAAAATTTACGGGTAACGGTGGGGCAGATACGCTTGAGGGCCGTATAGATATGATCATCATTGGCGTACTCATAGAGCGTCTGGCTAAAGAATTTGTTTAACCCTGCGCCATAGGCCAGATCAAAACAAAAACGCTTCTGTAGGTCTTTAGTGCGGTTAGAGCGGCTAAATGATCCCTGTTCGTACTCCTTGACCAGATTATCCTGGCCGTATTGAGTGAGTACCTTGTTTATTTCGGCTTCCATGTGCTTAAAGTGTGCTTGAACTATCTTCATGGGGTGACCTCTTTTGTCTACTAATTGAACTGTAGTAGCACCACGGTGGCACCGCCAGTTTTTGAGGATATTTATTTTTTAGAGCTGATATGATGTGCCTACACGAGACTTATCCGGCTCGTTGTGTGTAGCGCCCCAGGTTCGATCTAGCCTGGGGCGTTCTTTTTTATCCCCCCTGTAAAATCTAAAAATCCCTCCAAGAGCGGTAAACAATCCCATTGCTGTGTGTGCTGTATGTAGGGCCTGTGTCCATAGCAGGGTATATCTGTCTGTCTAGTGTTGTGTTAAGAACGGTAAAGATATTGCTGATTGAATTAGATTGTTTATTTACGCAATGTGATTAAAAACGCACTGAATACAGGCAAAAGCATGTTCCAAATAAAAACTGTGTCGCATTCTGTGTAGAAATACGGCGGGAAATATCCATAAACAAAATGATTTGCATAATCGGCAATTTAGTTGCATATTCAAATCGTCTAATAAAAATAACAAATAGATCAGATCAATCTATGTACAGTTGTACAGACAACCCATTTTACGGATACGGATATGAAACAAGTCACAGCGGCAGCTTTGCTCGAAATTCACGGCCCATGTACGGCGGGCGAGCTGACCACCAAAGCAGGAATAACCCCCAAAGGCATTGGCATATCTACGCTTCTTAGCCAGCAAGCGGCGGGCGGGCGCATGAAGAAAAAGAAAAGCGCCAACGGTCTGGTGTTTAGTTTAACGCCCAAGGGCAAAGAGTGGCTGGATGGCAAGCGGGACGAGGTTGAAACCATTGCCGAGATAAATAAACGCTCCTATAGCAAGGGTGCCCAAAGTGGCACCAAAGCCGCCCAACGCAAACCCGTCATGACCGCCACCCAGGACAACGCTTACGAAAGTTTTATCTTAATGATGGAGCAAAGCCGCGAAGGTATGGCATTTTTGCGTGGCCTTCACATACAGATTGGCAATTTCTTAGACGAACACGATCAACAAGCCCAGCCAGCCCAACAACAACAAGAACAACAACAAGACTTACTAGCGGAGTAATAAAATATGTCGGATTTCAGGGACGAGTTACTGAGTAGAATAAAAACCAAGGCCGGTGGTAACAGTAAACGAGGCATGAAAGAAGTTGCCTGTGATCTGATCAATAACATGGGCATGAAAGACAGCGAGATTGCGAAAGAAGCGCACTTGTCTGTGAGCACGGTCTCCCGAATGCGGGAACTCACCCCGGCAAAATCCGGTAGCGAATATCGCCCTATGTCAGAAACCATTGAGCGCATCATTCGCGCAAGTGGTGCTGAGATAGCCCTGGCCCCGGTTAAAATTCAAAAGAAATTTAAGAACCAACCTAAAGAAGCGTAACCATGATCCGCGAGTTCAAGGAAAGGGAACGCCCAGATGGATTCGTGGGCATTATCATCAGCAATGGCACGGTTGAGGCGGGCACGTTTCGCAGTGACCGGCTTAGCTTTATGCGTAACGGCAAGTTGGTGGACTTGAACGAGCGGGGCCGCCTGCGGGAAAAAGCCAAGGACATTAGCAGTGCCATGCTGGAGCAAATTGTTGGCCCCAAAGAGTCCTGGCATAAACCCCGCCCCAAGCGTAAATCCAAGGGGCGAGGTGTTCCCACCGAAATTAACTATCTGACGTTGACGTTTACCAAGCAAACTCGGGTGAAGGGCGGCAAGGTGGCCATTCAATCTCATGGCATGGTGACCGTATGGTTAGGCCCCAGGAGGCGAAAATTTAGCGCCCGATCTTATGACAAGGCAGTGCAACAGTGGAACCGGGCGGTGAATGAGTTGGCCGATTACAACGGCACCCCGGCCCCTAAATTCTGGCGCATATTTCCCCTTACCGAAACACAATTCAATCAACGCCGTGACGAAACAGAGAAGGAATTTCAAATTGACAGCGACACACGCAAGCAAGCCCAACGACGAGCAGCCAAGCAAGCCGAACAAGCCGAGCCAGCTTGATGATGGCAAGTTTCACCAGCGAGCGTTGAGTGAATTAGAAGAAGCCAAGGCCAACCGCTTGATTGTTTATGCTCATGCGACCAGTGGGGGTGAATACCAATACAACGTGTCTTGTGATGATGGCCTGGGCAGTTTGAGTGGGCCGATCGCCAAACAAATGAGTGAACGTATTGGTTTGTGTTGTGCGGCGTTTCAGAATGAAGCGGTGAGCGACATTGTATTGGTGGCCGGTCACTTCATGTTGAGGTTAATGAAAGCGAACAGGGAAAAAGAACAAGCTAATGAACTACGCGATTAAACAACGAATGCGTTTCATTGATTACATTATCAATCACTTTGGTTTGATCAACCGCAAACACCTGAGTGATTATTTTGGCATAGCCGAAGCGCAGGCCACACGGGATTTTAAAATGTACGAACACATGGCACCCGGAAACGTGGTGTATTCGGGACGTGATAAGTGCTGGCTAAGAGGGCCAGATTTTAAGCGTTTGTATAGCGGTGACGAGGAATAGAGACATGATAATAGCCAAAACAGGTGAGCATCATCCGTTAGATGATTTAGCCGTAAAAATTGCCAAGGAAATCAACGCCAAGATCGTGACCATTATCGTCAGGACAGAGGACGGCAAAACAGAGCGTGGCCAAACTGGTATAGCGTTAGTGACCAGTGAGACCAAACATGTGCTTGATGTGCCGGGAATGTTGACTGATATGTCTATCGAGATAAGCGACATGATAGAACGTGGCGAATTAGAAACCGGCGAGGGCGAGAAAGAATGATCCTCTACGACTCTGACCCCCGCCGCAGCCACAATATGCCCCTGGCTAAATTCAAGGGCGACAAAGAACTGGCCGATGATCCGGTGGTGTATGCGGCTTTTTCTAAAGCCAAAGTAGCGGCCCGTGAGCGTATCACGCATCAGATAGACGCCCTGCAAGACCAGCTTGAAAAACTCAACGACACCACCCTGGGGAACTGCCCGCTTATTCGTAATCCGTTTTTGGATATACACGTCTAATGTTTGTGATGCCTGCCAAGCTGGAAAAATTCAGGGTGACCAAGGGCTTTTATGGCCAGTACGACAACGACGAACAGAAAACCCGCATGGGGGCGTTTCAGGTCACCAGCCTAAAGTTTAAGGGTGTCATGCTGATAGTGGCCGCCGATGGCATGGGCTGGGAGCATGTGAGTGTGAGTTTTAAAAATCGCACTCCCACCTGGGACGACATGTGTTTGGTGAAAGATTGGTTTTGGGGAGAGGATGATTTTGTGGTGCAAATGCACCCACCCAAGGGCGATCACGTTAATTTTCACCAACACTGTTTACACTTGTTTAGAAAAACCGGCACCAATGATTTTTGTGAACGGCCACCGGCTTTATTGGTAGGGCCAAAGACATGAAGCGTGGATTTTGGCAGCGAATATTTGGCAAACAAGAAACCTTTATCTACACCTTTAAAAATTCAGACGGTGATATTTGCCGGGTGGTAGACCCACAGATATTGAGAGGGAACGTCGGGGGTGATCATCATGTGGTGTTTGAGTATGGCTCACCCCATGCGTGGTTTAAGTACTTGTGTGTGAACCTGATCGACACCAAGCAGGGTTTACAGGTGGCGCGTGGCGAACCGTTCCCGGATGAATGGTTTTATGAAGCCCACCGGCACCAGGGCATAGAGGCCCCGATTAAACCCTTGTTAGATTGTATAGACGAAATGTTAAAGAAGAGAAGTAGACACCATGAGTGAAAAAAACGAGTTTGAAATACTAGCAGAGATAGAAGCCCTGCAAAAACAACTTGAGGAGCGGGTGGTTGAACGCGCCAGAGAAGAGGCCAGCGAAAACGAACAGCTAAAAATTGGGCTGGCCATCAAGATCAAAGCATTGCGCGCCGAGGCGCACATGTCCATGAACGGCTTAGCGGTGGCGTTACGAGTGACGCCCATTACCGTTAAAAACATGGAAAAAGAAAAAGAGGACGGTTCTTGGGTGCGTGGCTCAGAAATTATTAACCTGTGCCGCCTGTTTAAGATCAGCGCCGACGAATTGTTGGGCATTGATTTTGCCGAAGAAGAAGAAGAACGGGAGCCGGGTTATCGTGACCAGCGCCCAGCAAGATAAAGCCATGCCCATGGTTAAAGTGATGTACAGCGACCACCCTAATTTTATGGTGCGCGCCGAGCGTATCATTAAAATTTACAACGAGACCCACGGCTGGGTTGAAAAACTTAATCTGAAAACCCCAGAGAAAGTGCGCATTATTTATTGCAAGAGTTACGGCGGGGGATTGCTGATTGACAGTAACCCGTATCGGCCTGAATTGCGCATCATGTTTGCCGGGTTTAACGAGGCCGACCGAGGCAAGGGATTTTTAAAAGCCTGCCTGGACTACGCGCAAGACAAAGAGTGGGATTTGGCTATGGTAGATGTGAACCTGGGGGACGACGATAGCGCCTGGAAGAAGGCCGGGTATGTTCACTGTGGTTTGCTGGAAATGATGGCGGTGGTGCTCAGTAAACGCCGCTTGGATTTTGTGGATTACAAGGCGGTGGAGAACATGCCGCCCCAGGACGACATTGAAACCATGGCAAAAAAAGTAGGGTTTAAAAAATGACGCTGGAAGAAATTGAAGAACATTTTATGTTTTTTGATGTACATGTGCGCGGCGAGCGGCTGGTGGGCTTTCATCGACTGGCGTTTACCATTGCCATTGTGGTGGACGTGATGGCACAACGCAGCATGGGACACAGTGGCTATGACCACCGCTATTGCTACAAAAATTTACGGGACGCCCGTGACGCCATGATGGATTGGGACGGCGTGGGGGAACCCAAGGGCTTTGAAGTGCGCAAGGGCATCACACCGGATTACGCACCTAATGATCCATACGGAAGAGGACAGCCACTATGAATGATAAAAGAGGCCATTACATTTTAAAGAAAAAGCAAATATTCCCGGTGGGTTTGTTTGAGTGGGCCACCTTTTATGACAGTGACCAGCGCATTGTCAAACAAGAGCATTTCACCCTGAAACGCCAGCCCAGGTTTTTAAATCCCAAGCGCGCCAAGAAAGATAGGCGAACCGTGTTTCTCAGCACTACTTTTTTGGGCATTGATTACTATGGTGGCATGTTTGAGACCATGTTTTTCTGTGATCAAAAGCCGGGAAAAATAGACACCTTTGAACGCTGCCACACCTATACACAGGCGCAGCGGGTACATAAACGCGCTGTGGGTTTGCTCAGGGTTAACTGTCATAGATTTGTAAGGGTATCACCATGAACACAGTACAAGCGGAGTGGGAAACTTATCTGGCCCAGGTGGTGCCGCCCAAAGCGTGTCAGGCGCAAAAAGATGAAACCGAGTTGGCATTTTATAGCGGCGCTTTAATCTTGTTCACCATGTTTACCGACATAACCAAAAAGGGCGCAGGGTTAAGCATGGAGGCACAGATGCAAATTATGGAAGGCATAGACCATGAACTCATGGCGTTTTTGGATAAACAAAGAGAAAAATATCCGCTGGACAAAAAGCTGTGACAGCAAAAGACAAGCAGCTCTTTAAAAGACTGCGCCGGACTATGATTATTTCTGCGTTGTTGTTGCCCATCGACGTGGCCATTGTTGTTATAAATTTTCACACCGGGGCTTACGTCGACCATATTATAATGGAACTGTTTTGTGTGTTTATGTGCCTTTTTGGTGCGCACTTAACCATAGTAAGAGTAGGGCAATTAAGAGAAAGCATTAGGCTTCACAGGGAATTAAAAGAACTCATAAGGAACCGACCGTTTTGAAAATATCTTTACACGATAAAGACTCCATGTTGCGCCTCACCAGCGGCATGAGATTAAGAGACATACCACCCAAATTTATTATTTTTAAAACAAAATGGTGGCTAATATTTGCCGTTCCCTCGTTTGTATTTATACACGCATACATGCTCATTCCGGCGCTTCACGCGCAAGCAGTGGCAACGGGCTTGCCGATATTCCCCTGGATTACAACGGGTCTTATGTTTGTATTTTGTATCTGGATGATTTATAAAGCGCGAGAAATCGCTTTTATCACCCTGAACATTTTAAAAACACAGTGGGCAACACTGATCGTACACGGCCCAGGAAATGCCGAATACGCCTTTAAATACTTTTCGACCCGCACCGCCATACATGTTTTATCTCATGCTTTTGGCGTAGACAGTCCACAAAAGTTATTAGTTGTATTAAAAAAAGAAGTGGCCAGATTAAGAGCTACGGTGAGTGAGAAATAAAATGGACTTGTTGCCCCTGGAATCAAGACCCAGCGTTAGGCAGTACATGGTAAACATGAGCTGGCGTTATTGGTTTTATTTGCTGTTTTTAGTGCCATGTGTGACTGTATTAGGATTCAATATTTATTACGTTTTAGAGACTCTGGATAAGTCTACTGTGATATTTAGTGCGTTAGGGTTTGTAGCAAGTGTGATCACATTTTTATATGTGTGGCGCGTTATTTCTACAATGCACAGAATGACTATACAAAACTGCGCCAATGAGAAGTGGCAGGCGATAACTAAAAAAATAGATCAGGACAACCAACGTGACATTGAACATCGACATCATACTGCTATACCGGCTAATCGCCGTCATTGAATGCCACCCGCAATGGACACAAAGGGACTATGCCACGGTATTAGGGGTGAATGTTAAAACCATTTATAACCTCATGGAGCGCGCCAAGGGTGATGGTTTAAAGGTTGTATTTTCCCGTGACGGCACCAAACGTGAAGGGCAATGGGTGGTAGAAAGCCTGGGTGCGCTCAATAGCGCGCTGGCCAAAGAGCAAATAAAAAACTTTAGACGGGCCTTCCAAATTCAAGCCATCAATACCCTCACTCCCTAGCCCTCTTTATAAACTCCTTCTTTTCCGTGAAAAAGCGCGTATGATTTTTTCACAGTGAAGAAGTGACCGCATCTTTCGCTATTTCCTTTATTGTACGCACTTGACCCAGCCCTCACCCGGCTGGGTTTTTTTATGTCTGGAGAAAACACATGGAAGATTCAGTAGGCGTTATGCGCGTCATGCCGGTCGTGAGCATGTACCGTTTCCAGAGCAATCAGTTTGGAACCTATTCGTTTGTGTCCTTACCTGGGGGCGAGCCTTTTTTAATGGGAGAGCTGCCCTGGAAGGACAACACGCCAGAGTTAAGCTGTATTCCCCGTGGTGAATATGTGTGCCGCCGTATTGTCAGCCCCAAATTTGGTGAAGTGTATCAACTGGATAACGTGCCGGGGCGCACTCACATTTTAATACACGCCGCCAATTTTGTGGGGGATACCGAGAAGGGCTACAAGAGCGATTTATTAGGCTGCCTCGCCCCAGGTAAACGTATGGGCAGTTTGGCCAAGGTGAACAACGGTTCACAGCTAGCCATTCTGGACAGCGGCACCGCCCTTAGAAATCTGGTGGATACCCTCAAGGCACAAAGTTTTGTGCTCAATATTCAGGGAGTCGTCGGCTAATGGGTTTACTCAGTTTTTTTACCGGCAAGGGCACGTCTGATGTGATTGGGGCGGCGGGCAATGCGTTAGACAAAATCTTTACCAGTGACGAAGAACGCGCCGAAGCCAAGCTGTTAATGGAGAAGCTTAAACAGCACCCGTTAGAGCTACAGGTGGAACTCAATAAAATTGAAGCCAGTCATAAAAGTATTTTCGTGGCCGGATGGCGGCCTTTTATAGGCTGGGTAGCGGGTTTTTCATTGTTCTTTTTTTATGTGCCGCAATTTTTCATGGGCACGGTGGTGTGGGTGGCGGCCATTCATCATGGGGGCTGGATTCCCATTCCCCCGTATCCGGTGAATGATGGCTCACTCATGGAGCTGGTGCTGGCCATGCTGGGCATGGCCACCTTGCGCACCTATGACAAAAAGCAGGGGACAACCAGCCATGGACGGTAACCTGCTACAGATAGCCTCGTTTGTCATGGGCCTGATTGGTTTGATCAGCGTTATATTTTGGCGCAGTGGACGAATAGAGGCCGGTATTAATAAATCCATATCGGCGCTGGCGGTGATCATCGAGCAGAAAGACGCTAAGGCCGGTGAGCTGTTGCACAGCGAACTGGCCAAGGTCTACGCCGACATTAACGACGTGCGTAGCAAATTACATGAGCTGCAAATATTGCTCAGTGAAAAATATCTTAAAAAAGAAGAGATCACGGAAATGGTGAAAGAGGGCAACGCCTCCTTGTCCCGTGAAATTATCAACGTGGAAACCCACATACAAAATTCTCTTGATCGTTACCTAAAAGAGATTGGGCGTAATGATTAATGGCCGCGCAGAAAAAGCGCCCCTCGCAGTTATCACCCAAACTACGGATGGCTTGCCAGGAATACACCATAGATTTGAATTGGTCGGCGGCCATGGTGCGCGCTGGCTATTCCGAGAAAACCGCCACTAAGGGCAGTGAATATTTTAAACGCCCTGATGTACAAGCCCTAGTAGCCGAATTAAGCGCCGCTCGTATCCAACGCATCGAGCGTGATGGCGACGACGTGATCGAGGGCCTGGAACAGATCGCCTATGGCAATGTCATGGACGTGTTTGAATACCAGCCGGTTCATGATGACGACCCCAGCGGCGAACAAATGCTGGCCCTTAAAGATTTAGAAAAGCTGCCAAAGTCCACCACGGCCATGATCAGTAGCATCAAGGTGACACCGCCCACCGCTTATAGCGGAGCCAAAACTGAGGTTAAATTTTACAGCCGGTTAAACGCCCTGGAAATGCTGGGCCGCCATCATCAGTTATTTGAGAAAGGCACAAACGGCGGCATTGATTTTGTGATGGAGATGGATTTAGGCAATGGCAATAAATAAAAAAAATAAGGTTACTGATAATTAATGGCGGCAAATAAAGGTAGAACGGTTATTAAACGCCGCTACATTGCCGAGGCCACCGCGCAAACATTTCACGCAAATTCTGACAGTAAAGTGCGGTGTGTCCGGGGGCCAATTGGTTCTGGTAAATCCGTTATGTGCATCATGGAATTGTTTATTCGTTCCCTGGAACAAGCGCCGGGCAGTGATGGAATTAGGCGCACTCGCTGGGCAATTGTTAGGAACTCTTTTCCTCAACTCAAGTCAACTACGATAAAAACGGCAATCGACTTCCTGACAGAGGAAGTTTTACAGATCACTTATGGCTCGCCCATAACCGGATTAATTAAGCTCAATTTGCCAGACGGCACCCGTGTGGAATCCGAGTGGTATTTTTTGCCATTGGACAAACTTGTCCATATCCTCTTGGGGGATAACGGCATCAACATATCGACATGAACGGACAACTTCCATTCTTTCTTCAAAAGAAATAACAGATTTTTTATTTTTATAACTGACAAGTTCATCTGTTGTTACGCCAACAACTAATTTGTCGCACATGCCTTTGGCGTTACGTAGTAAATTGACATGACCTATATGAAATAAATCAAAAACGCCTGTGGTATATCCTAATATCATTTTGATTATCCTAATCTTCTTAAAATAAATATTTTTACAAACCCATTTTTAGAGCAATATACACAGCAGCAATAATTGACCAGCTATATAACATGCTTCGCATTGCAAGCTCACTCGTAAAGTATTGTGCATACTCAGGTTTTTGCTTTATCACTCGAATATGTGACGCAATCGCCATTCCTAGAAAAATAAATAGCAGTAAGGTAAACATTCGGCTGATAAAAAATCCGGTGATCATGAAGCCAACCAGAGAAAAGAAAAGTGTTTTGTTTAGTGTTAATTCATCTTGTAA
>MAAB01007788.1_pt1 | contig 11560 bp, 7 predicted proteins | sample 1115991 | NCBI WGS metagenome assembly MAAB01 (sample SAMN04961124, study PRJNA320927) | seawater metagenome | isolation source: sample BD02T18 sea water enriched with oil for 18 days | place: USA:Gulf of Mexico | collected 2013-07-27
GGAAATAAACAAACCGTTCGCTGGAAGGCCGCCTACAACGCGAAAGAAGCCAACCAATGTAACTTTTTAGGGAATTGCACATCCAACCCGGTACGTTTGATGGCCTATTATGCGAATCTAGATAACCAGTATTTAGCGGCCTATATCGATCGTGAGATAAAACCGGTTGTCGTTATTCGCGGTAAGATTCCGAACGTACCCTCAACCCTTAGCGGCGAGACAACCTTTGCTGATACCCAATCTCAACTTCGCTATTGGTCAATTTGCCAAAATGAATACTTCTCGCAAAAAGTAACCGAATGCCTTTATGACGAGCAAGTTCATATTCAACCAGACGGTAAATTCTTAATTGTCACCAGCTTATTGGAAGACAAGCCAAGCAATGCAACCAGTGAATGTGGAAATGGTTTTATCGAATGGTCAAAAGATGGTGATGGATTTGGTATTCGCGAAGGAAGGGAAAATAACAGCGGTGATGGCATGTTATTAGTGCGTAATATGCTGCCGTCAGCGGGCTTTGATCAAGCCGTGCAAAACACATCGACTCCAGGAGATGAGACAAGCATTATGGGAGAATTCCTACCCACGGCGGAGTATTTCACTAAGGCTGAATTTGAAGCTTTAGGTTGTGATGCTTATAACAGCTTGTAAACCACTGCGATAAGCCAGTAAATCTAAACTATTTAGATCTAACTATTTAAATCTAACTGGGCGAATAAAGATTCGCCCAGTTTTATCGTCACTAGCCTTCTAGCTGAACTTGATACGTCTCGCCTTCAAACTCAATAACATCACCGGCAACAATTTGTTTACGCTTTTGCGTTTCAAACTCACCGTTCAACTTAACCTGACCGTCTGCAACAGCCGCTTTCGCCTCTGCTCCGCTAGCACGAAGACCCTCAAACTTAAGGATCTTATACAACTCAACAGGTTCTTTATTGATAAATACTTGGTTCATCAGGGTCTACTTCATAGGGTAAATAATAAGCCGCTAAAATAGCACGAATAAAGCAATTTGTAGACTGATGAGTGTTGCTAGGAGCATTAAAGAGAAAAGATGATATGACAATATAAGACCCAAAGGATATCCATCAGGTCTTATACTATTTTAAACAACCTACTTCGTATCTGCTTCTTCTACGTAGATCGTTTTTAACCCCTGCTTCTCTCTTTCGAGATCACCGTAAATAGCAATGACCAGTGAAATACCCATCAGTACCATCACAAAACTAAACGGCAATGCACCAATCACCATCGCCGTCTTAATCGCACCTAGGCCACCAGCAATAATTAACCCACCAACAACCAGCGCCAGTGCGACACCCCAAAATACAATATGAGGGCGAGCTTTCGGACCATCATCACCCGCAGCATTGATCGTATTAATGATCAGCACAGCACTATCGGCCGAGGTAATCAGATACGTTAGTAACAAGATAACAACCACTAAAGACATCAGATAAGCTGCAGTATCCCCGAGTATAACGTGCAACATAACGAACAGTTTATCGGCCTGAGCCGCATTGGTAATTAAACCATTCGCAATACCCGACAATTCAAGATCAATGGCCGTACCACCCACCAAGGCGAACCAAATAAAGCACATAAGTGCAGGTACAATCATAGCGCCAAGAATGTACTCACGAATGCTACGACCCTTTGATATACGAGCCAAGAAAACACCCACAAATGGAGCAAAGGCAATCCACCAAGCGTAATAGAAAATAGTCCAGCCGCCCTGCCAGCCTGCTAATGCATCGCCTGCTTCAGTACCATCCGCTGTCCAAACAGTGAACATACTCCCAGGCACCGATAATAGATAATCCCAGATACCGACAAAGAAGCTGCTAAGCCCAAAGAAAGTAGAACCAAAGATAAGGAAGAACGTAAGAACAAAAAAGCTCAAAACCATATTGATATTAGACAACCACTTAATGCCTTTACCAACACCCGACAAAGCCGATAACGTTGACCCACCCATGATAATAACTAACGCTACGATGATACCCGCCGTTGACGGAGATCGACCGCCGTCTGCATTAATATCAAACAGCCAGTCACCCACACCAATCGTCGATAAACCCGATAGGAACTGCTCCACACCAAACCCTAACGTCTGAGAAATACCCAATACCGTTGCAACAACCGCAACAACGTCAATGGAGTGGCCTATTTTACCGGAAAGTTTTTCACCAAAAAGAGGCGCTAACGAAGAGCGAATCGTTAATGGCAGCCCACGACGATAAGAATGGAAGGCTAATGCTAAACCAACAATGGCATAACTGCCCCAAGCAGCTAAACCCCAATGAGTAAATGACCAGATATAAGCATCGCGAACATTACCAACCGTACTGCCCTCAGTTAGCCCCATGATCGTGCTTGGGTTTTTAGCGAAATGATACATAGGTTCGGCTGTTGCAAAGGTCAGCATACCAATGCCAATACCCGCACCAAACATCATAGAAAACCAAGAGAAATTTGAAAATTCAGGCACATCTTCATCACGCCCTAAACGCAGCTTGCCAACTTTTGGCCAAAGCGCCATCGCACTACAAAGAATAACGAAAAAAGCCATGGCATAGATATACCAGTAATTAAAGCCATCCAGAATAATCGTATTAAGTTGCCCCAGAACAGAGGCTGCATTTTCAGGAAAGGCGATTGCCCATAAAATTAAAGCCCCGACCAATATTTTTGCAGTGATCGTAACGTCTTTACTAAAGCCTCGGTAGAAACCTGAGTTTGCTACTCGAATGAATAAATTCGTAAAGGGGGGTTTTATTAGCATCGATAGTGCCTATTTTATGGATAGGCGCCTATTCTACACGCGATTTTAGCTTTCTCATTAAATAAAGTATTATTCGACCAACGACTGTTTGCTAAGACAAAAAGCCCCATGCATCAAAATAATAGTAGGATTCTGCCTAAGCAAGTATCTAGGCATTAATTTACTGATAATGTCCTTCTTGTTAAGGGTCTATTAACTATCTTAATTTACACCATACTCACAATACCCGAGCCGTTTTAGTATAAAATGCGGCATTAACATTAACTTATCGCGCAATACACAACAATAATGAAAAATAACAACCTGATTCCGCTATCTCCATCACTCCTGAAACCAAGCTACTGGGGCGCCTGGTGCGTCGTCTTCATTATGTGGCTGATCTCTTGGCTCCCCCTTAGCAGCAAGCAAACACTAGGTAAAAAGCTGGGCCGCATACTGTACAAAAAGATGACAAGCCGGACTAAACCTGGACGAAAAAATTTAACAGCCTGCTTCCCCGAGAAATCTAAAGAACAGATCGAAGCACTGTTAGAAGAGAACCTAGAGCAAATGACTATTGGCGCGCTAGAGGCACCCCATGCTTGGTGGCGCGACATGGCACCCCATGCCGAGAAAGTGAACGTGATAGGCCTAGAGCACTTATTAGCAGCCCAAGCAAAAGGCAATGGCGTATTGATCATGGGTGGCCACTTTGCCGCTGTCGATTTTATCATCCCATTATTTGCCGCCAAAGTTGTCGACAAGTATGAACTGGCCTACATGTACCGCCCCCATAACAACCCAGTAATCGACCGTATGATCGTTAATGGCCGTAATCGCCACGGCGTAACAGGCTTCACCAAGCGCCAGCTAAAACACATGATTCAGTATTTAAAAGACGGTGGTATGACCTGGTATGGCTGCGATCAGAACTTCGGTAAAAGTGATCTTTTTGCCCCTTTCTTTGGAATTCAAGCAGCAAATATTTCGACCCCAAGCTGGATAGCCAAAGAAAGTGGCGCAGCGGTTGTATTCATGCGCATGCACCGTTTAGCCGACGGCAACTATGAGTTTGAATTCAGCGAAGAACTGCCAACTTTTGGTGAAAACCCACAGGCAGATTGTGAAGCTTGGAATACAGAATTGGAAAAGGCAATTTTGAAACACCCTAGCCAATATTTCTGGGTGCATAAGCGCTTTAAGAAACGTCCAATTGGTGAGCCTAAGTTTTACTAGAACATTTAATAAAACCGTCACATTAACGACATAATTACAGCCTTAATGTGACGAACTGAAACACGAACACTTTTTTATTAAAAATAATCAATAAGTGAAATCTAAGTTTTAATAGAAACTAGAGACTTAGTCATCACTCTATTTTTAAAATAACTAAAACTAATTTAGCCATACAAATGGCTCAATAAGTTATAGCGTTGAATATTTGGGCACTTCACCTACCGAAGTGAAATGCCCGTTAGCCTGAGCACTACTACTGACACACACTCTGTGGGCAAGAACTGCCTAAATACTCCCAGATATAGGACGTTAAGGTAATAGGCCCTCCATACAACCCATCGCCATCAGCAGCAAACCCACGGGCGCCTTTTAACGTGCTTTGATTACCAAGATAGTCAGGGCCAGTATAACTAAAAGCCGACATTTTACGCTTAATCAAACCTTCCGCAGGAAATGGCCACATTGAAATACCATCATCTCGATTCCAGCCATCTTCACCATACAAGGTGCCAGATTTACCGATCATTCCCTCAACGCTAGCGCCGATATCACCTTCGTCCGAAGCAATACCAGACAAGTCTGAATTCGCTTCAATACGTGTAATATAACGCAAAGAATTCACCATGGGGTCGATGTAAGTGAACGAGCCATAGTCGTAGTCATAATTATCAGGCAGATCACGCTTATTGTAGAGATACTGTGCGCGTATTTCTCCAGTATGTTGCTCACCCGCTTTGAAATAATTGTTATAGCTCAACTTTTCCACATCCCTAAATAAATACACCGAAGACGCATCGTCGTCTGGAATCAAATTGTAGAATAATGTGTTGGTGAAATTATCAACATGCTTGTTATAACCGTTGAATAAATAAGAAGGGCGTTGCTGATAAGATACATCGCCAATGGTCACATGGTTAAATTTTGCCTGACCATGGCCGTGAGTTAAATCGTGAACGACTTCATCTGCAGGTATATCAATATCCCAACCAACCACGTTTTCAAAAAGAACTTCAGCAGTGCCATTGGTATTATCATAACCTGCGAAATTCATACGTCCATTCAGCGCGATCGATCGTATAAACTCAACATTCTTTGACGCACCTGCAGTCGTTGGTACATAGAACGCACCACCATACTCAATATCAGAACCGTGAGGATAAAAATCCAAAGCATCAGAATCAATATCAATTGCATTTTGTACCGCCACATTATTGCTACTGTAAATAGAGTAAGAGGCTATTGGTGAATCCTGACCTGACAATGGCGGTAGGTCGTAGCGAGTAACCGTACGTCGCAAGATAATATTATTCGATTTATAACTGATAAATTTATAACGCGATGAGCCAAAAGAATAACTACTCTCAATTAAAATATAATCAGAATTCATCAAACGAAAACTGCCACTGGTTGCCCCCATAAAAATAAACTTAAGGTGGTGTGGACGATCAGTATTACCTGAGTTTGAGGACGTCATAATTCCCTGCGTTCCTACCATACCTTTATAAGCCAAATGGTGAATATCTCCGCGCTTCCCCGCCAGATAGATTCGGTCGCTAAAGACAACTTCACCCGGTGTTTGAGCCATCACAGTGGTGTATTTCTCTGCACTGCCATTAGGAGGCAAAGCAAATCCGCCGGCGCCGCCATTACTGTCGAGGGTATAAGGATAACCACCATAAGCACCATCAGTAATAACAACCGTATCTCCACTCGCAGATGTGGCAAAAGCTTCTTTGATCGTGAGCATCCCATCGTCTTTTCCTACATAACGCACTTGGCCATCACCGAGGGTTACAATCCAAGTATCCTGTGTACTACCAAGATCATTCTTTGCTTCAACTCCAATATAGAAACTCTCATCTGGAAGTATGGAATCGATATTCCAGCTCACTTTGCCCGTTTCTGAATTAACCTGTACACCATCGTGCCCATAAATTTTCTTCCAGCTAATGCCTTCTCCTGCAAGTAATGCGGGAGAGTATTGGTACAAATCACCCGCAACAGCACGCTGATCATTCGCAGGCTGAATTACCGGAGCGCCCTCTACAGTTATTTCTGGCTGAGTGGTTGCACTGATGCTGGATGTCTTATCAGAAATATTTTCCTGTTGATCATAACTTGCGAGCTGGTATTGATAAGCCGTTGCGGTTAATAATTGCGTATCCAAAAACTCAAACTGATCCGTTGAGCCGATTTTCAATCCATTGCGATAGATGTGATAACCCTGAATATTTGCACCAGTATTGGCCTGCCAACGGAGCTGGATACTAGAAGAATCAACAGTATTCACTACAAACCCGACAGGAGTTTTTGGCAAGTCAGTTTCTGGCAAAGGCTCTTCAGGTAAAGGCTCAGGAACTGGATCAGTACCACCACCGGTATCAGTATCGCCACCACTTCCATTACCTCCACCGGTAGTATCGCTTCCTGACGAGCTAACCGTCATCCAATCAAAGTCCCAACGTCCACTGTTCGCAGCAATCGTAATATGGCGATTCTCTAAGTCATTATTGATCTCAGATATTTCTAATGAAACCACTTCAATTCCATCACGCATAACCTGAAGCACAGAGCCAGTAATACTCACACCGATTTGATGCCAGTTATCAGACCCCGAGAGTAAACCACTATTACTGCCAGAGAAATGAATCGTGTTGTAACCTGACTTGGTGATTTTGAAATATTTACTCTCTGATCCGTACAGCATCAAACTATAGGTATCAGCACCAACATTCCCCTGAGCATCAGTGAAAAGATGAAGCTCCATATTGGCGTAACCCGGCGTACCTTGTGCAGGCTTAATTTTAAAGTTAACCGTATTTTCTAGATTATCTAATATCGCAGTATGAGTCGTCACACCTTCAACTTCGCTATCTAACGTCATCACGCCAGTATCGATAACCTGACTACCACCACTCCAGTTAGAAAGGTCGTCAAAGTCATCATGCCATAGAGGTGCTTCTGCTATTGCAGTTGAACTCACGCGCAGCCAATCAAAATCCCAACGCCCACTATTAGCATCGAGTGTTATATAATTTTTTTCAGGATTGTTATCGACCTCAGGAATTTCTAGCAGTACTACCTCAACTCCATTACGGATTACCTGCAAACCAGATTCAGTAACATTCAGCTCTATTTCATGCCAGTTATCTGGTCCAGTGAGTAAACCTCCGTTACTACCAGAAAAATAAACAGTATTGTAACCCGCCCTAATAATCTTAAAATATTTACTCTCTGCCCCATATAACATCAGCGAATAGGTATCAGAGTCTATTTCACCCAACGCATTCGTGAATAAATGAATACTAACGTTGGCATATCCTGGAGTCCCTTCAGAAGGTTTAATTTTAAAGACAGTTTTTCCATACTGGCGATTGAGAATAGCGCTACTCGTCGTGATGGCGTCTTTATTACTGTCCAGTATTAAAGTTCCACCAAGCGCATAATGATCACCGCCATTCCACGCAGACAAATCATCAAACTCCTCCTGCCAAGCAGTCGCATTTGCATGAATGCTTACACCAAATGATAGGAATAAATAACAATAAAAAATTAAATTAGTTTTCACAAAAAACATCCTTATATGTGAACAGAAGATTAAACACCGACCCACTACGTGACACGTAATGGATGTGCGCAGAGGTTTTACTATAAATAACGAATCCAATATAGTTAAAATTTATTTATTTTTTTATTCTTAATAATTGATTATGTTTTATTCAAAATTCAAGAAAATACACCTTCAAACTGGGACTATATAACCAAGTAAAATTTTGTAATATAAATTTCAATTAATTACATCACGCAGCCAACTAATCCTAATTTCTTATTGATGTACATTCTACGTCCGACTGACTTGACGGTAAAAGCAAAAGCGATGGCAGATATCGATGATGCAGAAACCTTAGTTGAAAGAGACATAACTAGCTGCCCATAGAGAATTAAAAACTAGCCGTAATTTACGCATTGTATTTGATTATTTAGCCGCAGAATTTAGTGACAAAAGCTGAGTAAGTCTTCGCGACTGAAAGAATGACATCGTTATTCTGGATATGTGAGTAATCTAGATAACAATAAAACAGGCTTTTTCGAGTAACCCTCTATACCAGAGTAGCTTCCTACTTTAATTCGTAGAATGTTGTTTACGGATAAGGGACATAACAACAGCAATTATGAGCCATGCAATTGTGGCCCCATTAATGAGTAGTTTTGCTGTTGCAAAATAGCTGCCTAAAATAGAATACATCTGACCTGATAGACCTAAAACCACATGAATTAATGCGATATTTTCAACCGCATCCAAAGGTATAGATAATAGAGAAACCCAAGCTAATACCAGAGTGATGCGTCGTATTTTTCCGCTTAAATTAGGCAAAGCTAATAGCAAACCAAAACAAATCGCGATGGGGTAAAGAACCATAAATAGATAATCTAAACCTAAGCTAAGCATAGCCATGGCTTTACCCTCTTCTCCCCAATCCTCAAGAATGGCTTCACATGAGGAATAATCGTACCCACAAAGCTCTAAAGATATAATCCCATAAGGTGCTGTTGCTACCTTGAGTTCCTGATCAATTATGACCATTGCAATGAATGTCGGTATCAACAAGGCGATAATTACGACAAATAACGGCCTTAACGTAACAGTAATAGAATAATTCATAATATTTCAAGCTAACGAGGCTGCAGGAAAATCCTATTCCAGACCCCAGCTCTAAACCTTTATTTCAAAATTAATTTACGCACTAACTTGCCAGAATTTTACAAACTTACAACTCAAATCATCATTTGGGTGATGAAAACGCGAATAACTCACTCCATACAACCCTATTAGGCTGCATTTGCCTTTTAAGTAGAAACAACAAAAGACAATCATCTTTATGGGTGACTTTTAATAACAAAATCTTTAAAACAAATCATTAACAACTTATGAAACGATCTTTGATTTCATCACAATACTTACTGACAAAAGGCCCAATGGTTGCGAAATATTGTGTGCGTCCAGATGCAAGCGACAGGAACTTTAAATAGGTTTTGCAAGTACATTTAATTGCCCTACTTGAAGTGATTCCGCTGTCGTAGGCATAAAATATTATCGCCCAATACATCTAGAAAGTTGATATCTAAAAATACACGTTGTGTTTAGATTGTCGTCTAAAAAATTGGCCATAAAGAGTCGATCAGCGGTAAAAATTATATTTTACAGGAAAGAGACTGATAATTCGTGGGCTTCGGCTATTTTTCCTACAGCCTAACGAGGGTGTAGAAAAATACGATATATAGACATGTTTCCCTACTCCTCAAAAATTCCGTTTAATTAGCTCTATTTTATTGAGCTTTATAATATTGGGCATGATATTCGAGCAAATCGCTGGTATTGTCAAATACGAGTTTAGATCACCTTCTATTTGACCACCGAGAGGCTCTGATAACCCTGCATTAAGCCCAACTTTCTACCTCACTGTTCTTCCATAGCTTCTCAATATTGTGCACCATGCAGTACATTAGCCACTGAGCAGTCGCTTTTACTTCTCCTCGTAAACCAATTCTATTCAAGCCTTTATTACTGGTGATATTTCCGAATACAGGCTCTATCGTCCACATCCGTCGACTATACATACGGCGGCCTTCTGGACTATCGATCTTCTGTTTCATTAGATCTAAACAAGTGATTTTCTCTTGCTCTTTATTTAAGAATGATACTTGTCGCCCCTGATCTTTTATCGACTTCTTCATGCACTTAGTTTGCATATCACATTCACGGCAGTCTTTTAGCTTACCTCTGAATCGAGAGTAAATACCTCGAGCACCGTCAAAGTCATCTCCCAGAAATAACATTTCTTTTCCTGCGGGACAGATACATGAATTATTATCTAAGTTAACCGTAAAAATTGAACTATGAAAAACCTCATCACGACCGCTTTGATCTTTACGGGTTTTCTTTCTCAGGGCTTTATGCTTTTTATAAAAATCAGAATCAGAGAACACAGGGTTGCGTTTTCTAAACTGATTGTCAGGAACAACCGCATTAATCTTTTCATCAAATAAGTACTGCATTGTAGCTTCACTTGAAAAACCCGTATCTGCCGTGAGAACTAACGATGGTTTAAAAACATTATCACCAAAGTTTTTCTTAATGCCTTCAACCATGGGTTTTAATGTAGCCTGCTCTTGCCCCATTCCAAAAGCTTGAGCATGAACAATAATCTGATGTTTCTCATCAGCAGCAGTAACGCAAGCCATTCCCTGAATAGTGCCTTTACTCGTCGTCATCTTGGCAGACTGATTATCAGTAATATTACTTTGTACCTCTTGTTTACGCTTACCTTGACCCATACGGGGTTCGTTAGTTGATAAGAAATCATCTATTTTTCTAGCGTTTTTCATTAAAGTATCGATAGTCTGCTGCTGGTCGTCAGGAATATTACACCCTGAATTCTTGTCACTATCACTAGATAGGTGCTTATCGATTATTTTCTTAGCGGCTTCTTTTAGTTTTTCTGATTTCTTACGAAGTTCTTTGTGCGTACCGCTCCATTGTTTTGAAGCATTGGTCGGTAACTTACAACCATCAATCGCGAAATGTTCTTTACCGATCAATCCACTTTGGTCACAAATCAGAAGCACCTTATGAAATAGACGACCCATCTCTTCGCAGTTTGAACTGACGAAATTAGCAATGGTTGTGAAGTGAGGTTGTCGGCCAGCGGCTAAAGCTATAAATTTCAAATCTGTTTTACATAAACGCTCAATGACCCTACTAGAAGTATGACCACGATAGTATGCGTAAAAAATAACACGTAATAGCAACGCAGGTGGATATGCCTTTCTGCCAACATTTTTATTTTTGTACCGAGCATAGAAATCAGAAACGATTTCATCATTTTCTAGCAAGTGATAAAGGCAATACTCAAAGGTATTATTACCCAGGACTTCTAAATAATTGATATCAAAGAAAACACTTTGATTAAGATTGTCATCGAGGAAATTGGACATGAAATCATCAGGTAAACGGCAAAGTGCTATTTTACCTGATTTATTGATCTATATTGAGCGGTTCTTCTATTTTTCTACAGCCTGAACGCCAACATAATGGGCGCGCGGCTTTTTGCGCGTCCAGCCAGCTTTGCTGGCGATCATTGATGTTCTTGTTAAATTTATCCTGCAACGAAAAGTTCTCCGTATCGGGATAAATTAGTTACGATAGATTCACGTTTTTCATTTGCAGCTTTAGAATTACAACCGTCTTTTAAGTAAGAATCAACTAAAGCTTTAGCATGATCCCGGAGGTTAATTTCAGCATAGAAAGGTGTAGCTGCTAACTCTCCGACAAAATCAGTTCCCGTTGCATCGAGTAAAGCTTGTGTTATTTCAGCCTCAGTAGATGGCAAAGTTATAGGGTTTTCTGTGCATAACTGGTTATATCGGTCGGCTGCCCATATTCCATTGATGATATCGAGTAATGCGTCTTCCATGGCGAATGTATGACTCCAAAATAAAGATAAAAATAATGCTGCGATGACTTTCTTCATAATAATTTAACAGTGGTTTATGCGA
>MAAB01042844.1_pt1 | contig 11546 bp, 10 predicted proteins | sample 1115991 | NCBI WGS metagenome assembly MAAB01 (sample SAMN04961124, study PRJNA320927) | seawater metagenome | isolation source: sample BD02T18 sea water enriched with oil for 18 days | place: USA:Gulf of Mexico | collected 2013-07-27
ACCGTTGTTTTTAGACTTGGACATTTTAATCATGCCCTCGTGACTGAGCACTTTGTCTTCAAAGCTGGCTTCAAGTACGCGGCCTTTTTCATCGCGCTTTAATTCAACGTCGCTGGGGTTAACCCATTCTTTACCGCCACTTTCATTTTTGAAACTGAACGCATCGGCTAATACCATGCCCTGACACAATAACTTCTTAAAGGGTTCATCCCCTTTTACTAAGCCGGCGTCACGCAATAATTTGTGGAAGAAACGCGCGTATAACAAGTGCAAAATTGCGTGCTCAATGCCACCAATATACTGATCTACCGGTAGCCAGTAGTTGGCTTCCTCTGGGTCGATCATCTGTGTATCGTCTTGTGGCGAACAGTAACGGGCGTAATACCAAGACGATTCCATGAATGTATCGAAAGTATCGGTTTCACGGAACGCCTGCTTACCACCAAATTCTATGTTTTCAAAATCAGGATTGTTTTTAATTGGGCTGTTAACCCCGTCCATTACCACGTCAGTGGGTAGCTCAACCGGCAGCATGTCTTCAGGCACGGATACCTGTTCGCCATCGGCTGTGTTAATCATAGGAACAGGTGTGCCCCAGTAACGCTGACGGCTCACGCCCCAATCAGTCAGACGGTAATTGGTTTTGGTTTTACCTTTGCCTAGTTGCGTTAATTTATAGGCGATGGCTTTAAAGGCCTTGGCAGATGTTAAGCCGTCAAACTCGCCTGAATTAATCAATTTGCCTTTTTCGGTGAAGGCAGCGTTCGATATGTCGCAGTCTTCGCCCTTGGCAGGGGCAATAACTTGGTTTATTTCAAGGCCGTATTTTTTAGCAAATTCAAAGTCACGTTGATCGTGGGCCGGAACCGACATGACCGCACCGGTGCCGTAACCCATCAATACGAAGTTAGCGACCCATATAGGCACTGTGTTGCCTGAGATTGGATGAATAGCAGTAAGACCAGTGGCGCAGCCTTTTTTCTCCATAGTGGCGATGTCCGCCTCGGCGGTGCCACCTAGCTTACACTCTTCAATAAACGCCGTAAGCTCGCTGTTGCCTTTTGCGGCTTCAATGGCCAGAGGATGACCGGCGGCTACGGCTAGGTAACTTACCCCCATAAGGGTATCGGGACGAGTGGTATAAACATCTAGGCTCTTTTCGGGGTCATTACCTTTGATACCAAAAGACATCTCAACGCCCTGGCTTTTACCAATCCAGTTGCGCTGCATGGCTTTTACTTTTTCAGGCCATTCATCTAACTGGTCTAAATCATTCAGCAACTCTTCGGCATAGTCAGTAATACGAATAAACCACTGAGGAATTTCTTTACGTTCAATAGGGGTGTCACAACGCCAGCAGCAGTTGTCGATAACCTGTTCGTTGGCCAATACGGTTTTATCGTGTGGGCACCAATTCACGGCAGATACTTTTTTATAGGCCAAATCTTTTTCGACTAACTTAGTGAAGAACCACTGTTCCCATCGGTAGTATTCTGGCTTACAGGTGGCAAGCTCTCTGTCCCAGTCATAACCAAACCCTAGGGTATTGAGCTGGTCCTTCATGTAATCTATATTTTCGTCAGTCCACTTGCCTGGTGCCACGTTGTGTTTAATGGCAGCATTTTCAGCAGGCAAGCCAAATGAATCCCAACCCATGGGCTGCATGACATTTTTACCCTGCATGCGCTGATAGCGAGCAATTACATCGCCTATAGTGTAGTTGCGCACGTGACCCATGTGCAGTCGGCCACTGGGGTAAGGAAACATGGAGAGGCAGTAAAATTTCTCACGGCTGTGGTCAACCACGGCCTTAAAAACTTGGTTTTTAGCCCAGTATTGCTGAACCTGAGACTCGATTTCTTTGGGGTTATATGACTCTTGCATGTTTGGCGAGCTTTGCTTAAAAAAATAGCCGTCAAGGATACCTTAGATTCTGGTTTAGGGCACTCTTTACAAGGTGGTCTTTAACGACCATGAAGCGCGTTTCGCCTCACTAAACTGTTGAAATATTGACTTGTATTAGGTTTTCTTCACGTTCTGGTGGTGAAAGGGTAAGGGCCATTGAAAATACATACTTGGTTGAGTAAATTGCGGCTCCCATTTCACCGCCCGCTAAGAGTTAAGCCATGTCGTTAAAGAAGTCATTACTGCTCATAAGCCTAGTGTTATCATTACCCTGTTACAGTGATGACAATGTTAGTTCGATAGATAAGATGCTGGCCATTAAGAATAGTCAGGTTACCTTGCAAACGGCTATCAAAGCGGGGAAAGAGCGCGCCTTATTGTGTGGCTACTGCCATGGTAAGGATGGTAATAGCGTTAAAGACACTATTCCGAATCTGGCCCAGCAGAATCCAGAGTATCTGTTAAAGCAGTTCCAGTTGTTTGCCAGTGGCGAGCGCAAAAATTACGTGATGGAACAGCTGGCGGATATCCTTACCGAACAAGAGCGTATTAACATAGCGTTGTATTTTTCATCTCAAATCGTTAACAGTGCAGCCCATGAAGGCTTGGTTGATTATTCAGCTGAGGCGTCGGCTGAAAGTTTGCTGGAAGGGCAGCATAGGTATCAGAGTTTTTGTTTTGCTTGTCACGGTGAGAGTGGCGAGGGTAATAAAGACTTGCCTAGACTGGCGGGACAGAAAAAAGCATTTTTAGTCAAAACACTGAATGGCTTTAAACGCGGCGGTGGTTCTAGAGCCAGCTCCCCCATGGTGAAAATAATGAAAGCGGTTAACGACGCGCAAATTGAACCCTTAGCGCGTTACATCTCTAATATGCGTTAGGGCAGGTCTATAAATGAGAAGGTTGAAACATGATTTTATCGGGTAACTCAGACATCATTTCACAGTGCGAATATTTTCCCGAAGGTATTCAAGCCAATAGCCAGTGGTTAAGTTTTAGCAATGGCTTAGTATTGGTATTACACAATAATTTTTTGGCACTTTATAAAAATGCCCAGTCCATCGGTGATGAATTGGGTAATGGTTTAATCGAGCTGGTGGATCTGCCGATTGCCAATCATCTTGTGCAAGGCGACAAAGGTTTTGTGAGTGAATACAAAGCGGGTTTTGTGGGGTTAATGGATGACAAGGTCATTTTGATTACCCCCAACGACATTCAATTGTTTACCAACAAAATGGATGCGCTGCGCAATCAAAATGAACTGGCTCGCTTGCAATTAGCCTAAGGTGCCGTTAATTCGTCGTTTGTGACGTTAGGTTTTTTATATGCAAACCACGCAAGCGTTGCAAAACAAAAAATCAACAGTGGCCAGCTCCCCCAGATATTAAACGGCGTATTGCCAGTCATGACCTGGGCTGTGGCTTTTAAAACGCCAAATTCAAACTGAGGTAAACGCTCAACGATGTGGCCTTTATGATTAATGAGTGCGGTAATGCCGGTATTGGTACTGCGCAATAAGTAGCGACCATTTTCTAACGCACGCATACGCGCTAACCCTAAGTGTTGCTTAGGGCCAATGCTGCTACCAAACCATGCATCGTTGCTAATGGTAATCATCAAACCACTGTCGCGCGCCAATTGAGCAACAAAATCAGGATAGGCCACGTCATAACAAATCAAGGGCGCAATGCTGTAGTTCAGGCTTTCATTTTCAACCTGCAAAAGTGTTTGTGTACTTGAACCCGGTTGAAATTCAGACATGGGGATATTAAAAAATTCCAGTAACCCTCGCCAGCTTTGTGGCAGTGGCATGTACTCTCCAAAGGGTACTAATTTTTGCTTGTGGTAAAGACCGTTGCCATCGCCTAACGCTAAAACACTATTGTGGAAGGCGCCAGGGTACTCTTCATCTGGACTTTGCTGATAGGGGATGCCAGTAATGAGCGTGGTATTGTTTTTTTGCCCTTCTTCATCCAAATACTTTAAATATTCTTTTGCTTGATGATGCAAAACCGTAATGGCGGTCTCGGGCCAAAGAATTAAATCAGCTTGCCAGTTTTTTTCACTGCTGCTGCGATACTTCTCTAAGGTTGGGTAAATTTCTTCGGCTAACCATTTTCGGTCTTGCGGTATATTACCTTGAATGGCGACCACTTGAATGTCACCGTTTTCAACTGGCTGTGTCCAGGGTACTAAGGATAAAAGCGCGCCTAACAGCCAAGGACTAAGCAATAATATGCCGGCTTTTTTCCAATGACATAGCGGTGGCCAATCCACTATAAAAGCGGCGCTGGCAGTTATTATTAGACCGATGCCATACACACCCAATACGGGGGCAAAGCCACTTAAAGAAGTGTTGATGTGCGCATCGCCTAAATACAACCAAGGAAAACCGGTTAAAAACCAGCTGCGTGTCCATTCAAATAATAACCAAACACAAGCAAAGGCTAAAAAAGCGAATTTGTGACGACTGAAAAATTTCTGAAAACTGTAACTTAAGCCTGCAAAAAACCACGCTAAACCTGCCACAAAAAGCAGCGTCATAAAGAAAGCGGGTACGGCGGGGGTGTGGCTGTGTACATGAATACTCACATAAACCCAGCTTACACCTGCGGCATACGTGCCTAAACCATACCACCAGCCACGCCACATGGCCTGAGCCGGTGTTAGGTCTTTCAGTGACAGGTAAAATAGGGCCACACTCAATAATTGCAATGGCCATATTGAATAAGGAGCAAAACTAAACGGGAGTATGGCGCCGCACAAGAGTGCAAAAAAATGACCTGGAAACCCAGGTCGATTGATCCATGACAAAAAAGGCGCAGATGTAATTGCTTGCAAGGTATTCTTCTTTTTATTGTGTAGCGTTATTCGGTTTGGTGATGCGTGTGATTTCTAAAAGCGATATTTGACGGCTATTGCCGTTGGCAATTTTAAAACTGTAATTGTCAATATCGATGCTTTCGTCACAATCGGGCAGGCGGCCAAATCGTTCAACCACAATGCCGCCTATGGTATCAAAATCCTCCTCGGGAAATTGGCAGCTAAAGGCCTCGTTGAAGTCTTCGATAGGCGTCAATGCTTTAACCATGTAGGTATTGTCATCTATTTGTTTGATGAAACTTTCTTCTTCGTCAAAGTCATGTTCGTCCTCAATGTCGCCGACGATTTGTTCTAACACATCTTCGATAGTGACTAAACCATCTAGCCCACCGTATTCATCAATGACGATGGCCATGTGGTTACGGGTGGCACGAAATTCTTTAAGTAGCACGTTTAAGCGCTTGCTTTCAGGAACAAACGTTACCGGGCGAATGATGTCTTTAATACGAAAATTATCGGTGTTTTCTTCTAATACCAAATCTAATAAATCTTTGGCCAATAAAATGCCCATAACGTCATCATCGGTATCGCCTAGAACAGGAAAGCGTGAGTGGGCGGAGGCAATGATGCTGGCTAAAAACTCTTTGGGTTTTTGATCTATTTTGACACATATCATTTGTGAGCGAGGAATCATGATGTCCCGCACTTGCATGTCAGCCACTTGAATAGCGCCTTCCATGATGGACAGAGCGTCACTGTCTACCAATTCTCTTTCTTGGGCGTCGCGCAGCAGGTGCTTAATTTCGCTGCGGCTTGTGGGGTTGCCCTTGAATATATTCAAGTTTGCTAACCAGCTAAATAATGAAGTTTTCGGTCGCTCTTTCATAGTCTCATTCGGTGATGGATATTAGTTAATCAGGTAGTCGTGTTTGATGTTCAGTTAATACTTTTTAATTAGGACTTTGCAATACTACTCTTCAATAAGAAGGTAGGGGTTATTAATGTCCAATTTACTCAGTATAGCGCGCTCTAAGTCTTCCATTACGTGAGCGTCTGCATCCGTTATATGGTCGTACCCTAACAAATGCAAGCAGCCATGTACCACCATGTGCGCCCAATGGTGCATTGCTGGCTTATTTTGTAACTTGGCTTCATCAGTTACCACTTGCGCGCAGATAACGAGGTCGCCAATAAGGTGGCCCACCTCATCAAGTCCTATTAAGGCCTCAGGGACTTCAAACGGAAAAGACAGTACATTAGTGGGTTTGTCTTTGCCGCGGTATTCTAAGTTGAGTTCTTGGCATTCATTGACCTCAACAATACGGATACTAAGCTCTGCTTGCTCTTTTAAACCCTGTAAAGCGGATTGTGCCCATAGTGTTAACTGCTCTTGAGTAGGCAGCTCTGGCTGCTCACAAGCGATTTGTACATCAACAACAATCATGACTTGATTCCATCGGGCGAATTGCCCATTTCATATTTTAATTTTTGCGCAGCCACCGCGTTTTCGTGTATTTCGTAGGCTTCAACAATACGTTGTACTAAGGGATGACGCACCACATCCTTATTGGCAAATTGAGTAAAACCGATGCCTTGTACGTCTTTTAATACATGCATAATATGTTCTAACCCTGAGCGTGTGCCTCGGGGTAAATCTATTTGCGTGATATCGCCGGTTATTACTGCTTTGGTACCAAATCCAATGCGTGTTAAAAACATTTTCATTTGTTCTTTGGTGGTATTTTGACTCTCATCCAATATTACGTACGCGTTACTTAGTGTACGTCCGCGCATGTACGCTAAAGGCGCAATTTCAATAATGTTACGCTCTAGTAACTTATTGACTTGATCGTACCCCAGCATGTCGTGAAGGGCGTCGTATAGCGGGCGCAAGTAAGGGTCAATCTTGGTTGCCAAATCACCTGGTAAAAAGCCCAGTTTCTCACCAGCTTCTACGGCAGGGCGAACCAGTATAAGTTTCTCTACATCATCGCGTAGTAAAGCCTCTACCGCGCAGGCCACCGCCAAATAGGTTTTGCCGGTACCAGCAGGGCCAATACCAAAATTAATATCATATTTGACGATGCCACGAACATAGCTTTGTTGATTCGGGCCACGTGGCTTAATGGTCAGCTTGGGCGTGCGTAATACAATAGGTTTGTGTGAAGCTGTACTGTCGTGTTGCTTGTTGTAGGCGATGTCTATATCAGCTTCTTGCAACAGTAAGTGAATCAGTTCATTGGTGATTGAGGTGTTGTTGTGCGTTTCGCGATATAAGCGCTGGAAAATGTGTGTCGCATGATCCACGCCACGGGCATCACCAACTAATTTAAAGTGATTGCCACGGTTAAAAACTTTAATTTGAAAGTGATTGCTAACTTGCTTGATGTGACTGTCTAAATGGCCACACACATCCGCCAAGCGGCGAGCATCTTCAGGCTCTAGATTGAACTCGCTTTGTGCTGTGTGCTGCTTATTCGTGTCGGCCGTTGTCATTTAGTTTTTATGTCCACACTGGTCAATTATGAATAGAAGGAGAGGTGTTAAAACACCCCTTCCTCTAATAATAGACGGCCAACTAGGCTGTTGGTAAGTGACTCTTCCACTTTTATTTTAACAAATTTACCAATCAAGTCTTGATTGTCAGACTGGAAATACACCGAACGATTATTCTCAGAACGGCCCATGAGCTTGCCCGGATCCTTGCGAGATACCCCTGATACTAAAATGGTCTCAACCTTGCCCACCATGCGACGACCAATTTGTTGGGCATTTTGAGTAATGCGGTCTTGCAGGATTTGTAGGCGCTGTTTTTTGACATCCATTGGCGTATTATCTTCAAGCTCTGCAGCAGGGGTTCCAGGGCGCTTGCTATAAACAAAGCTGAACGAAGTGTCGAAGCCAATTTCACCAATAAGATTCATGGTATCTAAGAAATCTTGTTCGCTTTCACCCGGAAAGCCAATAATGAAATCAGAGCTAATGCTGATATCAGGGCGTAATTGCTGGATGCGGCGTATTTTGTTGATGTACATATCCACTTCATGGCCGCGTTTCATGGCTGCTAGGATCTTGTTAGAACCACTTTGAACCGGTAAATGAAGGTGGCTTACCAATTCAGGTACCTCAGCAAATACTTGAATAAGGCTGTCACTGAATTCCAGCGGATTACTGGTGGTGAAACGAATACGGTCAATGCCGTCTACGTCGGCCACGGCGGTAATAAGTTCGGCTAGATCAATGATGTCGCCGTCACTGGATTGGCCGTCGTAACAGTTTACGTTTTGGCCCAGTAAGTTGATTTCACGGACCCCTTGATCCGCCAATTGATTCACTTCAATCATCACATCTTCATAGGGGCGGCTTACTTCTTCGCCACGTGTGTAAGGCACCACACAGAAAGTACAGTATTTGCTGCAACCTTCCATAACGGATAAAAATGCAGATGCGCCATCTACTTTAGGTGCGGGTAGGTGATCAAATTTTTCAATTTCAGGGAAGGTGACGTCCACTACCGGGATTTTGTTACTGCTGGCGTCTATAAACTGGGGCAAGCGATGCAAGGTTTGCGGGCCAAACACCATATCTACTTGAGGAGCGCGTTTGCGTATAGCCTCGCCTTCTTGGCTGGCCACGCAGCCACCCACACCTATTACTAGGTCGGGGTTCTTCTTTTTAAGCTTATTCCAGCGGCCTAACTGATGGAAAACCTTTTCTTGGGCTTTTTCACGAATAGAGCAGGTGTTTAGCAGTAATACGTCGGCTTCTTCTGGGCTATCAACCAGTTCCATCTCATGGGAATCGCCCAAAAGATCGGCCATACGGGAGCTATCGTATTCGTTCATCTGACAGCCATGGGTCTTAATATACAACTTCTTCGCCACGGATATCACCATGCCCTTAACAATTTGAGGGCGGCATTATAAACCTATGTGCATACCCTGGCTATTGTTCCTACAATTAGTCTGTCTGCCTCAGTATGATGAGTGCATATAATGAGCAAATGGTGTCTGTTATATGGGTTTTAGTTAGTAGGTAGTTACCTTGTAGGCAATGTCTTACACCACTTGTCAGAAACTGGCGTACTTATTTTAACCAAAGCTGGTAAAATGGCCTCAATGCACATTAATGGGAAGAGCTTCATGGCGCAAGAACAGTATCGATTACGGGGTGAAGGCAGCCACCCAGAAATAGTGTCTCGTTTACGCAATGAAATTATCAAGCTTGAGAGTCAGTTGAAACGTTTACAGGTGGAGGAAGCCCCTCATCGATTCAGCTTAATGAAAACCTATAAAACCATGATTATATCTCGCCAAGAATTACTGACTCAGATGAATGGTTAATCATCTGAGCTAGGGCTTATTTATTAAGTTTTGCTTTTAGGCGCTTCACTTCTCTTTGCAGTAGCACTACATTGCGCTTCCACCGGTCCAATTGGGCCGCCGTCACCTTGTCATCTTTGCCCTTTTTCTTTTTGTTTATCTTCAGAGCCGTTATTTTCTCGGCCAGCACGATGCTTTGATCGTTAAAAGATTGATTGCCCACTGTAGGTAGCTTGGCTGCGTCACTTATACGCTGTAGTTGTTTTTCGTGTAATAAAACCGCTTTTTCGATACTTGATTCTTCCATATTTTGTAAGCGCTTGGCGTGACGAGCCAAGTAATATAGGCGTTGGCTGGCAAAAGCACTGCTATGGGTAAGTTGTTTGATCTTAGACTTTTTTCTAGGGTGTTTACCAATAAACGATCGAGCTTTCTGCAGAACATCTAGGGTGTATAGGTAGGTTTTAGGCAGCAATGCCTCGGCATCTTGCAGTTGGGCCTTTTCAAGCATTTTCTGGGCGGTGGACAGGTAAGTAAAACCGATGGTTTTAATTTCCAGGGCGCGCATCTTTACCAGTACTTCACGTTCTTGGGTTTGGGCGGCGTCTAGCTTTCGTTGTTCTATGGACCTTACTAGGTTTAAAAACCCTTCTTCTACATCATTAAAGTCTTGCGCAAAGTGTTTGTTGGCCTTAAGTGTTAATAATAACTGACGGTTCTTTAGGCTCTTTTTTAAGGTGCCTTTGACGACTTTTTTGTTGCGCATTCCCGACTCAATGTATTCGATGCTCAACTGAGTTTGCAGTTTAATGGTGTTGTCATCTTCCTTGTCTTTATAGGCTTGATGAGCTTCCTTATATGCGTTTTGGGCGTTTTCAAGATAGCTAGGGGCATACAGATGCAGTGACTCAGATTTACCCTTTTGCAGTTTTAGCTTTGCTCTTTGTAAAAAAGAGGCGCTAGAAAGACGGCTGCTTGAAGAGACAGATTCTGCATGGTTATGTAGGTTATTATCGTCCGGCAAGGAAGCGCACGCGCTGAGCACCAAAAAGATAACGCTGATCAAGAAAAAGCGGAGGGAACTTTGCATGTAGGTCACTAGGTGATAAATCCATTTAAAAATATAATCTATATAATTATAACCTCTAAGGCTTGACTATACTTAAGGATATTTGATGGATATGGTAGGTATTAGGGGAGTCGCGAGGGTTTTATAAGATTTTGAAAATATTCACTCATCCCATATTATGACTTTATAGGGTTTAATCTTAGGTCGGTGGTATCCACAGGCCTGCGTGTAAAGCGGCACAGCAACGGAGGCCGACAATGACACAACTAGCAAAACACCCATTAAGATGGCGATTGGCCGATATAGCCGGTACCGGAGTGGAGCAAGTCAACGTGGTCATGCCAGAATTGGATGCCCACTCTCAGCATGAAATTCTATTATCCACAGATATTCCCAGTCCCCATGCGTGTGCGGAAGACATAGGTTGGACGGATGACGACATATCCTTGTTTCATGTTTTACTCAGTAAAATGCTGGATGTGGACGTAGATGGCTCAACAACCTTGGATTTAGCCGATTCAGATGTGGTGGATGTGTTGCATGTGGTGGCGGCGGCACATTTTATTAACCCATGTGATGCAGAGATTTTTTTGGCTGATGACGTTTCTACCATCATGAATGAGTTGGATATAGGAGATTTAGCGGCCATTCATACTAAGGCCGGTTACAAAAGCTGCATTATTTGTGCACTGGACAGTATAGAGGCCACCTGTGTTTTACTGGAGTCAATAGAGGCGAGTGAAGGGGGTCATGAGCTGGATGTGTACGATACATTGGTGGTAAACAAACACTCTATGTTACCCGCCGAGTTTGGCAATGTGGTTCCAGGAAAGGAATGCATCGTACATTAGTGCATTAATGTACAAAAACCGTTTGGCGTATGTGAATCTCTGACTCATATACGCACAAACATTACAGCCTAGCTGCGTTCAATTGCCAGTGATACACCCATGCCGCCGCCGATGCATAAGGTAGCCAAGCCTTTTTTTGCATCACGCTTTTGCATTTCATGGATTAAGGTGACTAATACACGGCAGCCTGAAGCACCAATTGGGTGGCCCAAAGCAATGGCGCCGCCATTTACGTTTACTTTGTCCGCATCCCATTGCAATTCCTTACCGACCGATAAAGATTGAACCGCGAATGCTTCGTTGGCTTCGATTAAGTCAAGATCGCTTAAGCTCCAACCGGCTTTTTCTAAACAGCGCTTAGTGGCGGTCACTGGACCAATGCCCATAATCGCAGGATCAACGCCCGCATTCGCGTAACCTTTAATCGTGGCCAGTACAGTAAGACCAAGCTCTTGCGCTTTTTCGCGGCTGGCCAACATGATGGCTGCAGCGCCATCATTTAACGATGATGCGTTGGCCGCTGTGACGGTGCCGTCTTTTTTAAAGGCAGCGCGCATACCGGATAATTTCTCAGCG
>MAAB01007791.1_pt1 | contig 11530 bp, 8 predicted proteins | sample 1115991 | NCBI WGS metagenome assembly MAAB01 (sample SAMN04961124, study PRJNA320927) | seawater metagenome | isolation source: sample BD02T18 sea water enriched with oil for 18 days | place: USA:Gulf of Mexico | collected 2013-07-27
GTAATTTTGTTTGGTAAAAAATGGATTAGGATATTTAAGAATTTTTTATCCATCTGGTATTCCAATTTTTCTTGCGCCTCTCATTGTTCCAATTGAAATCATTTCATACTTATCAAAACCTATCAGTTTATCAGTCAGACTTTGTGCAAACATGCTAGCAGGTCACAGCATATTAAAAATATTTAGAATTGAGTGTGTTATGAGTTTAAGGAAAGATGGCTATCGATGGGACATTCAAGGATTACGAGCTATTGCCGTCCTATCTGTTGTCATTTTTCATATATCACCCAGCGCCCTTCCAGGAGGTTATATTGGTGTAGATATATTTTTTGTCATTTCTGGCTTTTTAATGACAGGAATTATTTACAAAGGTCTAACCGAAGATTCGTTTTCCATTTTAGATTTCTACCTTTCTCGCGCCAAAAGGACTATCCCTGCACTTCTAGTACTCTGCGCTGTTCTATTAATACTTGGCTGGAATTTCTTACCCGCTATCGAATATGAGCAGTTAGGTAAGCACGTTTTTGGCGCCGCTACCTTTCTGTCTAACATCGTTTTTTGGCAAGAAGCTGGCTATTTCGACAGTGCATCCCATGACAAATGGCTGCTGCATACTTGGTCACTATCAGTTGAGTGGCAATTTTATATATTACTTCCGCTTGCCTTGATAGCGATATGGAAAATATCTCCAAAGAAAAACACCCTCATAGCAGTCTATTTCCTTGGAATACTTGCTTCGCTTGCACTATCTACATTCGCGGTAAACTGGAAACCTAGCGCTGCCTTCTATTTACTACCGACCCGCGCATGGGAGATGTTAGCGGGCGGGCTTGTGTTCTTACTACAACAAAACATCACTAAAAACACACGTTACTTAAAACTATACGAGATCATAGGGTTCAGTTGCATTGTTCTGTCTATTGCAATTTTTGACAAACAAACTCTATGGCCTGGATGGAAAGCACTACTCCCCACAATTGGCTCATGCTTAGTTATCATTGGTAATCAAAGTAATTCTATTTTAAGCACAACTAAGCCACACTCGGTTTTGGGCAAGTCGTCATACTCACTTTATCTATGGCATTGGCCGATAGTTGTTTCTTTGGCATACATAGAAAAAGAAAATAATACTCTATGGACCTACTTAGGCCTTCTTATGTCAATACTACTTGGCGTTTTGTCATATAAATTCTTCGAACTTCGACCTTCCAAATATTTGAATAAAATACAAAAAAAGTCATCACTAAAAATCATACTAACTATTGTACTGGCTGCATCAATCAGTGGCACCTTTATTCTTCAGCAAAGAGGAATTTATGGGAGAATCCCAGGAAGTATTGATGCTGTATTTGATCAGTCTAATAACAGGAATCCTAGATTAACCGAATGCAATGGAACAAAATTCTTCTTCCCGAAAGAGTGCACCTACGGAGGCAAAGATCTGGGCGTTATAGTCCTAGGGGATAGTCACGCAGCAACGGTGGTTAGAACAATTGAAAGGTCACTAAACAATCCCAATCTGCACGTCCTAGATTGGACTACCAGCTCCTGCCCTGTTATTTATAACGTCAAAACCCCCCTCATGCCACTATGTCAAGATTTTAACCACTATACTTATGAGAAACAAAAGAAGTTACCACCTCATGTACCATTAGTCTTTGTGTCCAGAATTACTGCAACCTTGCATGGTATAAATGAGTCAAGCCCTCCTATGCCTCCAGCTCTTATTTATATTACTGAAAGATTGGACACAAGAACTGAAGAGTACAGGAATGAAATTTCAAAAGCCTATACAGACACCCTGTGCCTTTATCAAAAACATAGGCAGGTTTATGTAATGCGACCGACGCCAGAGCTTAAAAAGCATGTTCCCAAAACAATGGGCAGGTCATTAATAGCTGGGAAGACCAAGGAAGTTAAGATACCGCGAAGTGAATATGACGAAAGAATAAAGATTGTAGATCAAGCACAAGAAAAAGCTCAAGCAATGTGCGGAGTAATAATATTAGATCCATCACCATATCTTTGCGATGAGAAATTTTGTTACGGATCCAAAGATAAGCTGCCAATATATTATGATGACGACCACCTTAATGAGAATGGATCAATGTTACTTACTCCATTATTTGAAAGTATTTTTCAATAATAATTAGCCTTTAGGAATATCATCCATATTCAGCTAAATGTATAGGAATATATAAGTTAAGACAATTAATGAGGCTAGTGAGTTCTTTCGTAGTACGTATTTCAAACGGCCTGAAAAATATTAGTGGATACCATACAAAGCCGCCATTCAACAGGAAGCAACCAAGCACACGCAAGTAATTCATTGCCAAGGACACTTATCACCAACCTCTCCGCTCTATAAACTTGCATCGCAGGATATCTGCATTAGCCTTACTCTCGCCGAGCGCTTTTAAAATATGATAAAGGTGATCGACGGAACCAAACTTCTTGTGTTTGTAAAAATTCGTAGGAGATATCTTCTTTGCTGGAAAACCCTAAACTGCGAACGAACCATTTTTCTGCTGTTCAAAAGCAGCAGTCTATTGTTACGGTGTTTTTTCATGATTTGATCCAAGTTGCTTACTTGGGATCAATTTATCAAGACTGGTAATTACTTGAAAGGTATCTTTGGCTAGGCGTTTACAAAGAAAGCCCCCCTAAAGCCTACCTTGATAGGCAGAGTTTTTAGTGGAAAGCACTGGATAAGGCAAGCAGTGAGTGCAGGGTGAAGCCATTAGATTCACCCCTATTTGTATGGTAAGAATTACTGCTTCGGTGTAAAAAATGGCTTACATCTTTACTATGATGATCACCTAAGTGAAAGAGACATATCATTACAAACTTCCATTTTCAATCGCATCTTTGAATGAACTCGATAATTTATTTGACTTTAGCAACCATCGCCGACCAATAGTGACTTACTGGAAGGCTAAATAGATACGGGATTTGAAAATATTTAATTACCTTCAATGCTAGTAGTGGCAGCATCATTCCTAAGAGAGTGCCGAGCAACAAATGCAATAATAAAGAATCCACGCCCAACACTTTACTTATAATAATTCGAGCACCACTACCCGCTAAAATATGCAGTAAATAAATAGCCATTGAAGAGGCACCTACATAAGCCACAAACGAAAGATTATACCGTGAGAGCCATTCTGAAAAACTGATTACAGCTAACAGAGAAATCGTTGATAAGCTTAATAAAAAGAAACCTTTACTTTCATAACTATATCCAACCTTATGAAAAAAGTACTGGCCCATAAGAGCTATTAGCATCACAACCCAGGATATCAAACCATTATTAAAACGTATCAGGTTAGATTGCCGGAAAACTGTTCCCGCTAAAAAGAAAACAAGATTACCTGATATAAAATTCACATTGAAACCAAGCTTTGGCAGCCACAAATAAAGTGTTATTGACAATGCAAATACAAAGGGTAGAGATTTAGCACCAAAAAACTTCAATACAAATAACGAGGTTAAAAACACTAAAAACAACGCATACAGAAACCAAAACTGCGCCCTAGGCGATGTGAACAATGACATTACATCCTGGAGCGTAACATTGGCGTTAGTATATGAGGAAAGAACCACTTCTACTCCCCCTTGTAGCAATGACCAAACAATATATGGATAAACAATCGTATCAACTTTAGATCCAAGAACCCACCCAAAGCCCTTAGATTGAAATGAAGTAATCAAGAACAAGCCTGATAAGAAAAAAAACAACGGCATATGGAATGTATAGATGACGCTATCAACATACTGATATGCTAATGAGTCATGCATAATCCCTGCACTCTTAAGCCCTCTTGCGACATGCCCATATACAACAAGTAAAATACCTATCGCTTTTGCATAATCAACCCACTCAGTCCGATGAACAGAACTCATTTTAGAAATACCTTAATTTAAAACACTTACTAAAGTTGTTGGACATTAATTTTGTTATTGATAAAAGCTTTCAATTCATTAGCAAAGCGCTCAGTAGAAAATTTCTGTGCCCATGCCCTGATGACACAAGGATCAAACTCTTTTTGTTCAAATGTACCAATAGCCTTAATTAATGAATCGACGGTTTGCTCATCAAAAAAGACACCGGTAATATTTTCTTTAACCGTTTCAAGTGCGCCTCCCTTACCGTATGCAATAACAGGCGTTCCGCAAGCCTGCGCTTCAACAGGGACAATCCCAAAGTCCTCCTCAGCAGCAAAAACGAAGGCCTTTGCTTTAGACATTTTAGATTTCAATACATCAAAGTTTTGATACCCCAGTAATTCGATATTAGAAGCTGACTGACTCCTTATTTTTTCCATATCGGGGCCGTCACCTATAACAATGAGTTTTTTATCTGGCATTAATGAGAAAGCTTTAACAATTAAATCTATTCTCTTGTAAGGCACCATCCGAGAGCACGTGAAATAATAATCATCTTTAACATTTTCTACTGTAAAATCTTCAACAGCCACGTTTGGATAAATGACAGTGGCATCACGGCGATACACCTTACGAATGCGCTTGGCAATAAATTTAGAGTTTGCGATATAGTGATCAACACCGAATGACGAAGTAACATCCCAGCTTCGCATTTTATGCAGTAGAAATTTGGCCAGCATACCCTTGAGTCCAGAGTTAAGACCGCTTTCTTTTAAGTATTGGTGTTGCAAATCCCATGCATAACGCATTGGCGAATGGCAGTAGCAAATATGCAATTGATCAGGCCCCGTAATAACCCCTTTTGCTACGGATGAGCTACAACTAATAATCAAATCAAAATCAGAAAGATCTAATGCCTCTATTGCCATAGGCATTAGCCAGAAATATTTTTTATAGCCTTTAGATTTAGGCAAGCGCTGAATAAAGGTGGTGGTCGTTTTTTTACCATTGATTATTCTCTCTCGCTGTTCGCTGTTAAGGTAATCAACAGAGGTGAATACGCTGGCATCAGGATATAAATCTATGACCGCTCTTAGCACCTTCTCCGCCCCACCTGACTCAACAAGCCAGTCATGCACTATTGCAACTCGCATTTAGATTATACCTTTTTGATTCTTTTCATCTTTGTACCCAGATTTAGTCTTACAGTATAGGAATGCCAAGCAGAATGAAGCGATGTACCGAACCTCTATAGGAATAAAGAACATAGTACAGACTATTAGAAATACGAAAACAGAAAAATCAGCCTCGCTATGTTCTTTTATAAACTGCTTAGTAAAATAGCGTAAACTCTTCAAATACAGCCAAAGAAATGGCAAGCCTGCAAAAATCAACCAATCAAAAAAGAACGATTTTGTTGATACCCCCAAAGTTTCCCCCTTACGAAGATATAACGCAAACTCATTAAAGTTAAACAATGATGGGAAGGCTGCATCCATCACGTCTATAGCTACAAGCCCATTTTCATACATTGCTGGTAAAAAACCAAAAAAACCATACCCAAATGGGTTCGTTAGCAGAGAAATCACTGAAGTTAATAAAACAGATGATCGAGTAGCGATACTATTGTACTTTTCAATATCACTTATAAAAGAATTCAGCAGGAAAGCATCAAAAATAACATATGCAATAACAGCTAATATACTCCCGCCTATTGCTTTAATTACAAAACTGGATTTTGACAGCACCACATAAGTGAGGAAGGCAGTGAGCAAGAAACAGATCAAGGTCCCTCTTGATGTAATTGCGATACAACAAATAACGATTAGTCCGTATATAAGTATTGTCGGAACGTCTTTAATTATTGAAATATTTTTTTTAATGCTCAGCATCATCAAAATAACAAGTACGAATTGGAAGCCAAAAGTACTAGCCTCCAAGGTGAACCCCCTAAGTCTATCAGGAGAGAACGCTGAAGTGTGTTGAACTATGGAGGTATTATTAACAACATTGGGGATCGTCAAATTAAGGATAAAACTTAGCAGAATGATGCAAAACATAATAAAAACCCCCTTTATTAGCGTATCGTTAGTCTGCCGAGTGCTATATATAAAAATTGCAATATGTGGGATTATTAACAACATAAACCTTATCCCGCGATCAAATAAGAAAATCATATCGTAGTCATCATAAAAAATAACAAGCACCGATAGCGAATATAGGGAAAATATAAAGAATGATTTTAATATTTTAATATCAAGTGCAGATATCAATTTAGTATTCATAACAATACTCATAATGATAAATGGCATGAGAACTATTCCTAGCGGCGCGGTGAACACCCCACCTAACATTGCGAGAGCAGTGTTTTCAAAAGGTATGAATGCACACAGAAGATAGAAGAGAAAATTACGCATAGACTGAAGCCATTACTTTACTTTACTCTTAAATAATTTGTGTGAAATGCGATATTTAAAAATTTTATCTAGCAGTATATATCCTCTAGCTAGAAAAATAGCAAAAGTATATAGATTAAATCTCATGCCAATGGGTCTAAATAGATAGGAGGCGTTTACAAGAATTTCATCTATTGTTTTTTCTTCGGCAGCTTTATTCGTCATTAAGTTTTTTAGCAGATTGACATAACATGTAGCCAAGAAAAAATTTACACCTGTATAGTTCCTGTCATTAATAAGCGTGTAAATACTTCTGTAGGCTATTAAATGAGTTAAGTTTCTACCCGACACTGGGCTGGCCATTGCTGAATCATTACGCATATTGTAAGTGTAAAGCACAGCACTACTGAATTGACAGTTGGCAATACTCATTAGAAGTGTCACTAAAAATAGAACATCTTCGCTAAAGTGAACCTCCTCATTAAAAATAATTTGACTGTCAGCCAAGCAGGATTTTCTGATCACAACTGAGCAAATATGTATTTTACATTTTTTAGTTAAAAAAGACTCTAGACCATCCTTCCCGGAAACTAAGCGATCCTCATGCTCTATAATCTTTAATCCTGTCGCTAATTCCTTCTGAAAAGAGAAGAAGGTGGCATCAATTTCATTAGAAAGCCGCCCATCAAGTTTATTAAAAATTCCCTTGGCGTACATATCGTCAGAGTCTAAAAAAAGTACATATTCCCCTACGCTTTCTTTAAGCCCAAGGTTTCTGGCGCTAGAGACCCCTCCATTACCCTTCCTAAATAAATAAACTCCAGGATACTCAATATTATACTCTGGCTTTTCAGTTGAGCCGTCGTCAATTACTATCAGCTCAATATCCCCATTACGTTGACGATATTCAACCGAGAACCAGTCTAATATTACCTTCAAAGAGGAGAAAGAATTAAATACGGGCACAATTACAGAATACTTGATCACAATACATTCCTCCAAGTTTGATTCACACTCTCTCGTTGCGTTTCTGTAGATTTAATTAATGCTGCTTTAGACATGGCCGTATAAAAGCTTTCATTAGAGCAGATGTCACGAATGCGATGGCAAAACTCTTCTTGGGCCCCCTTATTCACGGCATAGCCCGTCGCCCCGTCGTTAATCACCCAGGTCAATGCGTCAAATGTATTGTAAGCAACAATAGGAAGCCCTTGACTCCGAGCTTCAATCAAAGCTTGACCGAAGCTTTCGTATCGAGAAGTCATTAGAAAGACTGCATATTTTTTTAAAACACCCTCTACGTCAGTTGTTGCTCCCTTGTAATGTACTTTTTTACTATTACGCAGCAGTTGCTCTAGACTTCTAATCTCTTCTTTAGACCCTCCTCCATATATATCAAGACTGTAATCAGAAGGAAGACTCTCAACTAAGCGAATCATTTCAGAAAAATTTTTCTGATCTTCATCAATTCGTGCAATTGAAACCAGTTTTTTAGAATACTTTGAAGGAATTGTGGATGTTTTGAGCTTGCACCCCCTAGGGATTATTTTGGTGCGACCACGAAATTGAGGTGCCACTCTATTTAGGACTTCAGCATCTTTGCTAGTATATACAGTAACCAAATTAATATATTTTGAAATGATAGGCAGGTACAGGCTCGAAAACTTATTGAAAAAAACATCAAATTTGTTTGTTTGCACTAAAATCACATTTGCACAAGACAGAGATTTTAATGGTATGTATAGCAGGTCATTTGGATGAAAGAAAACAACAGTATCAGCCGCTGTAATATTCAATTCTTTTATAGATACCCATTGCCTAATTTTCGTTTTTATTTTGGTTAGATGGCCTTCATTATCCGAACCAAAGCAAATATATTGTGCCGACGCGTTTTCAGCAAAGTATTCCTCCACAGGCTGATGCTCAAAGAGCTCAATTAAGGAACTTGCTGCGGTACTTTCTTGAAGGTCCCGAATGAGAGTTTCAACCCCCCCCATAGTTGTAGATTTATTAGAATTAACCGTTATGAGTCTTTTCACAATCCCCTCCTAAATAAACGACTATAATAGAAATGAAATTCATCCGTTACCCTTCAGTTTAATATAGAGCCAGCTATAACCCTCTTCAAGCTCACCTTTAAAGAAAATAGCCACACTACCAAGCATTAGTAGCCAAAAAAACATTAATTCATAACGGAAATCCTCACCAAACATACTATTAATTACAGCACCCAAAACCAATAGGCTAGTGTAACTATACAAGGCCAGCCTAGGCATAGGCCTCCAAAGGTAGATAGCAAATTCTGTTCGTAATATGAGGAAAATCCAGAAAGAGATGCAAGTGCTTACAGCGGCCCCTGCTGCCCCCAGCGAGGGGATTAAATACCAATTTCCAAGAAGATTTATGAGGAATGCCAAGGCAGAAGCTAACATTGCAAACCCCGAGCGACGCGTCACACCTATACCAACAACTGTTGTTTCAGAAAGTGTGTATAATAAAGGAAACCCCAAGCATGAAATTAAAATCCACTGCACACTATTATAATTTTCAGGTAAAAACCATGTAACTATCCATGATAGCAAGCCTGCCAAACAAAAAAGAATTATCACTACCAGTAATACATAGCGATTTACTTTGTGTATGTTTTCAAGGCCCTCGCCAGTCGAAGCCCATTTATAAACAGTTGGCATCCATACCGTGGTAAATATACCTTGAAATATAGTTGCAGCAGCAGCAAAGCTTACGGCTACAGAATACAATCCCAACTGCTCAAAGTCAGAGAGTTCTTTTAAGAAAATCCTATCCGCTGCAGTAAGCCCCCAAAAAGCTAATCCCCCAAAAATAAGCGGGACACTATAGCCTAGAAGCTCCTTAAAATGAGCATAATCAAACCTCTCACTGAGGCTCGCGCGCCATTCTTTGCGCGTATTCCATACGAAAAGTAAACAAACAAATACTGCCGCCAACATATTGGCTAGAACAAGGCTTGTTATATCTTGAGGGGCAGAAAAAACAATGCAAGCAGTAATTATTATTAATAGTAGTAGTTTAGGTAATGCCTGACTTATGGAATAAGCTAACCCTTGCTCATTCATACGAAGAATCAAAGATAGGAAGCGTGAAATAAGAGCGCATACAACCACAACCGCAACCACAAAACTCAGCAACGTATCGTTTAAGTCAAACAGCCATAATGATAAGGTATTTCCTGAACCAATTATTAGAAGCAGTGCGATTAATAGAAGGAATAAACCAGGAAAAAGTGTGGTCTTTAGCAATGCTGGCTTATTTTTTGATTCGTGAAATTCACGCACATACGCTTGATCTAAACCAAGACTAAAGAATAACGTACAGAAACCAACCATTACGTTTAGCATAGCTAAACGACCAATATCTTCCTGAGAGAAAAACCAAGTAATTATTGGCAGAGTGATAAAACCTAATGCTGCACCAGCTATTGGGCCCACTGCAAATGCTGCGATTTTTTTAGAATTCATGAGTTGCGCGTACCGAACCAGCGTAAATCATACCTTCTTGCTTTAAGTAATTCACATCTAAGCAAGAACTGATCATACCCAAGCCCACTCTGAATGATTCATAAATTACAACCCCAAACAATTCCATTATATGAGCTAGGCGGACTGATCGGCCAGCAATTTTCTATACAGTGATAATCACTTGCCAAAAACTATTTATTTATAGCTTGGTCAAAGTATCGTTCGACTTTCAAGTAAGCAGCATCATTACCACAGACTGGAAATCCTAGAAAGCCAAGGACTTTATCCCATATTTTCGCTTTAATTTTACTTGCAATCGAATTAGCTAGTAGGATGTTGTGATTAACCAGCCCATCAGAATGCTCTATGAAGTTAAGCTCTTTCTGTAAATCGGGAGCAACAAAGACTATATTGTTATTTAGCTTAAGTAATTTTGAGTACCAAAGGTCATCAGAGGTTGGCGCAAGCTTTAAGTATTCATCACTACTAATATCTTCCTCACGAAACATTGACCTAGTTAAAACTACACCGCCGCCAAAGGTAACTATGAAACCCTTTTCAAGAGTTACGTTTTCATTAATTAGGTCCCAGAAAATATAAGAGGTCTTCCTTCCAAGAAAGTTAATTTTCTCCAACCTCACTCGCGCTGCTGCAACAACGCCACCACCCTTTCCATATACAGCCAACAGTCCCTGCAGCCAATTTTCTCCATAAAAAATATCATCATCAGCAGTAATAATTAGATCATTGGGTCCAGATTCGCGAAGTACAGGAATTAGCTTTCTATACGGCCCAGTATTAGCCACCCACCTAATGCAAATCAAATCCCGCCCCTGACTAGGTAATGATTCAATTAAGCTAGTAATTGAATCATTATTACTTATCCCTTTATCTCTAAGATATGCTCCTTCTGAAACCCATAGGTTTATTTTATCAGGGAGTGTTGTCTGAAGAAGTAATGAAGTTAATGTTATCCGACACAAGCTTAATCTTTGGGATGTGGTTGTAACGTTAATTGATAACAAAATAAGACCTTAGGCTATTGAATTAGTTAATGACTATAATTTCTATGGTTTGCATTATACTTTCACTTGAACACACCATGCTCACGTACAGTTTACTTACTGACCACTTTCATTTTGAATAATCAATCAACAAACTTGATCTCACAAAACGCATCCCGCACAACAAAAGAATCGGAATGTCTACTGCATGAAATAAGTACTATCTGTCGTTTGTAGTCGAGGTTTACATCCCTGTGCTTTATGAAAAGCACTGCGTAGAAGTGTTTCATGCCCAATGCTATGAACAATATGGCGCGCACTTTACCCGAACTGCGTCACAAAATAAACAAAGAACATTTCTTTAATCAGTTAATTGCGTCAAATGTCAGTTAGTTAATCTCTATTTACTAACAAATGTAATAAAAAGCCGCACATTACATTCAAAAGCTTGTTCTGATTTTGATTGCCCTATAATATGGCGCACATTAACTAGCTTCCAATTTCATACAATCGGCTTAATAACGGATTATTGCTATGCGCAAACTACTTTCTACTTTATTACTTACCGCCAGCCTTCCTGCTTTTGCTAACATTGCTGACGATGTTAAAAACGATGTACCCGCAGCCGACATTGCAAAATCTGCTGCCGTTTCTTGTGGCGCCGATGGTGCTTGTGTAGAAAGATCATTAAAAGAGATGCTAGAAGCTGGCCTTACTTTAGATGTTGTTGCTACTGCAGCAATTCTTG
>MAAB01040541.1_pt1 | contig 11507 bp, 8 predicted proteins | sample 1115991 | NCBI WGS metagenome assembly MAAB01 (sample SAMN04961124, study PRJNA320927) | seawater metagenome | isolation source: sample BD02T18 sea water enriched with oil for 18 days | place: USA:Gulf of Mexico | collected 2013-07-27
TATAAATTATAAACATTAGGGGAATATCAATGAGTAATAAAACTACAACTAATTTATTCAAGAAAGTATGTACAGCGACACTATTAATTGGCGCTACAAGCGTTGCATACGCTGATGAAGGGGATTTAAAAACTTCTTTTTATGGTTCTTTGAGGCTAGGTGCTGATTATGTTGATGCAGGTACTGATGATGACGCGGCAAATGGTCGAGATTTCCTTAGTAGAATGGGTGCAAAAGCCTCTGTAGATTTAGGGAGCGGTTTAACCGGTTTAGGCTTAGTCGAATATGGCATGAGGGGTGATGATGGCGTTAATTTTTCCCAAAATAACAAGCCAGGATTACGCCAAATAGTCGTAGGTGTAAAAGGTGACTTTGGTAAAGTGACTTATGGCTCGCAAACCCTTATTTGGCATAAATTTGTGCGTAGCGCTTACTTTTCCGATGGCCTAGATTCACTGCGCCAAGGAGCTATTCGTGATGACGACATGCTGCAGTGGGAGAAAAAAACAGGCAACTGGAAGTTTGGTGCAGCTTTACAGACAGAAAAGCAAGATGGAGATTCATTTGATCAATACCAAGCAGGTATTGAATACAAAGCAGGACCAGTGAAATTACAAGCAGCATTGGCTGCAGATAAACGTGGTGAAAATACCGGGAACCTCTACGGTGTTCGTGGTTGGTACAACGTTTCTGACAGTATAACTCTTTCTGCCTTTTACCATTTAGCAGAAGATGATTTTGACCTGTACGGCGGAAACTCTTCAGGTAATGTCCGATTAAAATCAACCCTAAGTGGCAACGATGTTGGCGGCGTCACCTCTTGTAAAAATGAAGAGCGTTCAACTGCAGGTTTATATGGTAAGTGGAAAGCAGATAAGAACCAAGTTCACCTACGTTATGCATTAAACAGCTGTGATGTGAAAGGCGATGTTACTTCAATCAAAGTTGAATATATCCGTTATTTATCGAAAAAATTCAGACTTTGGGCATCAGTAGAACAACTTGATAGTGACACCAGTCGTTTACCATCAACGGGTGAAGACATGTCTGAAATCCAGTTAGGTGTACGTTTCGACTTTTAATTTGAATATAAATCATAAGAAAAATATAAATTAATTAAGGAAAAATCATGTCATTAACTAAAAATATGCTTGGGCTAACTACGGCCCTATTATGTGCTTTCTCGCTAAATGTCAGTGCTGAACAAATTGAAATTAAATTTTCTCATGTCGTTGCTGAAAACACACCAAAAGGCCAAATGGCGCTAAAATTTAAAGCCTTGGTCGAAGAAAGACTAGCCGGACAAGTTGTAGTAAAAGTATTCCCAAATTCACAATTATTTGGTGATAATAAAGTACTTGAAGCAATGCAATTAGGCGATGTTCAATTAGCTGCTCCGTCGTTATCAAAGTTTAAAAAGTACACTAAAAAACTACAAGTATTTGATTTACCCTTTATATTTAACGACATGGCCGCTGTAGAGCGTTTTCAACAAGGTGAACAGGGTCAAAAACTACTTAACTCTATTAAACGTAAAGGCTTGCAAGGTCTTGGCTATTTACATAATGGAATGAAACAGCTCTCTTCTAGTTCTGAAATGGCAACACCTGCCGATTTAAAAGGCAAAAAATTTCGTATCATGTCATCAGATGTTTTAGCGGCTCAATTTCATGCCGTTGACGCAGTGCCTGTTAAAAAACCTTTTTCTGAAGTTTTTACGTTATTGCAAACTAAAGCAATAGATGGTCAAGAGAATACTTGGTCAAACATTTATTCAAAAAAATTCTTTGAAGTACAAGAGCATATAACTGAAAGTAATCATGGCGTATTAGATTATTTAGTTGTTACCTCAAGAGATTTTTGGTACTCCATACCAAAAGATATTCGTAAAGATGTTAAAACAGCATTAGACGAAGCCATTGCTTATGGTAACGAGATTGCCTCTCAAAAATCTAAGGTAGACAAGCAGCGTATTGTAGAGTCAAAACGAGCAACGATTAAAGAACTTTCAGACGAAGAGCGTCAGCAATGGGTTGAAGCAATGAAGCCAGTTTGGAAACGATTTGAAAAACAAATAGGCAAAAAAGTAATTGATGCAGCAATAGCGGCAAACTAATTACCTTTTTCATTGATACAGAGGCTATTACTCGATGATGGTCTCTGTATATTTTGCCACTTACGGCATTTAATACCACTTAGCAAAATTATAGGTAGTTCTATTATGTTTTCAAAAAAATCTGACGCACTCGAAGAGGGATTTATCTGTCTTTTGCTGGTGTGTATGACGCTGCTAGTTTTTGCAGAAGTTATTGCTCGATTTGTTTTTAATGTCGGCTTTATGTGGATGGAAGAGCTCACACTTACTTGCGGGGCTTGGTTTGTTTTATTTGGCATGTCTTATGGAGTGAAGGTAGGTGCTCATATTGGTGTTGATGCATTTGTAAAAAGTTTGCCTCCAAAAGCAAAAAAGATCACATCGATTACAGCGGTATTAATCTGTCTATGTTATTGCGTGATGTTCTTTTATGGCAGCATGGTTTATTTAGCAAAAATGTATGACGTCGGTCTCGTTATGGAAGATATTCATATACCTGCTTTTATTGTTAATTCAATGGATATTGATACTGCTTGGGACATATTCAGAATAGACATTGAAGACCCGCTTATGCCAATTTGGATTATGCAGTCAATTCTATTATTTGGTTTTGCTCTTCTTTTTTACCGCTTTTTGCAATTATTGATAAAAATCATTCAAGGTAAAGCGGATGGTTTTAAATTTGCTGATGAAGCAGAAGAAAGCATGCACCTAATTCAAGAAGAATCCACTCCAGAAGAAAACAATACCAAGGAGGAGAAATAATGACTATCGCCGCCCTATTTTTATCACTATTACTATGTATTTTGATTGGTATGCCAATAGCCGTAGCGTTAGGTTTTTCTAGCGTGTTGACCATCTTACTTTTCTCAAATGACTCAATCGCATCTATTGCTTTAAAATTGTATGAAGCGACTTCTGAACACTACACTTTATTAGCGATCCCATTTTTTATTTTGTCTTCCGCTTTCTTATCAACAGGTGGTGTTGCAAAAAGAATAATTGATTTTGCCGTCGACAGTGTAGGTCATATTCGTGGTGGCCTAGCCATGGCTTCAGTTCTGGCTTGTATGTTATTTGCAGCGGTATCGGGGTCTTCTCCGGCAACCGTTGCAGCAATAGGCTCTATTTGTATTGTAGGCATGGTGCGAGCTGGTTATCCGGAAAGTTTTGCCGCTGGAGTAATTACTAATGCAGGAACCTTAGGGATACTAATTCCACCCTCTATTGTTATGTTAGTTTATTCTGCCGCGACTGAAGTCTCTGCATCACGTATGTTTATGGCTGGTTTGATTCCCGGTATAATGATGGGTTCAATTCTAATGATCGCTATATATATCATTGCTCGTTATAAGAACCTTCCATCAATACCTTTTCCCGGCATAAAACAATTATTACGATCTGGCTTTATAGCGACAGGAGGATTAGCACTAATCTTTATTATTTTGGGCGCTATTTATGGTGGCATTGCCAGCCCAACCGAGGCTGCTGCGGTTGCTGCAATATATGCCTATCTTATCGCTGTATTTGGTTATCGCGATATTGGACCTCTTAAAAATACAAAATGGAGAGATGATAAAGAGCCTCTAGTAAAAGCCCTCACTAGAAATGTCATATTAATGGGCTTAGCATTGCCCAAAAGCACGACAGATAAAGAAGTAAGGCGTGTAGTACTCGATGGTGCCAAAGTTAGCATTATGCTGTTATTTATTATTGCCAATGCGATGCTATTTGCTCATGTTTTAACAACAGAACGTATCCCACATATTATTGCTGAAACTATTATTGGTTGGGGGTTAGAACCATGGTCATTTTTGATTATTGTCAACATACTACTATTGTTAGCGGGCAACTTTATGGAACCTTCTGCCATCATATTAATTATGGCCCCCATATTATTCCCCATTGCTACCCAGTTAGGTATTGACCCTATTCACTTGGGTATCATCATGGTGGTAAATATGGAAATAGGTATGTTAACGCCCCCCGTAGGTCTTAACTTATTTGTTACCGCCGGCATAACGGGTAGAAGCATGGGTTGGGTAATTAAAGCCTGCCTACCATGGTTAAGTTTATTATTATTATTCTTAATGTTAATCACTTATGTACCACAAATATCTTTGGCATTCCCAGAGTATATTGACAAGCTCAATGGCTACTAGTTAAGCAGCACTATGATTAGAGGCTTATAAATTAAGCCTCTAAATTTATAATAATAATGTAAGGTTTTTTATCATAGTTCGTCATCTTGAAAATGGTAAACACATTATTGATATCTCTAGCTTTACTTATCACGTTAGCGATAGTTAAAAATTAATTGTCGAATAACTTTTCAACACCTACTTAGTCAATCGACTCCGTCCTTCCCCCAGTCAGCTACATTATTAGAAGGCGCTTTTAACTATCATCATTTCCTCGAAACACGCTTTATCATAAGAGAAAGAAAATGCTCTACCGCGTAAATAAACGAAACAACTCTCTTCCAAAATAAAGGGTGAGATTCATCATGCCCATAGTAAAAGATGGGTAGAGTTCCGCTCATGTTGCACTGGTTCATTTACAGTAATTGAAGCTAACTTGTTGTAATTTAAATCTAAAACAAAATGATTAATTAGTGGTCTAAACCTTGCTCTCCCTTTATCAACTAAAACGATAATAAAAAACATATGACAGAGTAAATAATGAATAATATATCTAAACACAATAATACCTCACCCCTTTATATTCCTTATTCAGGTCCAAGTTTGCTAGAAACGCCGTTATTAAATAAAGGCAGTGCTTTTAGTTTATCTGAGCGAGAACAGTTTAATTTAACAGGATTATTACCACCTAGATATGAGTCAATTGATGAACAAGTCGCTAGGGCCTATCAACAATATTCAAGCTTTAACAGTGACCTTAATAAGCACATCTACCTACGCGCCATTCATGACAATAATGAAACATTGTTCTTTAAACTTGTGCAAAGTTACTTAACTGAAATGATGCCCATTATTTACACACCAACGGTTGGAGACGCCTGTGAGAAGTTTTCTGATATCTACCGTAGTTCTAGAGGGCTATTTATTTGTTATGAACAACGAAAAAATATTGATGACATATTAAGAAATGCTACTAAGAATAAAGTCAAAGTTATTGTCGTAACTGATGGCGAACGTATTTTAGGACTGGGTGATCAAGGTATTGGTGGAATGGGCATCCCCATTGGTAAATTATCATTATATACTTCGTGCGGTGGTATTAGCCCTGCTTATACTCTTCCAATAATGCTAGATGTTGGTACCAACAACGAAAAGTTACTCAATGATCCTATGTATATGGGCGCTCGTCATAAGCGTATTGAGCAAAAGCAATATGATGAATTTATTGATCTATTCGTTCAAGCCGTTAAGCGTCGTTGGCCACAGGCGTTATTGCAATTTGAAGACTTTGCTCAACATAATGCCACGCCATTATTAACTCGTTACCGTAATGAACTTTGCTGTTTCAATGATGATATTCAAGGCACAGCCTGTGTAACTGTCGGAACATTACTAGCCGCATGTAGGAGTAAAAAGGAAAAGTTATCAGAACAGAACGTTGTATTTGTTGGTGCTGGCTCTGCTGGCTGTGGAATTGCAGAGCAAATTATTGCCTGTATGGTAAGCGAGGGGATTTCTGAGAAACAAGCTCGTAGTCAAATTTTTATGATCGATAAACTAGGGCTACTAATGGAGAGCATGCCTAGACTGAGAGATTTTCAACAAAAACTGGCACAGCCTGAATGCCTGCTAAGTACTTGGTCCTCTACTGGTAAATATCCCAGCTTACTTGAAGTCATTCAGCAACTGAAACCTTCAATCCTTATCGGTGTATCTGGGCAGGCAGGACTATTCAATGAACAAGTCATTACAACGATGAAAAGTACTTGTGACTTACCAATAATATTGCCACTGAGTAATCCCATCAAACAGATCGAAGCATTACCTGAGCAAATAATAACCTGGACCCAAGGAAAGGTAATTGTGGCTACCGGCAGCCCTTTTTCTCCTGTTGAATATCAAGGAAAAAGCTATGAAATTGCACAGTGTAACAATAGCTATATTTTTCCAGGACTTGGACTTGCTGTTGTTGCTGCCAATATAAGTCGTATAAGTGATGAGATGTTGATGGCAGCAAGTGAAATATTGGCTCAGGAGTCTCCATTAGCAAATACTGGCGAAGGAAAATTACTTCCTCCTTTGAATTCGATCGTAGAATTAAGTAGAAAAATTGCTTTCTCTGTCGCTAAAGTTGCTTTTAAACAAAAGTTTGCTTTAGAGATATCCGATGAAATGTTATTAACTCAAATTCAGAATAATTTCTGGCAACCGAGCTATCGCCAATATAAACGAATAAGCTATTAATAATACATAGTGAATTCGGCAGAATTTAGTTGAAATATGGAAATGATTAAGTAATAACCACAAGTTATTACTTAATCATTAAATAGATATTTTAGCAGAATAATTCACTTTTTTTGGTAATGAATCTTCTACGCTAATAGTGAGCCTTATTTTCAGAAAAGTACCTCTAAACAGAGTAATCCTGATATGCCCATTTTCTTACTCACTATTTTTATTTATTTGTGAATCAATCATTTTAATGGTGTTATTAGACAATGCAAGAGCATATTGTCCTGAATAACCACATGACAAAGGCTCTGCCTTGTATAAATTCCCAACAAATCGCTGTAAAAAAAATCTCGAAAGATCAACAGACCCTAGCTTGAACTAAAATATCTTATTCAAAATGTCTTCATCATTCAACATTGGGTGCTGGTCAGTTTCAAGGCTTGCTGATTGGAATTGTGCCTTCATTGAGGCGACCCAATTTTTAGCACGAGGGGTGAGCTTATCTCCTTTAGTTTGCATATGACCACGCACCAGTAAAACGCCCATGTCAGCACCCTTGTATATGTATTCACCAGGTCCCAGAATACGAAGGAAAAAAGCTTCATCCATACTTGAAACGTTACTCCAGTCTGCGGTGCGGCGAACTAGTTCCACATCGTTATTTTTGTTGGTTTTCCAGATCCCAGAACGAGGTACTTGGTTGAGGATTCTCACGTCGTCACCCGTATGTTTAAAAATAACATGACTCCAAGTATCATATTCACGCCAGCGTTTTTGAATATCCTTAATATTTATCTCATAATCGATGTCCATATGTTCGAGCAAGTGAAACATAAGTAATGGCACACCACCATACTTTTGGGTGAGTAGGTTAGTAATTGGAGACGCTCCACTAATACGAGGATTGAGCTCTCCCAGATACATACGACCATCTTTTTTATCAATCAGATAATCGATACAAAAAGTACCTTTGTACCCTTCTTTATAAAGGCGTTCACCAAATTTTTTCACCATGCGTTCTAACTTAGTTCGGGCACTATGATTAAGAATATTGACGAAGCCTTCATTGCCACACCAGCCACCTTTATATGGCGTTAATTCTTTATGACCAACTAACTCGCTTAGAATAGGGCCAACGATGGTACCGTGTTTGGTTGCTACCGCTTCAACCGTACCACAGCGAGGGTCAATGCGTTTCATCACTTTAATTTCTTGGCCAATAATAAGCTTTTCATATTGTTGCCAATCTTTTGCAGATGAAATAAAGAAAGTTGTTTTACCTGAGTCGCCATAAGGTGTTTGTACAACTAAGTCTTTGCCCAACTTTGCTGGTTTAGCCAATGTTAATAAATCTTGATAACTTTCTGCATGACCTAATACATTAGGAACACTAGCCACACCAGCTTCATTTGCCATTTGTGTTGTAACAATTTTGGAGTCTAATCGGTTGCGTAACTCATATGAAGGCATTGCCATATTAATACCCATATCTTTTACAAGTTGTTCAGTTTTTTGATCAAACATTACTGCCAGCATATGACCACCAACTTCTCGCTTGGCCATATATTCATTAGTCTCTTGGTGCTTTATTAAATGATTAACAACATCTTCTAAACAAGTAAACTCAGGTGCTATGCGGTCTTTTGGAGTAAATACACGATGATGGACACCATCAAAACAGTCAAAATAATTTATATAACGTAGCGTTGGCACTAATTGTCCTAAACCCAAAATATTAAAAGGTGAAGCTGAAACAAAATAAATTGGTTTTTTATAAGTGCGAAAAAATTTGTAAATATCTGTCAAACCATTAAGTTTTTTCATAGCTATGATCTCTTTTAGTCCGATGCTGTTGTAATGCAATAAGTTGATGCCATTGGTTTTATGCTGATAAATTTAATTATTATTCGGAACTAGATTCCTTTAATTTTTCCTCAATGATAAATATCTATAGTATTTACTTGATATTGAATGAATATTCACCAGCATGGTTAATATACAGAGTTCAAAAACTAAACGCTTCATTTTAGCTATTCCTATATATTGTTCAGCATTAACCTTAGGGTATGGCTTATTAAAATAAGTTTTTTAATAAATGAAATCGTTTAATAGCTTTGTTATAAAAATTAAAAAAACAGATGCAAAATGACAATAAAGCTCTCTAAACTTCTATCTGTTATCTAGGGGCTGTTGACCTTTCGCGGTTAAATTTTGTTCGCCTATTTAAAAGAAAGTAAACCGCTTTTAGCCGAATCCTTTGGACAGCGTTTGTTGGTCATTTTAGCTTGTGTACATTTATAATGTGTAGGGGGTTAACTTGAGGTTATATGTTATCGATAAAAGGCTCTTACTTAATGTTTTGAGTTGTTGATAGAGTTTGCTAAATTACTGTCTAATTGAAGTGATTTTTTTGATCTAATATAAATCGATTTATTATTTCAGAAAAAAAGACGCAACAGCCTACAATTAATCGATAAACCTTTATTAGGACAAAATTATTATGACGCCATTTGGAATCGCTGGCATACAAATGAATCTACACCATGTCAATAATGTTGATGCTATAGAAGAACGTATTGATGTACTCATGAGTTTATACCCATGGGTAGAAATGGTCTTAATCAGTGAGTTAGCTGCTCATGGTCCATTACATGATTTTGCTGAAACAATGCCAGGGGTAACCGAAGAACGTTTTTGTGAAATGGCACGTAAGCATAATATTTGGCTAATACCCGGATCGTTTTTTGAACTACGCGATGGTGCTATTTTTAATACCGCTCCAGTTATCAACCCACAAGGTGAAGTGATTGCCAGACATCGAAAGCTTTTCCCGTTCTGCCCCTTTGAAGAAGGAGTCGAGGCAGGCGATGAGTTTGTTGTGTTCGATGTGCCTGATGCAGGTCGATTTGGTTTATGTATTTGTTATGATATGTGGTTTCCTGAGGTGCTTAGAGAATTAACATCAATGGGTGCTGAAGTCATTTTACACCCAGTGTTAACCGGCACTAATGACCGAGAAATAGAGCTAAATCTTGCGCGTAGTAGTGGCGCCTTATTTCAAAGTTATATTATCGATATCAACGGGCTAGGTGTAGGTGGCGTTGGTCAATCCTGTATTATTGATCCCTCTGGTCACGTTATTCATCAAGCAGGTGAAACTAATGAGTTTTTAGTCACAGAACTTGATTTTGATTTAGTTCGTCGTCAAAGAGAAGTTGGGTTACGAAGCTTAGGTCAGCCTTTGAAAAGCTTTAGAGATAGGAAAGTCGACTTTACTGTTTATAATAAAGAACAACGTGATAATAGTTATCTGAATAGTTTGGGTCCAATGCAAAAGCCAACGAGAACGGCTAAAGCTAAAAAGGCAATAGAGCCGAGCTTAATGATGCAACCAATTGTAAGTGTAACTCCCCTCGTTCCCCCCATAATTATTCCTGAAGTTGAGCAAGTCGAACTGCCTTATGAACCTGTAGCAACAAAAATACTATCGCCAACTCACCTTGATTTGCCATTAAGTAATGATCCGATGAATACCACTACCCCAAACATTGAGCAAACAGAGTGTAATGATGAACATTTGGGGATACATAAACATGTATCTGCTGAGAATACTGAATGTATTGATATTAATAGTAATTCAAGTGTTATAGACCAAACAATTGAAGCCGATAAAATAAACCCGGTAAGTAAAGTTGATGAAGCAGAAGAAAGTTTACCTGTTAAACATGAAAGTAGAGGCCAAAAAAATGAACAGGATAATAACCTAGTCGAGAAAAAAGATGATAAAGAATTGGGCTGGGTAAAAGGCGCTGCAGCTCAACTCAAACAATACATTAAATCATGATCGAATCGCCTGAATTTTTAAGCTTTTCGTCTCAAAAAGAGCACTTTGTTGGTCAAAAATTAGCTGTAATTTATGCTCGAACTTGGCCAAACTATCATCGTTGGCTAAATCGAGCGCCTGAACAAATCACAGCAGAACAAGGGCGAACTAAGTTGCAAGCGTATATGCCAGAACTACTTGCTACTTATGATAACCTATGGACCGCCTTTGGTGGGGATGAAAAAACAGGTGCCTTTTTAAGTTTATATAAACCACCTACTTTTCGCTCTGGTTGCTCACAAGCTTGTAAGATCACAGGTGAGTTCGAACTGGTAAGAAATTACGATTTTCCATCAAAATTATGTGATAAATTATTACTGCATACTAATTGGAATGGCACGAAAGTAATAGCCATGACTGATTGTTTATGGGGTGTTCTTGATGGTATGAATGAATATGGTTTAGCTGTTTCACTTGCCTATGGTGGGCGGTATAAACATGGTGATGGTTTTGCCATTACGCTGGTTTTACGTTATATCCTTGAGTTTTGCCAGAACAGCGAACAGGCTATAGCAAAATTACAGTCAGTGCCTATTCATATGGCTTACAATATCACATTACTAGACCGTCAAGGCGTTAGTAAAACGGTAGTTCTCTGTCCAGGAGAAGAAATTCAAGTCACTTCATTATCTTTTGCTACTAATCATCAACCAGGTGCAATTATTGAAGGCGTTGATGTTATTGCCGACAGTTATGCACGAGAGCAATTTATTGCTACTCGACTAGCCGACCCTAGACAACAAGAGAGCTCTTTGGTAAGTATTTTCCTTGAATCCCCCTTATTGAGAAAAGCAAGTGACTGGCAAGATTGGGGAACACTGTATACTGCAAGATATCTCCCTTTATCCGGCTCTGTAGAGTTGCACTGGCCAAATGGTCAAGTACTTAGCAATAGTTTTGATCATTTTGTTGAAGGTAGTATTAGTGTTAGTTCACCTGCTTATTTTTAATATAAAGCAGTGTGTTTTATAAAGTTAATCACAGTCTTTACCAATCAAAAAAGACAATATAAAATTGATACTAAAGCATTTAAAAAGAGGTGTCACGCTGGTTAATAACCTGGCTCTGACCAACCACTTCAAATGAATATTAAACATAAGGGAGCTAACGATTAATCTTTTAGTCACTTTTTTACAAAGTATGTCATGACTTAAAA
>MAAB01007792.1_pt1 | contig 11506 bp, 6 predicted proteins | sample 1115991 | NCBI WGS metagenome assembly MAAB01 (sample SAMN04961124, study PRJNA320927) | seawater metagenome | isolation source: sample BD02T18 sea water enriched with oil for 18 days | place: USA:Gulf of Mexico | collected 2013-07-27
GGTGCTTTTCATGCGGGAACATTAGGCGATACCTTATTGTTCTATTTTGGTTACCCGGCTGTTAGTGATAATGATAGTCGACTTTGCGCACGTACTGCACTTGATATCACCAGTAATATCAATCAAAGAAATGCCTTACTTATATCAGGTCATAATCTCGAAATAGAAGCCAGAATGGGGATGCATGCGGGTATGGTGAGCCATTACCCAGATGCAATGCCTGAAGGTGGTGCCATTAATACGGCGATGGAATTAGCTAGGCTATCTAGAGCAAAACAAGTGCTTTGCTCGCAAGCCAGTAAGCGTCTCTTAGAAGGTTACATTGAGTTTAAAATGGCGCTTAGTCATACGTTAGGAACTCAAAAAGGAACTGAAACAGTTCATCAACTTATAGGTGAGCGTTTAAATGAAGCTTTTGGTTTTTTAAGAGGGACTCGTTCCGCTCATGCATTTGTTGGTAGAGAGGAAGAGCTAGAGAAGCTGACTAATGTGTTCAATGATTTAAGCGATGCTAGACCTTCATATATACATATTTATGGTGAAGCGGGAATTGGTAAGTCAAGATTAATTTACGAAGTGAGAGGGATAGCCAGTAGTTTTCAACAGTATATGTGTCAGTGTTTACCTGAGCATAAGTATAGTGGCTTACATCCAGTTTTAAGTTTGATAAAAAGTAAATTTAATTTAATTGAATTTTATAGTGGTGATGAGAATGATCAGTTTATTTCAAATATGGAAACTATATTTGAAGACTACCCGTTAATTGATCATATGAAGGCCATTCCGCTATTATTAACATGGCTTAACTTACCTATTCCAAAAAACATGTCGCTTTCAATCTTAAATGCTGAAGCACAAAAAGAAATATTGTTTAATTCATTAAGTATACTTCTACTATGTAATTATCATGCTGAGTCTAAAAGTGAAAAGTGTCAAAAATCTTTTTTTGTTTTCGAGGATGTTCACTGGTCTGATCCAACCTCATATGAGTTTTTTGAGTATTTTTTAAAACATAAAGATTTTATGAGTAGCAGATCTATTTTCCTGACAACCTCAAGAAAACCTGAAACGGGAAAGGTCAGTGATTTAAGGTTGTGTTTGTCAGGTCTTGAGGAAAGTAAATGTCGAGGTTTTATTGAAAAAACCTTTGGTAGAGAACATATATCAGAAGATGTATATGAAGTCATACTATCTAAAACAGATGGGATTCCATTATATATGGAAGAGCTAGTAAGTATGATGGTTAACAAAAAAATTGTGCATCATTTTAATGGTGTTATAGATTTCGTTAATAAAGATTCTGTTCAGAATATACCTGAAACATTGATAGAGTCTTTGCAGAATAAAATTGATAGTCTTGTTTATTCAAAAGAAACTGCACAGCTTGCATCGTCGATTGGTCGAGAGTTTGACTATGGGTTGTTGGCGGCTTGTTCTCATAAAAAACATGAACAGATTAATAAAGATTTACTTGAATTGCTTTCTAAAGAGCTTATATATAAAAAACGACGTGTGGATCGAGATATATATATATTCAAGCACGCTTTAGTTAAAGACGCAGTTTATTACGGTGCAGATAAAGAGAAAAAGAAATTTTTTCACAATAAAGTTGCAAAAGTAATGAGCTCTGAAATTAGTGATGTTAATTATGAATTGATATCTAGACACTTTGAACGTGCAGAAAATTATAATGAATCTGTTTTCTACGGCATTAAGTATTTGAAGCTATTAATTATTACAAAGCTAAATTCAATAACAGTAAGCTGGTATAATGAACTAATAGATATAATAAAAAGAATAACCAATTTAGAATGGTGTATTAAATATGAAGTTGATGTAAATAAATTAATAATTCCAGTATATATATCATTGTATGGATATGCGTCTGATGAAGTGAAAGATATCGCGATAAATACGGCAAACCTTCTTGACCAAAATAATGAAGATTATGAGTATTTCATAAGAATAATTGAATTGAATGAATATTTAAAATTACACCATTCGAATAAAAGAGATTTAGCCAGAGATATCGGAGAAAATCTTTTAGTTAAATATAGAAAGATTAAAGATTATAAATCAGAGTTGATTCTGCTTTGCCATATTTCACAATGCTACTTTATAGATGGTGAAATTATTAAATCAATTAAATCTTTTGAATATGCAATATCTTTATTTTTGTCAATTGGTGAGCCAGATTTATCAAATGAATATGGGATAGATGTCTTGCCTCATTGTTATGGAATGATTTCACTGTCATATCTTCATTATGGTGAATTTGAAAAATCAATGTTCTTTTCAAAAAAAGCAGTACTGGAAAGTAACACCAACATATCAAAAACAGTAGCGTATATTTTTCGTGTGTTATGTTTGCTTATTACTGATAATAACAAAGAAGTGATTAAGGAGTGCTTTAAATATTACTCATTTAATAATGAAGTAGAGTCAGATTATTATAAAATGTATATAGATATTATGTACAATATTTCGATTGGAAATCCTATTGAAAGTTTCATTATATCGAAAGAGATTTTAAAAAATGATAATGGATTTGCTTTGGGTTGGTATTTGCCATTAATTGCAAAAGCTTTAATAAAAAAAGGTGACTTCAAAAAATCAAAGCAAGTTCTTACTATATGTGAGAAGCATATAATAAGAAGTCGAGAAGAATCAGCATATCCAATTTATTTTAATGTGATGGCTTTATATTTTAAGGCAACGTCTGAAAGGGATGCGTGTTTGTATAATCTTAAGTTGTCAATATTGAAGTCGAATGAGCAGTCAGCTCATTTTTTTAAGAATGAATCAGTCTCTTTGAAAAAATTATACGACTGATTATGTATACTGTTACTAAAAAGGATGTTTTATGAAGGAAGTATTGAACTATAGAATAGCGTATATGAAAGCGATTTCCTTATCTTGGAAAGATAAGGATTTTAAAAAGTCTTTCCTTGGTTCGGAAAATGTATTGGACTTTTTAAGCTCAAACGAGAATAAAGAAATATTTAATGATTATAAAAATCCATGGGATTTATTAAGGATTTCTGTTTCGGATAATTATTCAATGCAATGGAAGCCAGAAGAAACATCTGGTTGGGTTGGTGAAAATGACTATATTGAAATATATTTACCTGAAAATCCAAGTGATGATTCTCTAGCTGCTGAAGCATTAGTTCAATATTACTATTTGTTTCCAAGTTTCTTAGGTCCTTTTAAAGAAAAAGAAAACACATTAAATAATGGTAATATTCCAGCAGGTTCAGTGTCTGCTAAAATGGGACTTGGTGATGATATTTTGGATTTTGGATCCTTAATGCTTAGAGTTATATCATTAGCTTGGCAAAATCCTGAGTTTCTTGATGAGCTTATAACTGCATCTGGTGATGGCTCTTTGTTGTCAAAGGATTGTAAGAGTGATGCTAGTCAAGTGCTAGGTAAATACTTTGCATATACAAATCCTTGGAATTTTAACTTAAGATTCAGAGTGTGCCCTCAATTTGAATATAAAAATGATGGTAGTACATTTAAATGGACCGGAATACCAAAAAACCACATACATTTATGGTTCCCTAATTCACCTGAGAAAGTTTCATCTGAGCCAACGGCACTAACTTCATACCATAATAATGGCGCAGCTTATCCATTTACCTGTACGTAACAATCTTTAGTAAAGGCTGATTCTGTGAAAATATTAGATTCTGATCGACATGTAATGGAGCCGTTAGACTTATGGGGGAAATATGTTGATAAACATATTTTTGACCAATATCCAATTACATTTAATGCAGGGGGTGATGAGTTCGAAGATAAATTAAATTATAACTCAGGTGTTAATTTAAATTTTAAACTGCCTCCGTTGTATTGTGTTGCTGGAATATCTTTATTAAAAAACTGGTCTATGGATATTAGGATTGCGACCTCTCTGAGGTCTGAATATGGTCGATCAGAAAGGGCAAAAGCGATGATGCCTGATAGTCAAATGTTGAGTATGAATGATAGTAATATTCATTGTGCAGCAATATTTTCAACTTTTGCAGGCTATATTGTTAGCAACGATAAAATTCCCGCTAATGTTTCTCTTGCTTATGCTGATGCTTATAACCGTTGGTTAAAGGATTATTGTGATTATGATTCTGACCGCCTTAAGGCGGTTGGTCTTATTAGTCGTCATGAACCTAAAAACATGGTTGAGCAATTAGAAAAAGTTATAGAGAACGGCTGGACGTCAATTACTCTAAGGCCTGAAGTAATTGCCGGACGGGTATTGGGACATGAAGATTATAACGACTTTTGGTCAGCCTGTGAGAAACATAATATTGCAGTTGCTTTCCATGGTGGTACTAACCTACATGCACCTACTGCGGGAACCGATAGGTTTACATCGCGTTTTGCTATGCATGCCTGTTCGCATCCGATGGAAGCGCAAATGGCGTTTGTCTCTTTATTAGAGTCAGGTGTTTTAGAGCGTCATCCAAGATTAAAGTTTGCCTTTTTGGAGGCGGGTGCATCTTGGGTGCCTCATTGGTTGTGGCGTCTGGATAATATTTGTTACCCAGAGTTTCCAACCTTGGTTGAAGAAAATATTAAGATGTTACCGTCTGAATATTTTAAACGCCAATGTTGGGTAGGCATTGAGCTTGGTGAGCCTTGCTTAAGAGAAGTGATAGATGTTATTGGTCATGACAAACTTCTATATGGTAGTGATTTTCCCCATCCAGATCATTTGCACTTTACTACTGAGGATATTGCCCAGCAGTTAAATGAATTGGATGAAAAGGAGTTGCAAGCTGTATTGGAGCAAAATGCGATTGATTTTTATGGCTTTGAAAACTTGCCCAAAGAACGTGTTTCTCAAGAAGATACAGACTCTTTAGTTGAGGTTGGCTAACTCTATGAAAAATCCATCTCGTGTTTATCACTGGCATAGTCAATTTAATGTCTATGTATTGAAAAACAAAGATGTCTTGCTGCTGTCCCCTGGACAGCAGCTTTTACTGCCACAAACGCAATTTCCATTTGTTAATGAACTTGATGGAATTCGTTCGGTAGATGACATTTTGGCTACTAAAACAATGGATGAAAGGTCATCTTTATTCATTTATCAAATAAACAAGTTACAAGAAATGATGCTTGTTGAGGTTTCTCCTTCTAAAGAAAATTTTTTAAAACCAAATTTTAAAAATAAGCCTTATTTTCATCATTTTAAACAAAGTCAGTTTAAGGGTTTGGTTTCACTGTGCTCTTTTAGTCAAAGTAATAAAAATCTGTTGATGGATTTTGAATCTTTACTGGCTGAAAAAAACATATTTAATACTTATCAGTCTGATTGTTTAGCATTGCAGATTTTTGTTGTTGATGATTTTTTAGATAACAGAATTGCTGACCATATTGATAATGGTAATTTTATCCTTGTTAAGTTTACAGGGGATGCCATTAGCATTAGTCCTGTGTTTGAGCAGAAGGATATTAATCTATTTAAAGCATTGCAAAAACAGTTGTTAGAAAATCAACCTGTTCGCAAAATGTTGGAAACATGTTATCCCGATACTTCTCATGCTTATCCGTTTGAGTTATTGAAAGTCTTGCCTGAATCGAGTTTTAAGGCAATTGAGGATCTGTTAGTCAAGCAGTTAGCGGCATATCCTCAACATAAGGCTCTGACTCTTTATCGGATTGATAGTGGGCAGTATGAGTCACATGCGATTAATCTTGCGTTAGACAATGATGTGTTATTTTCTGAACAGGTTAATGCTCCTGTATTGCTATCGTCATGTATTAGTCATTTTAATATCGATGGTGGTTCAAGAAATATTTCGGCGGCTCAAACTGTTGAGAAATTAATGCCTCTTGTTAGTCCTATTACCGGTGTGATAAATCACCTTGAAGTAATAGGTGATAACTCTGATTCACCCATAAAAATTTATCGTACGGGCTTTTTTAAAACCAATAATAAAACTGAAATAACTGAGTTTGATCGCAATAGTTTTGTTCAAATTTGCTTGGGTAAAGGTGTAAGTCATGAGCAGTCAAAAGCCAGTGCATTATCGGAAGCTATAGAAAGATACTCGGCTTTGTATCAAGCTGATGTACCTCTTTTGAAAACGTCGAATTCTAAGATGAATTTACAAGGGTATCGAACGTATGATTTCCAAGCGTTAGTACCTTATAGTCATAATCAGTATCAAAAGTTTAATTCTGAATCACATCCAGATTCGAAATTAAAACAAGCGGCAAGGCCATATGTAAATGAGTCAATACATTGGCTCCCAACTTGGTCAATAACTAAAGATGAGCAAGTGCATATTCCATTGGCTCAATGTTTTAGTAATACACCCTATGCTGATGATGAGTACGGTCGCTGGCATTCGAATGGTTGCGCAGCCGGTAATACACTAGAAGAAGCTATTTTACAGGCTCTTTTTGAACTGATCGAACGAGATGCAACGGCTATCTGGTGGTATAACAAACTAATTTGTCCTGTATTTGATATCAATAGGGTTAATTCAGACAACCTATCTAAGCTAGATCAATGCTTAAGTCCTGATGATAAATCGGGTCACGATTATTGGGTCTTAGATTTAACCTCTGATATTGGTGTTCCTGTTATGGTAGCAGTGGGTAAAAGCAAAATTAATGGTGGTTTGGTGATGGGTTTTGGCTGTCACTTGATTCCTGAAATGGCCGCTCAAAGAGCGCTAACAGAATTGTGTCAGCTGATTCCAATACGAGATCAGAATGCAGCGCCCTTTGATTTTGATGAAATAGAGGAGGGCGAGTATTTATACGGTTCCCAAGCCGCAAATTCTATTGATTATTTGCTTGAGCCTAGTTCGGATATTAAAGACGATATTTCGTCAATTGTTGCTCGGTTAAGTGAAAAGAATATGGAAACATTGGTATTAAACTATAGTCGTGCTCACATACCATTATTTACTGCTAAAGTTTTCGTACCTGGCTTGTGTCATATATGGCCCCAGTTTGCTAATGAGCGACTCTACCAGGCACCATTAAACATGGGTCACTTAAAATTGGCAAATACTGAACAAACAATTAATCAACAGGCTTTATACATATAAAATATATATATAGGCTTTATGTAAATTCTGTAATTATCTGTAATGGTGTCGATTAGTGGGCGTTGATACAGTAGTGAATCTTAAGGATGAGGAATAAGGGTATGGCAATTCTAATTAATGGCAGTACAGGTGATCAGGTCATCATACAGCCTCAACATATTTTTGGTCGCCACCCGACGACTGAAACAGAATTGAGTCAGCCAGAGGCGTCACGTACTCATGCCGTTGCAATATGGGATGGCGAAGGTTGGATGTTACAAGACATTAGTACAAATGGTACTTTCATTAATGGTAATAAATTGGTTCGGGGTGAAAAAACGCGCATCAATTTAAACGATGAAATACAGTTTGGGGGTCTAGATGTATCGCCTTGGTATGTTAAGGATTTGACACCGCCTGCGAGTATGTTATTACCATTGACTAAAGGTCTACCCATTATATATTTGAATGGTATTAACGTTCTACCGTCAGAAGATAATCCAGAAGTTGCTATTTACCAAAGCGCTCGTGGATTGTGGATGTGTGAAAATGATACGGGGCCTTATGAGCTTAAAATGGGCGATAAAGTGGGAAGCTACGATAAACAATGGAAGTTTGTTGATGGTGGAACCAGTATCGAAACTAGCTTTATGGCCGATAGCATTGCGCAAGCGCCTAAAAAAGTCGCTTTCAACTTTGATGTTAGTCAAAATGAAGAGCATGTTTCTATCAAGTTGATGTTAGATGAGAGGGAAGTCGATTTAGGGCTAAGAAATCATCATTATTTGGTGCTTATGTTAGCGCGTAAGTTTCAAGAGGATCAGGCATTTGGTATGAGTCTTACTGAGTGTGGTTGGTTGGACAAAGACCTTTTGTGTAAGATGCTAGGGCAAAATGAAAACCATATAAATATTCAAATATACCGCTTTAGAAAGCAATTTTTGGATGCTTACCCGTTACCAGAGCAAATGCCGCAAGTCATTGAAAGAAGAACAGGCGAAATTCGTTTTTATTCTACTGATATTCAAATTATGGGTGGTATGAAATTGCGCGAAAAAGAAGAATATGCCAATAAAAACCTTTTCTTAAGCTAGCTTAAGATGGTTTGAGTAAATGGTTATCGAAAGGCTTTAAATGTATTTAAAGCCTTTTTTGCATTAAGCAGGGTAAATGTATTTTTCAGTTTGTTGGTTTTTATCTCCCGCCTTTGAAAGCCTTTTAATCAGCGTTTTAGCGTCAATATCCTTAGCAATATACTCACTGCCTTGATGTAGCTTCAATAATGATTGATAGCTTGCTTTCACTGACTCCTCATAGGCTTGATGGCCGCTCAATCGAATGCGAACACCTTGTTCAATTTGTTCTGCTTCACTACCTAAATCTGGCGTTCCATAGCTTATTAGCATGAGGGGAAGGTCTGTTACGTCGCTTACTTCTTTTAGTGTTGTTTTATCACTAATGCCAAAGACACAAATGCCATCAATGCCAGTTTCTGCATAGGCTTTAATACGGTTTAACATGTCCTGGTTATCGGCACTATTTAGTGCATGTGTGCGAGCAAAAATAAGAAGATCTTTATCTTTTCTTGCCCTTACTGCAGCTTCAAGTTTAAGTTTGGATTCTTCAAGGCTGATTTGGCTTAATGCGGGCTCTTTAAAGCGACAGGGTAAAATGGTGTCTTCAATTGTGATTAGAGAGGCGCCAGCATACTCTAGCTCTTCAATAGTGCGCATGACATTTAGTGCATTACCGTAACCATTATCACCGTCTACTATGACAGGTAAATTAGAAGCTTGGCATACGCGCTTAGCATGTGCAGCAAGTTCGGTTAAAGTTAGTAGGTTGATATCAGGTGCACCCAGAGAAATAAGTGAGGCGACAGAGCCTCCTAGAATCCCAAGTTTGAAGCCAATTTCTTCAGCCATTCTTGATGATAGCGGGTCATATACGGACGCGCAGACCATTATTTCCGGGCTTGATAGTTGGTCTTTCATTCTTTGTCTTGCGATTGATTGCATTTCAGGTTTTACCTAATAGGGTGAGGTTTTTTGGTCTATGATAGTATTTAAGATAATATTTTTATCCTAAATACTATTTGGTGAATTCAAATGTAAAAAAAGCCCACTCATGAGTGGGCGCAATTGCTACAAAATTCGACGCACAGTAGCCAAGGGAAATAAAATTGGATAAGACAGTCAACACTATGGTGAGTCTAGGCAGGAAGGTGTTCCTGCCTAATGGAGCTCACCTATCAATTTATAGAATCCTATAAATCGATAAATTTAGCTTTACCTTGAGCTTCTGCTAAGTCTGCAGCAACTGAGGCAACGGCTAGATCTTGAAGGCCAACACCGGTTCCATCGAACAAGGTGATTTCGCTTTCAGAAGTACGTCCAGGGTGAGTGCCATTAATGACTTCACCAATAGGCGTAATATCACTGACTTGTATTAAGCCAGACTCAACAGCATGTTGCGCTTCACCTAACGAAATTGACTGAGCAACTTCATCGGTAAATACAGTTGCAGCGGCTAGCAAATCAGCATCTACTTCTTGTTTACCTTTGGTATCTGTTCCCATGCAAGCAATATGAGTGCCTGGTTTGATCCAGTCTTTTTGCATTAAGGATTCAAATGCTGACGTAATAGTGATGATTACATCAGCTTGAGCGCCCAGTTCTTCACGGCTAACCGCTTCGAATGGTAAGCCAAGTTCAGTACAGACTTTTTCAAGATTAGGAAGCATGTCAGGATGGAAGTTCCACGCTACAACTTTCTCAAAATCTCTCTGTTCAACGGCAGCACGTAGTTGGAATGTTGACTGATGACCTGCACCAACCATGCCCAGTACTTTGGCATCTTTACGAGCAAGATGTGCGATAGAAACCGCCGATGAGGCTGCAGTACGAACTGCAGTTAGATAATTACCACCGACAAGTGATTTGATTTTACCTGTATCAGGTTCAAATAAAATCACAGTTGACTGGTGATTGGTTATGCCTTGTTGGGCATTTCCAGGCCAGTAACCGCCGGCTTTAACACCCAGTACCATGCCATCACGATCAAAACCTGATTTAAAACCATACAAAGCATCGGCATGACCGATTGCTTCACGTACAACAGGGAAGTTGTATGCAGTTTTTTTAGCCATAGCTGCGAAAACATTTTCGACAGCGGTAAAAGCCTCAGGACGACCGACAACTTCTTGGCATGTTTCTTCAGAAACGATAGATACACCTTTATTTTCAGTGCTCATATATGACTCTCCAAGTAATTAAATAAACTCGCTGGCAGGTAGGATGCCAACGAGTAAGGTGTCTGCTATTAGTAAGCTTTACCACGTGCAGAAACAGGCCATAGTGTTTCAACTTTACCGTTACGAATACCAACATAGTAGTCATGAACGTTACAAGTTGGATCACAGTGACCAGGAACAAGTTTAAGCTTGTCATTTACTTTAAGCGCGTTTGTTGGGTCAGAAATCACACCATGCTCATCAGAACATTTGATGTATTCAACATCATCGCGACCAAAGATGTAAGGAAGGCCACTGTCAACAGATTGTGCTTTAAGCCCTGCATCGCAGATAGCACGATCAGTTTTAGTGTGGCTCATAACAGATGTTAAGATGAAAAGAGAGTTTTCGAATTCAGAAATTCGTTCGCCGTTTTCATCGTGAATGCGCTGGTAATCAGCATCCATGAAAGCGTAAGAACCACACTGTAATTCATTAAAAACACCAGATGTTCCTTCGAAGTAGTAAGACCCTGTACCGCCACCACCAACGATGTCGCACTCTAGGCCTTCTGCTTTAAGCATCTCAACAGAACGAGCAACCATTTCTACCGCAATTTCAATTTTTTCTTTACGCTCTGTGTAGCTTTCCATGTGCTGCATAGCGCCTTGGTATGCTTGGATACCAGAAAACTTAAGACCAGGTGTTGCTGCGATTGCTTTAGCTATGTCAACAACAGGTTGGCCTGCTACAACACCACAGCGACCTGCACCACAATCGATCTCAACAAGACATTCAATTTGAGTGTCATGCTTTGCAACGGCTGCAGCAAGTTCAGCAACATTTTCAATATCATCTACGCAACAAAGAGTACGTGCGCCAAGTTTAGGTAGGCGTGCTAGGCGATCGATTTTTGCAGGATCACGTACTTGGTTAGAAACCAATACATCTTTAATGCCACCACGTGCGAATACTTCAGCTTCAGACACTTTTTGACAGCAAACACCACAGCTATCACCAAGCTCTTCTTGAAGAAGGGCGATATCAACAGATTTATGCATTTTGCCGTGTACACGATGGCGTACGCCCATTTCTTTGGCATAGTTGCCCATGGTTTTGATGTTTTTTTCTAGTGCGTCAAGATCAACAACTAGGCAAGGTGTTTGAATGTCTGCTACGTCCATGCCTGGCAATGCAGGAACATCAAAACCAACTTCTAAAT
>MAAB01007793.1_pt1 | contig 11504 bp, 8 predicted proteins | sample 1115991 | NCBI WGS metagenome assembly MAAB01 (sample SAMN04961124, study PRJNA320927) | seawater metagenome | isolation source: sample BD02T18 sea water enriched with oil for 18 days | place: USA:Gulf of Mexico | collected 2013-07-27
GCTGATAATTCATGTTAGTACTGCTTTGTTCTGTGGTAAGAAGAAGTGTACCAACTTCAGCAGTTGGCTTCTTCTACACCTGATTTGCAGTGTCGCACTTATTATCTGAATTTAGGGGTAATTATTCTGTAGGCTAGTAGATAAAGTCACTTTGTTCACTCCGTTGTTTGCTTCATGGGGGTTGATCAATAAAGTAGGAACAGAATAAAACATATATAAAAGAAAGGAATTAACCCAGGTTAATTCGTCAGTAAATTTTTGAAAAACCTTGCTTAGGGAGCCTGCGATTAAGTTTGTTACTTTGACATATGATCCAATCGGGTATTTTTAATGAAATTTATAAAATGTGTAGATAATCTCCTCCTTTTTAAAAATCACTAATAGTTAAAATGATTAATTTTATTTATTTCAATAATAAAACCCTCGTTTTTATTTAAACTACTGTTTCAATTGAAGATTACTTGTTAGAAAAAATTATTAAATTTCAAAAAATATTATCATTTTTGCATAATAATTATTCAAACATCCATTTTAGATTAAACCCTCATAACACTTATCTTGATATTAAGAGTGAGACTATTTTTTTTCATTTTCTTTGGTTATGGTTTTATGATTCCTTTCTTAAATATAAGAAATACTCAGCGAGAGGCAGAATGAAATGTTTAAATTGAAAAAATTAAAGTATCCGTTCTCTATCATAATGTTATTTTTCATGTCTGTTTGTTATGGTAATAGTGATAACATCCAATACCGCATTGTATTAGACGCTGGCAGCACTAAAACAACCGTATTTCTTTATCAATATAACTATCAAGATGCACTTCCAAGTAATATCTCAATCGTCTCTAAAAGTAGAATAACGCCAGGTGTTGCCGATATTAACAATTCAAATATGCATGAATATTTAAGTCGTATTTTTACCAACAAATTAGCGATTGCCATTAACGAGCAGGTAATAGGAGATGGCAAAGTCGCTGAAGAAGCCTTACTTAGTCGCGTTCAATTCTATTCAACAGCAGGTATGCGTGACTTGCCAATACAAGAGCAAACAGATAAAAACCTCGTCATTATGAATTGGATTAACAATTGGGTTTCGAGGGAGCTCATTACCTTAACTAAGACCAATGTTGATGTTCGTACTATTTCTGGCGAAGAAGAAGCCAGCTACGCTTGGGTGGCGACCAATTACTTAGCAAACGGCTTTCAAGGCCCGCTGCAAGGTTCACTTGAACTAGGTGGGGCATCAACTCAGATTGCTTATCAAGATATAAAAACGCCCAATGCCTTGGTTGAAGTTGGCAATAAGAAATACCGTTTAACAGGGCTGAGTTACCCTTTAGGACAAAATGTTATCAGTAGATTATTGTCAGATATACCCGCGTGTTATTTAAAGGGTTACAGTAGCGGGAGCTTTGATAATTATACGGGGCACTTTATGAGTAATGCGTACACCAACGAATCGGGTAATTACACCAGATGCCGCATTGCCGCTAAAGCCATGATTGATGATAATGTCGATATAATCACGCCTAATGCAACCAAAGTGAGTCACTATCAGGTGCTAACTAACTTTATATATTCCGCAAAGTTTTTTGGGATAGTTAAGGATTACTCTTTATCAAGATTGCAACAAGCAGGTGAGAAATTTTGTAACTTAACTTGGGCAGATGCTAAAGACACCTACCCTGATGTAAATGAAGAGTATCTGGCTCTTTACTGCATGGGGGCGGCGTATCAAGGGGCGTTATTGGAAGACAGTTATCATTTTACCCAAACCAAACAAAGCTTGTCAGCACGGGCGACGATAAATGGCACTAAAGTAACTTGGCCGCTCGGGGTTTTAGTAAGCCAATTTTATAAAGCGTTAAATTAGATTACATTCTGGGTAATTCACTTAAGCGCCTGTTTAAACAACTAACAGGCGCTTTATTGCAGCATCCTCATTTAGTAAGACAGCGGCCTCTGGGCTCATCTCCCTCATGTAATACGACGTCAGAATGCAGAAACTCAGCCGCTCTTGCTGACCCCTCTACTTTGACCGCACTACGCTCTAACATTTCGGTTTCAAATTCAGTTAACACACTGTCTCTCACTCCTGCATCACGCCATTGGGATAAGGGCCTGCAGCCTTTTGATATACCTCGGGCCAGTACCAGCGCATCCAGCAAGGCTTGATTTGCACCTTGCCCCTTGAATGGGCTCATAGGATGAGCCGCATCGCCTATTAGCGTCACATCCCCAGCTTTATCTAACAATTGTGAACTAAGTAATTCTCTGTCGTAAACAGGGTAACCCGATACTTGAGCACTCGCCGTTGCCGTTAATATCTGAGGGATAGGATGATGCCAATGACATCGTCTAAGCGCTTCTTCCTTGAGTGCTTGAACACCTTTTTCACTCAAGGCTTTGGCCTCGCCTTCTGGCATAGGAAAGCTAAGCTGCCACATTATCGAATCTGTTGCATACGGCATCATGTAGATTCTTTCATTGCCATTAGCCGTTTGAAACACGGTTGCCGAGTCCAGCAAATCATGCTCAAGACCTGCCAAGTTTTTTAGAGGACAAATACCCAAGATCACAATACAGCCTAGGTAACGTAAAGGTGTTCTCTCGTCCCCAATCAACTGCTTACGCACTACACTGCGAATACCATCGGCACCCACAATAAGATCTGCCTTGGCAAATGCCGTCTCTCCCTTTACCCGAAAGTTGAGCTCAACACCTGTTTCTGCACTTACATTCTCTTTATAATCGATTAATTGATGATTCCACTGCACACAGTCATGACCACCAAGCTGTTCAAGCAAGGCCAAGCGCAAAGACTGACGTGCGATATGGATATTGGTTCGCTTCACCGATGTTTTTGCACCTGATGACATCCATTTTCTCATGCCCCATTCGCCGACAACTTTACCCTCTGTTGTATGAACCAGATGCCGAGTTGATACCACCCCTTTCTCTAAAGAGAAAATACCCAGGCCTTCTATGGCTTTACTTGCCTGCTGTAAAGTCAGCCCATACCCTTGAGATCGCGCATCAAAGCCACTATCACGTTCATAAAGAGTAAATGGAACGCCACGATGTAAACAAGCAACCGCGAGGGCAACACCGCCAATACCTGCGCCAATAATAGCAATATGAGGGTAGCTTTCTGTATCCGCAATAGGATGACTCGCAGCAGGAGTCAAACCTGATCCACTACAATTCAAACAATCGTAGAGATGCCCTTTAGGTCGAACAGGAGCAGGTCCTTCGTTATTCATTTTTTCAAATGCGTCTAACTCCCTCTGATAGCGAAGTTTTACCTTTTTGCGCAACCTACGGCTTTTTTTGCCACGGCCCTGACATTCCAAACATATCGTCCAACTTGTCTCTGCATTTTCCACTTTTTAACTTCTTCTTTATTTAATCGAATGTTAGCTGCTCTTTTTTAACAAGAGAAGCATAAGACCATACCTTTAAAAATAACCTAGGTGTCGTGGCCTAATGAAACTTGACGGGGTTATAACGTAAAGTAGAGATAAAACCAATAGCAATTCATACCCTAGGATAATTATAGCTTGGGCAATATTTTGAACCATTAAGGCGAAGTTCATTATCAATGCTAAGTTGGACTGACACACTGACCTAGGTCGGCTTTATACCCAGCCCCTGCTACTCCCCAACATGATTAGCGGCTTTTAGTCTCTCTATTCAGGAAATACATTTCCCCTTAATCCTTCACCCGACAAAAAACATGCCCATCTGTCTGTCACAAAAACGTGAAAAAAGAAAAAAAGAAAAAAAGAAAGTGGAAAGTGGAAAGTGGAAAGTGGTGATTTACCTATGCTGAGTAATGTGCAAAAAGCAAAGCCCAATAAGGCGTCGCTTGCATGCAATTTAACCCTTTAAAGCCTGATATCTAAGTTGAAAGTATTATCATCAAACACGCCATTAAACGGCCACTTTCTCCTCAGATATCAGGCACGTTATTTACTCGCTGAGGCGGTAGGCCGTATCCTCACCTTGCTAATCTAATAACTGATAACTCTGACTCACTAATGCACCTATGGGCCAGGTTAACTTAAAATCATCAATACTGTTTTGTGTAGTAAGGGTATGGTCATCACCTTTTAGGTAATAAGTATCTTCTAATAATGCCCCTTGAAAGGCAGCGCCCATACAGTAATAGGCGAGATAATTACGATTAATGTCTGGATGATCTTCTTTAGCATCCTCCCAGGAGGTAGAGCAATAGGCTTCAGCAGCCTTCTGCAATGCCGTTAGTGAATAATCCATCTCGATATCCAAAAAATTAGCTGAATAGTAAAAGTTCGCATAAAGGCGATAATCATTCACCATAGGGGCATAGTCTACGGAATTTCTAACTTGCTTATTAATAATGGCTTTAGCCGCAACACGGCACCTTACATAATTCCCCGTTGCACTAAACTTGTAACCTTTTAAATAGCAGCCATCCTCTCTCGATAATTTTTCTGTAATGACATTTTGCCCTAATGGAAAGCTCTTACCGGTTATCGCGTATTTCTTGTTAGCAACCTGTACCATGATATTGGCCGCATGATCATCTAGATAAGCGACTTGAGTGGATGCACCGTTTATCGTCGCAACGCCACTTAACTTCCCATTAAACAGGCTTTCTAAATAATTAACCGCCACCCAAGCATAAGCCGCTTCTTCCTCGCCTGGCAGAGTACGAATATCAATGTCCGTCTTTTTAACGTTAACCGCATGACTGATAAGCCATTTATTCACCCAGGTTTCAATCAACACATTTTTTTCAAGTTGCTCGCTTTTGGGTAATGCCCGCATTCCACCGGTTGTGTAAAACTGAACTTGATTAAGTATCGAGGCTCCACGCCCTTTCATACCATCACCCGCTAGAGAATCGAGAGTGGCGGATAATTCATCATGGAAAATACGTTTTAAATAGGCATCAATAGCGTCACTTTTAATCCTTGCTATACCGGGTTCGATTATGTTTTTCAGTACAATTTTGAGGTTATATGGCAAGGCCTCATGATAATCATATTGATACAAATACAAGGTGGTCTTGGTACTATTAGCATCAACTATAAGGTGATATTTACGATCTTCAATGCCTGCCTGACAAAGAGAAGCAAACATTAACAGCACGAAAGAGAGTGTATATTTAAAAGGATTTATATTCATCATATTAATTCACCACTCACTTAGATTTATAATATCAAGGGATATCTTACAAAACCCTAATCAAAGTTAATATATAAAAAAACATTAGAAACAGTAAAACCTTAAATTAAACGAATTATTATTTCAACTAAAAATGAAAATGTTTTCAAATCACTAGTTTAAATATTACAAGACAAAAGCTTAGCAAGTTCATCGATTACATTCATAGCTAATCATCCTATAAAAACAAATTTATTTTTAAAATTTAGATCAATAAGGATTTTAACTTCACATTCAGTTTGTGAGATTTTCGAATATGGAACGGAGTAAATAATCAAAAGACACTGAAAATAAATTTTTATTAGATCTCTTAAATTAAATATTAATGAATTTCTGTTATCGGGATATTTATAATCATAATTGGCTAATAACTCATCCCTCCTTATTTAACAAAATAACTAACGTAATTACACATAAAGTCAATCGGAATTGCACATTTAGATTTTAATGTTACTAGCATCTTAATGCTTTATATAAAAACACAGGTGTAACAACATTATATTTAATCACTAAAGATTCACTTTTTAAATGACCAAATAATTAATTTGAAAATCATAATAGGACGAATATTTATTGGGAATTTTCTATCACTTTGTATAGAAGGAAGCACTCTATGAACTACGATTTAGCTAAAATTTACGATGGTTATAATAAAGAGACTATTACTGAGCAAAGAAATGTCAATATTACTTTTAAGGGTCCCTCGTTTTTAAATCGAACCCGCGCCGTTGATGAAGGCCGGTTAAAAATGTGGATTAAAACATTGGCAGACAAAGGTGGCGTTTTAGCAGATAGACCTCTGGCAACCTATACCCTACCTGGCTCTCATGATGCGATGACATATGCCTACAAAGGCAACATATTTACGCGTAACATTGCCACTTTTGTCCGTGGCGGAACTGTCACTCAAAGCCTTAAACTTGTCGACCAGTTTAGAGCCGGTATTCGGTATTTCGATATCAGGGTGAAAGCTATCAAAGATAAGCTCTATGGCTTTCATGGCAAATCGACCTTTACTCATGTGGACGCGGCGGAGGAGATACGTCAACTTTTTGTTATCTCAAGCAGCTTCAAAGAGCCCATTGTGGTGAAATTTGTTTATAGCGGTAAGGCTTATCCCATGGTAAAAAAAATCGCAAATACGTTTGGTAAGCACATAATGCCCACCAAAGATTACTGGCACCTGGGTGTCGGTGAATGCATAAAGCAAGGTAAAGTCATCTGTGTTTTCCATAAAGTGAAGGATAAACACAGAAAGAAATGGGGTAATGGCATGGATATGTTTGGCGATTATGGCAAACATAAAAAGGGAGGTTTCTCTAATAAACACTCCTTAAGTGGACATGAGCAACACATAAATAACATGGTTGATGTCGCACCATCAGAGCAAGAAGAAGTGTTAAAAGTCATGTCTTTGAACATCCCCTGCGTACAAACCGGAGGTAAGAACCTGATGAAAAACGGCCCCTGTCTATTGATAGAAGGTTTAGTTGTCGTCGCGACAGGTAGTATTATTCGACCGGGCGCCCAAATACACCATGCCAGCAATCTCGTTCGAGCCACCAATAAATCTCGCTGGTTAGGTTTTTATAAAAGTGTCAAAGACATCGAAAGTCACGCTGGGGTGAAGGCAATTAATCTTAGCTTTGTAAAACGGCTCAACGAATTAGTGAACTCCTGGTATTACCTGTTGGACCAACCTGCCGATGGGGTTAAAAAGGCCCTGCCCAATGCCGATGTTATTACAGGTAAAGTCTCAGGTGTGGTAGGTATGGATTTTATTGGTAATAAGAAACAGCTCATCCGTGAGTTGATCGAAGTGAACAATCGAGACTTTTAGTCCTTCATAATGATTTTAATCTAGTTTCTAGCCCCTTAATAAAGGGGCTTTAGTAATCTCATAAAACTTTAATAAGGTAAAAATGCAGATTCGTTTTAGTTTGTTGATCACAAATATGATGCTCAATGCGCTTGACTAGGGAAGCTGCGATTAAGTAACCTCTTATCAGAAAAAACGTCTCTTTGAGGTACATCTTTTTTGAGGTCAAGGCACCTTTCGAGAAGGGTCAACACAGGGTGGATATTTTCTGAAAGACCCCTAGTGCGTGACCTAAAAGCCTTATCTCTCAGTTGAGCGTCTGATATATAGAAGAAGGATTAAGTTGCGCCCTTCCCTTTAAATCGCAGGCATTTTTCCACACGCTGAGGCGGAATCCCTTAACGCGCTAATCAATCAATAAACAAGGAACATCCCGATGAAAGAGATAAATTGGCGTGGGGTTGATCTAAATTTATTACTCACCTTTAACGCCATAATGCAATTTAAAAGCGTGTCCCAGGCTTCTCAGCATCTCAACCTCGGCCAGCCTGCCACTAGCTACAACTTAAAACGCTTACGCCAACTATTAGACGACCCTTTATTTGAGCGTCAAGGCCACACTATGGTGCCCAGCATACGGGCCATAGAGATAGCCCCCCATGTAAGTCAGATTTTAAACATTATTCAGCAAGATATTTTACCCCAAGGGCAATTTGATTTTTCCAGCTACCAGGGGGTCTATAAAATTGGTTTGACAGATTATGCGGAACAAATTTTCGGCCCTGCTCTGTTTGATTTTTTATTACAAGATTCGCCTCATTGCAAAATTCTATTCAAACCTGCTGATTCCCTCAACAGCCTCTCTCAATTAGAAAGTGGTGAATTGGATTTGTGTATTGGAGTGTTCAATAATTTACCGTTAAAGATCAATAAAACCTTTTTGTATCGCGAAAAACATTGGTGCATTTTCGATAATCGCCAGCTTAAAACAGGCTTACCGATACCACTTGAAACCTATCTTGGCACCCCCCAAATTATCGTCACGGCCAATGAAGACCTTACCAGTAAGGTGGATAAAACCCTTCATAGCATGGGAGTTGAACGAAATGTTGTATTAGGTACCACACGCTTTTTGACTGTGCGCCGCATGTTATCCGGACGTAAGCAACTTGCCGTCATCGCTGAAATGGTGGGCCGCAGTGATTTAATTCAAGATGAACTAACGCTATGTCCACCTCCTATCGATATTCCAGACTTTGATGTGGATATGATCACCCTAGGCCTCAATGCCTCCCACCCAAGACTTACCTGGTTACATGAAAAAGTAAAAATATTAGTACAAAATAAGGTCACGCAATTAAGAACAAAAACGCCCTAAATCAATATTACTAATACAAACCATAAATATGTTCGATTTCAATGATGGACTAAATCCCTCTACACTTCGCCGCCTCTCATTTACCTTGTGACAGGAGCGACACCTTGATTCAACCTCATATTAAGAGGGCGATCGGTTTTACTAAGTATAAACTGCCCAACCCTTTAGCTTTGGCTTTTACCTTTTTATCACTTTTGTTGCTTAGCGGTGTGTTACAAACCGCTCAAGCGCATGGTGTTACTATTGGCGACCAAGGTTATATCCAAGAAATTACCGGTATCAACCTCATCCCTTTTGCCTATTTAGGCGCGAAACATATGGTCACAGGTTACGACCATTTATTGTTTTTATTTGGTGTCATTTTCTTTTTGTTCAGACTCAAAGATGTCGGCCTTTACGTTAGTTTATTTGCTATTGGTCACTCGTCCACCCTCTTATTGGGCGTGTTTTTTGATCTCCCTGCTAACCCTTATTTAATTGATGCCATTATTGGTTTATCTGTCGTATATAAAGCTCTAGATAACCTAGGTGCATTCAAGCGCTGGTTTGGCTTCTCCCCTAATGCAAAGTGTGCCACCTTGGTTTTCGGCCTTTTCCATGGTTTTGGCTTGGCCACCAAAATTAAAGAGTTTGAACTGCAAAGTGACGGTCTCTTTGCGAACCTTATCGCCTTTAATATAGGCGTTGAGATAGGACAACTCTTAGCACTTTCAATCATTCTCATCATCATGGGGTTCTGGCGCAAAAGCCAATCTTTTATGCAACACGCTTTTTACGCCAATGCAGCCTTAATGTCAGGCGGCTTTTTACTCATTGGCTATCAAGTCAGCGCTTACGTATTCAATTAGGAGACTCAAATGCACCAAACTAATCCGATTAATCCAAATGATTTACCCAGTACACTTTCATTAATAAAAGCCACTCTTGCGGCCTTTATTGTCGCTGCCATAATCTTGGTTTGTATTGTTTTACCGGCTGAATTTGCCATTGATATCACCGGCATAGGCAAACGCTTAGGCCTTCAGGAAATGGGCGATATTAAAGTTTCTTTAGCAAAAGAGCAGCAGGCAGATACACTTGTACAAGAGACTCGCCCTGTTGAAACAAAATTAAAAAGCAACGTTCAACCAAGCCCCCTAAACGAGCAAGTCGCCGCTGTAGAACAGACCAGTATTACGAGTATTAGCGCGACCCAAAGGAAAACAGTAGAAGTTACTAAGCTAATATCATTAGCATCCGATTCACGCGCCTTTATATTAAAGAATGGCGAAGCGGCAGAACTTAAAGTGGCGCTGAATAAAGGCGAATTTGTTAATTTTAACTGGCATGCCAATGCCAAGGTTAACTTTGATAATCATGGGGATTCAAATACCATCAGCTACCACCCTTACTCCAAAGGCAAAGGAGTCAATCAAGATAGTGGTCGTATTAAAGCAGCATTTGATGGTTATCATGGCTGGTTTTGGCGCAATCGTTCAGGTAACAGTGTCACCATTAATATTGATTTTAATGGTCAATATCATGATATCAAGCGCATAAAATAAACCATTGTCATTAAGGGAGGTGTTTAGCGACACCTCACATATGATAAATACCAAGTTCACACAAGAAACTAGGTATAACTGATAAAAAACTATCAATAAAAAGCCCTTTCTATCGGCTTACGAATCTTCTTTGGAGGCGAAATAATGGACAAGGTAATCCATAAAAACCCTCAATTTAGGTGGAATACTCTGCGAGTAAGCAAATAAACCATAGATTTCTAAAATAGGTGATTGATACTGGCTCAAAATAGGTATCAATTGCCCTTTTTCAAAGGGTTTACTAATCAGTATATCGGCTAATAGAGCAATCCCTAAATCATTCTCCACCAGAGCATAAGCGCCCATTGGGGAGTTACTTGAAAAAGAAGCCTGTAACTTTACCGTCTCACTTTTACCTTCTTTTGTCATCAAAGTTAAACGGTTTGGGGTTTCGTATTGTGTCATGGCAACCCATTGATGATTGATCAAATCAGCCAAGGTCTTTGGCTCACCAAATTCAGCCAAGTAACCACGAGACGCACACAAGGACAAAGCCGTTTGACCCAGTTTTTTATATTTCAATGCAGAATCTTTTGGCGTGCCGATACGAATGGCAAAATCAATCTGCTGTGCAACCAAATCTTGCACCGCATCATCAACAATCATATCAAGGTAGATGTCTGGGTATAAACGATGAAAACCTTTTAGAATAGGCGCTAAATGCAAGACACCAAAATCTACCGTGGTCGATACCCTTAACTTACCTCTGGGTGTTCCTTGTATTGTTTGCACCACATTACGCGCAGCTTGTGCCTGTTCTAATACTTTTTCACAATGATACAGGCAAGCCGTACCCGCTTCGGTCAAACTGAGTTTTCTTGTAGAGCGTGTTAAAAGCTGCACTCCTAACTCGCTTTCGAGTTGGCTCACATGCTCGCTCACTATGGACTTCCCTACTCCCAAGCTTTCAGCAGCACGGGTAAAAGAGCCTTCTCTCACGACCACAGCAAAGACAGCCATTTTTCGAATATCCTTCAGAATATCATCCATATTGTTCTGCTTTTCCAAACTTTGATTTCATTTTTACCATGTTTATCTAATTTTATAAGAAGAATAACATTGATCTCATCTTAAACAAGGCCGACATGAGCCTTAAATAAACAAACCTGGAGCACACAATGTATTCTCAATTTAACCAAACCAAAAAGACTAAAATGAACTCAGCTCTAAGCAAAATAATAGGCGCGAGTATGTTAGTTGCGGCCTCACTCTCTGTAGCACAAGCAGCCCCTTTAAATATTCAACCTGTGATTGGCTCTGCAAGTGGGTTTCATGTCACCTCTAGTCTGATAAAAGGCGAGAAAGAGATGATTCTCGTAGATGGTCAGTTTTTACAAAGCGATGCCCATAGATTAGTCGCACAGATGTTAGAAACCGGCCTCAGTTTAAAATCCATTGTCATCACCCACGCACATCCAGATCATTATTTTGGCTTAGACGTGGTACTAAAAAGTTTCCCTAACACCCCTATTTATGCGGCACCTGAAGTCGTAACAGAAATGGCAGTCATGAG
>MAAB01029138.1_pt1 | contig 11500 bp, 7 predicted proteins | sample 1115991 | NCBI WGS metagenome assembly MAAB01 (sample SAMN04961124, study PRJNA320927) | seawater metagenome | isolation source: sample BD02T18 sea water enriched with oil for 18 days | place: USA:Gulf of Mexico | collected 2013-07-27
GGTGATGATGCCAATTTATTTGTTATCGAGCCAACAACAGGTGTATTAAGCTTAGCAGCGCAAGATTTTGAAATCCCAGCAGACTCTGATGCTAATAATACTTATCAGCTGACTGTAGTTGCCACGGATAGCGTTAGTAATTTTGCCGAGTTAGCAGTAGTTATCTCAGTGACAGATGTTGACGAAGTGCTTGCTTATTTACCGGCCGAAATTAGTGGTGATAATGGTGCTATTGCTAGTATTATCGAAGCTGGCGGCTTGACCTTTATTCGCCCTTCATTGGCTGCGGAAACCACTCTTGATGGTGGCGCTACCACGGTTGAAGGTAATAAGTGGAAGCTATTCAACTGGGCTGAAGCACAGGCTTATTGCGGTAATATTGCCGCAAGGTTACCGACTAAAACCGAATTATCAGATAATTTATTGCCTTTGGTTAATGATGCTGACTTAGTAAGTAATGGTAGCTTTGCTGTCACTGAACATTGGCTTGTTAATAAAGGCTACTGGGCAAGCACTTCACCATCAGCTGACAAACACCATATAATGAAGACAAGTATCGACCCGGCTAAAATGTCCTCTTTAACTGATACTAACCGACAATATGTGACTTGTGTGCGCTAGGGTAAATTCACTCAGTGATAAGGAAAAAAACCGTATCAAACAGATACGGTTTTTTTATGGTTATGGCTCAGTTCAATTTAAATCAGTTCAGTTAAAGGGTAAGCGTCACTGCTTTAGTGTTTTTATCAATATGAATAAAATGGCTAGTCACGTTATCACCGTGGCCAAGGGTAACTTGATAGTTACCATGAAAAGCGTTGACCTTAATTTGGCCTGAGCTGCTTGTTTGTGTAGTTACATTAGTACGCCAATGTTTATTGGTAAGGTATAACCACACTTTACCATTGAGCGGCAAGGTCATATCCCAATTGAGTATGCCTTTAGTTTCTTTTTCATTGGTGGGTTTGGAGTGCATGGATGAACGGCTTGTTAACGCATTTAACGTAGTCCAGGCGATAATACCATCAACATTTGGATGAGAAAAAAGCACCTGCATATATTCTTCAGTCATCTGAGCCCGCCTTAAGTTAGTAGGCTTGAAGTTATATTTTGGTGTATTAACAATTTCGAATTCAGTCGCGACAATAGGTAAATTGAACTCATTAAACTGCTGTAAACGTTGGTAAACCATTTTTGGTGTGATTGAGTCAACCCGAAAACGACTTTGCATACCTATTGCCTCAATAGGGCCTCCATCGGCTAGAACTTCTTTAATTTCTTCTTTGTAGCTTTCAATTCTATCTATATTTTCAGGTGGGGCAGAGATAATACGATTTTCATTGATAATTAAACGAGCATCTTTGTTTTTTACTTTTTGTTTTGCTTGCTTAAACCATTGTGCTTTAACTTCTCCTCCTAATAAATTTGGTATTTCAAAGTTGTCTAAGGTTTCGTTCATTACATCCCATTCAACCACGTCCCACTTTGAAGCATAGTCATTAATTTGATTTTCAAAATAGGATCTTAATGCGGGAATATCATTGCTGTGCTGCAAGTGTTTCGCATCTTTATGCATAAAGATCCAACCGGGATAAATAAGACAGTGACCACGTACGCTTATTTTATGTTGCTTAGCCCAGTCAATAACCGGTTGAGCATGTTTTGCAAGGCCGCCTTTATGTTTGTATTTTAAAGCATTATTAAAGCCAATTTGGCTAATAAAATGAGGTAGTACTGCAGCTTGATGGGAAAATTCCTTTGCTTTAATTACACCACCAAAAGTAAAGTCATGGCTGAGTTGTTTTAGTTGTACTTTTGCATTAGTGACACTGTTGCCATGTTCATCTATAACCTTGATGGCCAATGAAGATTTACGGTATTTATTAATGCGCGCTTGCGCATCAATACGCCATTGCTGAGTGCTGGTACCATGTTCTTGCTGATTTAATTGCGCAATTATTTGCTCAATACCGGTAATGTCAGAACCATCGTATTTTTGTTCAGCTGAATGTTGCTCAGTCGATCTTTGCTTAAGTCCTTTTTGTTCAAGTACAGTTTGCAGGGCATGTAATGGAAGAGAGGTTAGTAAGATAATTGTTGCTAAGGATTTAAGGGGAAATATCATCACTGGCTCACTGTTAAGTTAATTGTTAAGTTGATAGTTAAATTAAGCTAATTAGATCAGCACTGAAAGTATCATCGCTAAGAAGGTATTTATATAAAAGTTAAAAGTTTATAAATTGGAATTAAATAGCAGGCTGTTTTCTTCTGGGGAAGGAGAATAACAGCCTGTTAAGTTTGTTAAGCTATGCACAAGGACTAGTTGAATTTCGAGTAATTAATTCACACTCAAATTTTGTCTGAATATCATCAAAAGGTTGTTTTTTAATTTGTCTAATTAACTTTTCAACCACAGACTCAGCCATGCGCTGAATAGGCTGTTTTACTGTGGTGATCGAAGGCCAAATTTGCTGAGAAACAGGAGCATTATCATAACCAACCACGGATAGTTCTGCAGGAATGCTAATTTTCATTTGTGCGGCAACTTTTAACACTGCTGCAGCCATATAATCATTACTGGCAAAAATAGCGCTGGGTCTATCTTTTTGACTTAATAACTGACGGGCACATGTTTCGCCAGATTCAAAAGTAAACAGTCCTTGTTTTACTATCGTTTCGTCAAGTCCAATAGCCATTTCCTTAAGGGCTCGTTGATATCCTTGGTAGCGTTTATGAGTAGCACCAAAGTCGGGATGACCTTTAATAAAACCAATACTGCTGTGGCCTAATGAAATTAAATACTTAGTTATTTCATAAGCAGCACTTTCATCATCACTCATAACATAAGGTGAAGAGTGCTCTTGGGTAAAGGGGGAAATTCGTACAAATGGAATGCCTTTTTCATCAAGCATCGCCAGCAATTCTTTGTTGTCACACAAGGGGTGCGTCAGAATAAAGCCATCTTGGCTTGAATAGCGAGTGATTGACTCTACGCTTTTAAGTAAATCAGGACTGTTATGGTCACAAGGATGAACTTGTAAGTTGTAGCCTTGCTCAATACATTGCGCTAGGGCACCATTTTGCAACTCTAAAATATAGCCAGGGTTGGGGTTTGAGTAAAGCAGGGTAATGATAAATGATTGCTGTCCCCTTAAACCTCGTGCTAAAGGGTTACGTTTAAAATCTAAAGCTTTTACCGCAGCATGCACTTTTTCTTGTAGCACAGGCCTAACATTTGGCTCGTTATTTAATACTCTTGATACTGTTTTAACCGAAACTTCGGCAACGCGAGCAACGTCTTTTATAGTAGCTTTAGCCAAGATATTCCCTTTCTATCATTGATGAATTTGAAGTTAACTAACAGTTATTTATTCACAGTATAGTTTTTCAAAATAATAGCACTATCAGCAAAGCCCCGCAATCTAAAGGCGGCAGTTTTAGACACCGTTATCAATAATGTTTTTACTGTATTGTTGATAACGTTGTCTGTTTGCTTTGGCCTTATAATTGATGATGTTTTCTAATCTACCAATATTAAAGAAGTGTAAAGTTAATTTTAATTTACTTTTATTGTTGATAACGTTATCAGTAATGATTTACTATGACCGTGTGTTTTTTAATCATTACCGGAACGTGGATTAAAAAATGCAGTTAAAAATTAAGACAATGAAAGGTGCAAATATAAGCACCTATAAATTTAATAATCAGCTATAGGGCATAATCAAATGATTAAAACTAATAAAAAAACTAAGCAATACTCTAAAATAGCAACGGCATTATCATTAGCACTTTTAGCGAGTGCATCAAATATGGCTTATGCAGAGGTTTTAAACTCTACCACGCCAATTACGCCACAAAACATGGTTAAAATGATGGGCTCAGGTGTTGATGCAACTTGGTCTGAAGTACCGAATAAAATAGTTGATTACACTCCAGCAGCTACCATAGCTTTTGCGAATAAAGGCTTTAAACATGTACGTCTGCGTCTTGCAAAGGATCCTGCCTCGGCTACTTGGGCATATTTAGATGAGCAAATTCAAGATGCTTTAGATAATGGCATGATCCCTATTATTGCCAATCAATCTCATGCCTTTGAAGATAATCCAACCGCTCAAACTCAAGCTGATTGGGTGCAGTGGTGGCAAGATATGGCTGTTCACTATAAAGACTACCCTTATGAGTTAATGTTTGACTTGATTGTTGAAATAGCTGCCAGTAGTCCATTATCTGATGAACCAATCGATCAATTGAATCAAGCCTATGAACAAGCCGTTACGGCAATTCGTAATGCCGGTGGTTATAACGATAAACGTATTGTTATTTTTAGTGCTCATAAGCGCTCTGATGCTACCCGTATGAATCAACTTGATATTCCCACGCAAGGCAATGGCTTTTTAATGGGTGAATTCCATGAAGGTTATGCCTCAGGTCCAAGTACAGATCCGACAAACCCTCATTATTACTGGGATGGTGGGGCTGCTGAAATTCAGTTGATGACTGATCGAGCCGATGCTGCCGTTGCCTGGAGTAACGCAACCGGTATTCCTATTTGGGAAGGTGCTTGGATGGCAGGTAATTATAACAAAGGTGATGATTATGATGTTAGCCGTCAAATCGCTTTTGTTAATGATTTTATCGCGGTATTGAATGAGCGAAATATTCCTCATGCGGTAAATGCCACTAAAAAATTCTACGATGTTTCTACCAATAGTTGGACTTACTTAGAAACTGTTGCCGATGCAATTATTGCCTTAGATATAAGTGGTGAAGTTACGCCACCACCAGCAGGTGAAACGATCATCTTTAGTGATGACTTTGAAACCGGCGCTTTAGGGGCTTGGGCGGTATCAGGTACATCAGCAAAAGTAACAACTGCAGCATCTTTTGAGGGAACGTATGGGGTGCAACTTAAAAAAACAACTCGGCTCAAAGCAACCATTTCAACGTTGGGTTATGACTCGGTAAATTTATCTTTTAGTGCAAAAACAGATGCCTTAGATACGGGGGAAGTACTTAAAGCTGAGTATTCAATTGATGGTGGCAGTACTTTTACTACCTTGGTCCAAGTAAATAATACCTCATGGGAGAGGCAGTCGCTCGCTTTGCCTAATGAGGCTTTAGCGCTTGATAACTTGGTGATTAAGTTAGTGCTAACGGCTAATCGAAATAATGAAATCGCTTATATTGATAACGTGATCATTACCGGTGAGTAGTCTAGACGAGTAAGAGTACCAATAAGCGTTTATTAGCTTAAGTTAATAGACGCTTATGTAACTAAGTAAAGTAACTAAATAAAGTAACTAAACCTGCAACTTCGCTAATTATTCCTTTTAGGTAGCTAGTACAAATGAAAATAAAATTTCCCAATACCAAAGCGATAATCTCATATTTAATCACAGCCTTAGTGATTGCATTATTAAATGTTAAGCTCAGCTATGCTGATATTCTCGATACACAAACCCCTATTCTACCTAATGATATGGTAAAGAAATTAGGCTCGGGTATCGATGTGACTTGGTCAGAAGTGCCAAGTAAAATTGATGAATATACTACACAAGCAACTATCGAATTTGCCAATAAAGGTTTTAAACATTTTCGTTTACGGGTCGCTAATGATGATGTAGCTGCCATTACGGCTTTTCTCGATCAGCAAATTCAAGACTCCCTCGATAATGGTGTAATTCCAATTATCGCCAACCAGTCTCATAGCTTTGAAGATAATCCTACCGCTGAAACACAAGCTGCTTGGGTAAAGTGGTGGGGTGATATGGCAGAGCATTACAAAGACTATCCCTATGAAGTGATGTTCGATTTGATTATTGAAATCGCCTCAAGAAGTACTTTGTCTGATGAACCGGTCGAGCAATTAAATGAAGCCTACGAACAAGCCGTTACCGCCATAAGAGCAACGGGAGGCTATAACGCCGAGCGCATCATTATTTTTAGTGCCCATAAACGTTCAGATCCAACAAAACTCCATCTACTCGATATTCCAACCCAAGGTAATGGCTATTTAATTGCTGAGTTTCATGAAGGTTATGCTTCGGGGCCGAGTATTGATCCAACCAATCCACATTATTACTGGGACGGTAGTGAGGCAGAGATTAAGCTAATGTCAGACCGTGCCGATGCTGCTGTAACTTGGAGTAATGATACCGGCATTCCTATTTGGGAAGGTGCATGGATGCCAGGTAATTATAATAAGGGCGATGATTACGACATTGAGCGGCAAATCAAGTTTCTAACCGACTTTATTAAAGTGCTAAACGATCGAAAAATACCCCATGCGGTTAATGCCACTAAAAAATTCTACGATGTTGCCACTAATAAGTGGACTGCATTAGAGCCCGTCGTTGACGCAATTATTGCGCTGAGTATTGATTTAAGTGCTGATTTAGACACCGATGAAGAAAACCAAGCGCCAGTGTGGTCAAACACCACTTTTACCTTAGCTAATGTTGAGCAAGATACAAATTACATGCTAAACCTTTCAGCAAAGGTTAGTGATGTTGAAAATTACGCCATTACTTTCGCCAAAATTTCGGGACCAGAGTGGTTAACAGTAAGTAGCGCAGGCATTATCTCAGGTACCCCATCGGCGGTTGATGTAGGTGATAATGAATGGGTTATTAGTGCTACTGATGGTGAAAACAATTCAGGAATTAATTCAGGAAATATTGTCAATGCTAACTTTTTTATTACCGTTACTGAATCTATAAAATTTCCTCCACCAGAGGAAGAACCCGTTAATACCGCGCCTACTTTTGTTAGCGCCATTATTGAAAAAGCAGCTATTACAGTAGGGCAGGGCATAGCTGAAAGTTTAAGTAATGATGCAATGGATGAGCAAAGCAACTTACTCATTTATAAAAAAGTCAGTGGGCCATCATGGTTGAGTATTGCTGAGACTGGCGACTTATCGGGCATTGCTGGCGCAGCAGATGTGGGCTTAAATAGCTTCGTTATCGAGGTATCTGATGAAGGCAACTTAACGGACTTAGCAATACTTGAACTTGAAGTTTTATCAATTGCAGCAGAACTGCCTCCAGCAGCACCAATCGAGCCAGTTGTCGATAAGCCAGCCATTGAGTTAGACCAGTCATCAGCAGGTAACTTTAGCTTTTCTTTATTCTGTTTACTGCTTTGCTTGTTGTTACGAAAAACCACCTTTAGGAATAAACTATTTTGAAAAATTTATCATTAGTCGCCACCAGCTTATTTGCGCTTTTGGCCACCAGCGCATGTACAGCAGATAACAACACCCAAGCTAGTGCCAGCACCAGCCAAGTTAACAGCAAAAGTAGCCAGTTGGTAAGTAAAGAATTACTTAAGCCTAACGTGTTATTTATCGCTGTGGATGATTTGAGGGTTCAATATGGCTCTTATGATTTTGACAAAGCGCTAACCCCAAATATTGATGCTTTGTCTAGACAAGGTGTCGCTTTTACCAAAGCTTACAGTAACGTGCCTGTTTGCGGTGCTTCTCGTGCCTCAATGTTAACAGGCGTTCGGCCAACCATTAATCGTTTTGTCGCTTTTGAAAGTGCAGAAAAAGTAGCGCCTTGGGCACCATCCATTGCCAAGGTTTTTACTGATAACGGTTATACCGCCTATAGCTTAGGTAAAGTGTTTAATAACTTAACCGATCATGCCAGTGATTGGAGTGAGTTTCCTTGGCGTCCAAAAGGCGCAAAAAATGAAGACTTAACAACAGGCAATAAAAAGCAAGACGCTTTGTTATCTCGACATGACTATTTAACCCCAGATAACATCAAAATGGCGAAAAAAGGTGTTAAAAATCATCCTGCTTTTGAAAGTGCTGATGTCGCCGATGATGCTTATAAAAATGGCAAAGTCGCGCAGCGTGCTATCAGTGATTTACAACGTCTGAAAAAGGCCGGTAAGCCTTTCTTTCTTGCCGTGGGCTTGAAGAAACCGCACTTACCTTTCAACGCACCCAGTAAGTATTGGGATTTATATGATGAAAGTAATATTCAATTAACAAAAACACCACAAAGAGCCAAGAATGCCCCCGCACAAGCTGAGCATAATTGGAATGAACTAAGAAATTATGGCCATGATGGGACCATGCCAAAGAAAGGCACTATGCCTGATGATATGGCGAAAAAGCTTATTCACGGTTATCACGCGGCGACTAGTTATAGTGATGCCTTAGTGGGCCAGATATTAGCCCAGTTAACAGCCCTTGATTTAGATGACAATACTATCGTTGTGCTCTGGGGAGATCACGGCTGGAGCTTAGGGGAACATAGTCATTGGGCAAAGCATTCTTCTTATGATGTTACCAATCACATCCCACTCATTATTAAAGTCCCAGGCATGACTAAGGGGGTGTTTGCAGATGGCTTAGTTGAGTCAGTTGATATCTTCCCAACACTAACAGAACTTGCTGGTTTACCAGCACCGAGTTCACTACAAGGTGACTCTTTAGTTCCCATGCTAAAAGATCCTAACGTTAAGGTAAATGAAGCGGTTTTCCCGCGTTGGAAAAATGCTGACAGTATTCGCACTGAGCAATATTTTTATACTGAGTGGCGCGCTAAACCTGGTGGTAAAGGTAAGGGCAAAGGCAAAAGCACTAAAGTAGTCGCCAGAATGTTATTTGATCACAGCGTCGACCCCAGAGAAACAAACAATGTTGCTGAAAAGAGTATTTATGCTGATGTTGTTAAGAATTTACATCAGCAACTAGCAACACATATTGCGCAAGTAGAAACTGATTAACTAACCTGAACTCTGGGTAATGAGCAAGTGCTGCTTATCCAGAGTTCAGGTTAACTATTACCAAGGGGGACTTTATGACTAAAACAACAATTAAAGATGTGGCGTTAAAAGCAGGTGTTTCTGTTAAAACCGTGTCGCGGGTGATAAATAATGAAGTTAACGTGCGAACCGAAATGCGAGACAAGGTTAAAAAAGCCGTTAGTGAATTAGGTTTTCAACGTAACGCTGTCGCCAGAGCACTGAGAAATCAGCAAACATCAATTTTAACCTTACTTTATTCAAACCCTAACCCAGGTTATATTTTTGAGGTACAAAATGGTATTCAAGCACAGTGTGATCTTGATAACTATAATTTGCAAATTTTACCCTGTGAGCATACCGATGAAAATTTTTTTGCAAAAATAGAGTCACTGTTACAGCGTTCATCAACCGATGGCATCTTACTGATAGAGCCGCTTTGTGATATGCCCGAGGTGATTAACTTATTAGAGAAATATCAAATACCTTATGCCTTAATATCGCCAGCAAACTCTGAGCTTAGTGCGCCTTTTGCGCGCTCTAATGATGAACAAGCTGCTTATCAAATGACAGAGTATTTGATTTCTCAAGGGCATAGAGATATTGGTTTTATTATGGGGGATCCAAGTCACGGTGATAGCCATCAGCGCTTAAAAGGTTATAAAAATGCCTTAGCTGTAAACGGCATTACAGTTGATGAAAAGTTTTTTGAGCAAGGTTATTTCACCTTTGAGTCTGGGGAAACATCGGCTAGACGGCTACTTTCTCTTGAAAATAGACCTTCTGCTATTTTCGCTAGCAATGATTATATGGCAGCTGCGGTATTAAAAGTAGCGGCACAAAAGCGTATTAAAGTGCCGCAAGAGTTATCTATTGTTGGTTATGATGATACCCCAGTATCAAAACAAATTTGGCCAGCTTTAACGACAGTAAGGCAGCCTATTCGAGAAATTTCAGCTCATGCCACAAAAAAGCTTATTGCCACTTTAAACAAACAACCTTTTGCGGATATACAAACTCTATTTGAGTGTCAGTTGGTGGTACGAGAATCTAGCAGTATTTGGGCAAGTGCTTAATAGCAAACTCTCCTAATGAATGAACAGCTAGAAGGCAGCATTTCTTTTCTGCCGGAAATGACTGTGCTGATTATGTAAAGAATCAGCACAGAAAATATTTAAACTAACTTTAACCATCACTTTAAGTAACATTATGAAACTACTGAAATCACTACCAATTTTAACTGTTTTTGCATTGCTTGGCTGCTCTTCAGCTAATGAAGCTATTAGCAGCTATGAACTCACTGAAGAGCCTCGCGGCCGACGACTTAAAGATATTGTTGCGGATAAATATCCAAGCAATGTTTATATTGGCGGCACCATACAGTATCGCGACCTTAATGGTGGCAAAGGTGAGCTGCTAAACAATGAGTTTAGTTACATCACGCCAGCAAACATTTATAAGCAATCTCATATCCACCCAATGCCGAACAAGTGGCAATGGCAAGCGCCAGACCATTGGCTGCAAGTTGCCAAAGATAATAATCAATTAGTACGTTTACATGCGCCAATAAGTCCACAAAGTTCGAAGTGGGTGAGAAATGACGCCAGAACGGCAGAAGAACTTGAAACCATGCTGGTTGAGTATATGACCGCTTTAACTAAGCGCTATAACGATGAATCTCAAGTAAAATGGCTTGATGTGGTTAATGAAACTATAACAGAAGAGGGTACCTGGTTTGGTCCTAAACCGGGTGTTAGCGCATGGGAAAACCCTTGGACAAAAATAGGTTTTATTACCGATATTCCAGCGAAGTTTCCTTTGCTTAGTAAACAAGGCGTACCTAAATATATTGTACAGGCTTTTGAGATAGCCAATAAACATGCACCGAATTTAAAATTGGTACTTAACCAACACCGCATGACTTCACCTGAATCTATCGCACTGATGAAGGAGTTAGTTATGTATTTACGTGATAGAAATTTACGTGTTGATGCTCTTGGCTGGCAGGCACATCTTCGCGGGGAGCATGTTGACTTTGCCCATCCAGATAGTGCAGCAATTAAAACTTTTGATCAGCTAATTAAATGGGCTCATCAGAATAACTTAGAATTCCATGTCACTGAAAACAACATCCATGTTAAAAATAACAAACCTTACCAAGAAGAGTTAGTCGCGAAAGCCTTTGCTAACATTGCTCGAACGGTTGTTAATAACCATAAAACTGGCGTGGTTTCATGGAACTTATGGACGTTAGCAGATACGCCTCATTTTAGGTCAGCTAATATCACCACTTTAGGATTATGGGATAAAAACTTCAAACCGAAAGAATCTTATTATCAAGTACAAAAAGTATTAGAAAACTCAAAGTAATAGCCAGAAACACCTAGGTAGTAATCATTATTAGAGGATTGTGAGTGCTTCCTACGGTGTTTTATCCAGCAACAACCATTTTTTGCAATTGGCTAAATTAGTCGTAATTGACCTTATTAATTTAATGATAGAGCTTCAGTAAAACTGACTGCTTGGTGCGCATTGCTGACTCTAGAGCTTGCTTCACTAACGGCAGCTCCAAGACTTAAAGCGGTCGTTAGCATCAATGATTCTTTTATGACTTCTGATCCGACAAAGCGGACATCATTAATTATTCCTAATAAAAAAATTAGAGTATTAGGTTTACGTTTTGAATTTAAAAAAACAAATATCTTTGCCGTAAAAACTACCCTCTAGGTTTTTATTA